>Ga0193961_1000154_pt1 | contig 26969 bp, 18 predicted proteins | sample FB_4_MG_FD_140371 | JGI IMG/M metagenome (GOLD analysis project Ga0193961, IMG submission 140371) | Microbial mat bacterial communities from the Broadkill River, Lewes, Delaware, United States - FB_4_MG | ecosystem: Environmental > Aquatic > Freshwater > River > Microbial mats | place: USA...
ACCGCAGGATTTGCTCCAAAAATAATAATTGCTTTCGCATTTTGTATATCTCCTAAAGAATTGGTCATAGCGCCATAACCCCATGTATTCGCCACACCGGCGACTGTTGCACTATGTCAAATTCTTGCTTGATGATCTATATTATTTGTTCCGTACATTGCAGCAAATTTTCTATAATAATATGCTTGCTCTGAACTCATTTTTGCAGATCCCAAAAACATTGTTGCATCTGCTCCCACTTTTTCGTGAGTTGATTTTAATTTATTTGAGATTCTTTCATATGCTTCATCCCAAGAAATTCTTTTCCATTTACCCGCTGTTTTTACCATTGGGTGTTTTAGTCGTACTTCTGACCGAACCATATCAATCATATCAGCACCTTTACAACAGTGCCCTCCAAGTGATACGGGGTGATCTTGAGCGACCTCTTGCCGTACCCAAACTCCATTTTGAACCTCTGCTAATACTCCACAACCAACCGAACAAGCAGTACAAACAGTTTTCACTATTTTTGAACCAGGGAATGGATTTTTGATCTCTTCCGCTGTCGCTTCTCTTGTTGCATTTGTACTAGCAAAAGACGATGTAAAACCAAATGCAGTAGCAATAGCAGACATTTTTAAAAATGATCTTCTACCCACTTTTGCATTTAAGGTTTCATATGTATTTACTGACATACTTTACTCCTAATATTTATTTTGCTTTATTATAAAACGCTTCCCATTGTGTTGTTTTTTTGTATAAAATCTCTTTTTTATTCGATTTCCCAACAACAACACCATTTGTTGCATCATCAGATGATGATGTACCATTCGCAACCATAACAGTAGCACCAGCAACAGTACCTGCAGTTACAATTGCAGCTTTTTTTAAAAAATTTCTTCTGCCATTTTGCATAACTAAACTCCTTATTGAAATGTAAGCCCTATGAATACTCATAAAGACTTTGTAAAAAAAGTAAAATTCTTTTTTTACAAAATCTTTATGAGATCGGTTTTAGATACTCTCTTCTACATCAGAGAGTACATTAATTGGACATGATTCCTCTTCTTGATTTTTTGGTCCTAATGCTTTTAAAGCTTTGTTTCTTGCTCTTCTCTCTTTTTCCTCTTCAGAAATATTTTCACAAGAGATATTCTCATTTATAACTTCTCTTGGTTTTGGTTTTGAAACATTTAGATACAATCTTTCAAACTCTAAAAAAGAGTGCAAAACAACCATAAGTTCTTTATAAATTTTTGAGGATTCATGTTCATATATTACTTTTGCTACATCATCTGCAAACTCATTTAGAATCTCTGAAAAAATACAATGTATTGTGTTTTCATATTGAGTATCACCATTTGCAACTAAATTACAAAGTTCTGCTAAAAAAGAAAATATAAAACCAATAGAATCTTCGTATTCATGAAAGTTCTTTTCATCTCTTCGTAGTTTCGTTTTCCCAATAAATTGAAGCATCTCTACTCTTTTTTTACCAGATTCAACTCCTTCATCATAATAAGAAGCAGTTAATCGAATATTAGAAGAGAGAGGACTATAGAAAAGATCATCAAACTCTTCCATCAGAGCAACATTTGAAATTGGGTCTAATTCTTTCGAAAGATTTTCTAAGGCAACTTGTGAATTGGCATCAAGTGATTTTTCTTTTAATAAATTGATAAGAGATATAATCCCTAGATAGTTTTTTGTATCACTAGAGATGATAAAAAAATTGGCAAAAAGATTATAGTACAATCCTCTTGCTTTCGTAATGATTTGATTTTTATCCATTTGATTATTTTCCATTTTACTCACCTTGTCTTTTTTTATCTTCATAACTTTGCATCATTATTTTTGGTTTACAGTCTGCACAACAATATAAAGTTCGTTGTTTCACAGGATCATTTGCAAACATTGGTTTCATTATATTTGCTATCTTTTCTACAGCTTTTGTTGTTGCGAACTCTTTACCACACTCAACACAAGCAAACAGTTCATCTTGTGCTAATATACTTTGCTTAAACCAATTTGGTTCAAGTTCAATTATATCTTTTTCTATAGTGATACAACTTGATTCAGGACAAGAAACTTCACAATATCCACAGGCTGTACATAACGAAGGATTTAATACAAGTGTATTATCTTTTACTTCCGCTACAAGTGCACCTACATTACAAGCACCCACACATGATAAACATAAAGTACAAGTATCTTCGTTGACTTTGACTTTTCCATAATGTATATGTTCACCTGTTTTTACTACACCTAAATTATCATCACCTACAAGATTTTTGAGTCGTAAAGAAAAAATTTCTCTTTTTTTATACTCATCTTGTGGTATATTAAAATAAGAGTTCTCTACAAAAGAAACATTTTGAATAGCCTCTTTTAATTCCTCTTTTGTCATAGCTATAATAACGGCATCTTTTTTATATTTTAATTGATAAATATCATTCAAAATTCGGATAGCATCACCTGTACCCTTAGAGATAAAATCACTATAAAATATCACTTGTGACCCAGATATTTGAGTCAATGTCAAAAGTGTTGACTCATGCAAAAATTTTTCACCATCAATTGAAAAAGGTAAAATATTTTCTTTTAATTCTATCTCTAAATTTTCAATACCCATTTTTGTAGGGATGATCAAAGGATGTGTCTCTTTATAAAACTTACTCATCTCAAATAAAGACTCAGTATTTGTAGGAGCATAATCTAAAGCACCACTTGGACAAACAGAGATACAACCTCCACACCCATGACAATCTATTTGAGAAAATTCTAAATGTTTTGTATCATCATGCTTAATAATAGCAACCGTAGGACAAACCTCTTCACATTTTGAACAGATCTCCTCTCTTCTTTCATGATATTGACAAATAGTAGAATCGTATGTTGTAAATTTTTTATATTCAAATGATTTGATATTTGCACGAAGTGTATCAAGTACATTTTCTATAGAAGATTCTAAAGGATCAAATGTACCACTTTGCTTGAGTCCCTCTTGCTGTGCCGCAAACCACACTATTTGATCTACTTCAATTTGTGTATCTTTTTCATTTTTATGAACTACAACACTTAATTCACCAATATTTCCTGTAATTGATTTGATAATTTCACTTGGAATATGAAACAACTCAAACTCATCATCTTCTACTTGAGCTAAAAATGATTCACTCTCCTCTTTTGTAGCGATAAGTAACACTTTATTGTCTATATTTTTATCGTACGATATATCCTGTGCAAAATCATATTTTGTTGCAGCAACTTCATATAATTTATAAACATTCTCTATTTGTTTTGCAATACTATCTTGTGTATTATCCAAATAAAAGTTCACATCTTTTGTATACACCTCTGCATCTACAGCGGTATCATTAGATATCAAAAAGTTTTCTCCTAGTAATTCTTCTTTATTTGTAGACACTTTTATCTCTTCATTTAATGGAAAATCTAATTTTTTGGGATGATAATAAACAAATTCTTGCATTTATTTCCTTTTGGTAAAGTTAATTTTACCAATTTTATTATTATAATTCTTACTGATAGCTTAAATTATAAAACTTATTTAACTCTCTGTTTTATTTCGCTAAAATAAAACATGAAAAAAATACTTTTACTAATACTCTGCATATTTATAGCCTCTTATTTTTTGACCAAAGAACAAACATTTGATAATGATACGATTCTTATTGGTGGTTCGTTACCAAAAACAAGCATATTAAAAGAATATGGGAATGCAGTACAAGATGGTGCCAATGCATATTTTTCATATGCAAATAAAATGAATATAATTCCAAATAAAAAAATCCGATTTATCACTTATGATGATAAATATGAACCAAAACTCACACTCAAAAATACAAACAAACTTCTTGAAAATAAACAGCTTTTTGCATTGTACGGTTTTGTGGGTACGCCTACAATTAAAAATGTATTCCCTTTGCTTTATAAAAAAGATATCCCTTTTATTGCTCCATTTAGTGGCGCAACATTTTTAAGAAACAATACCAATAAAAATATTGTTAATTTTAGAAATTCTTATAAAAAAGAGATCCAAGAACATATACAATATCTTTATGAAAAAAAAGGATTTACAAAAATTGCTGTTTTTTATCAAAATGATGAATATGGCGAAGATGGATATATTTCGCTTGTTAATATATTAAAAACATACAATTTATCCCTTATTGCAGAAGGAAACTATAAAAGAAATACATTATCCATACGGCATGCATTTAACTCGATAAAAGAAGCTAAACCTGAAGCTATTATTATGATAGGAGCGAATAAAGCCAATACTTTATTTATTCAAAAAGCACAAAAGAATAAAGATTTTAATGATACAATCTTTTGTAATATCTCTTTTGGGGATGCCAGTGAAATGATAAAAGATTTGGGAGATGATAATCAAAATATACTTTTTTCTCAAATCGTACCTAATTATCAAGATAAATCGTTACCGATTATTCAAGAATATCACACTCTTACAAAACAGTATGATCCAAATTTTGAAGCAAGTTTTATTTCACTCGAAGCTTTTTTAAGTGCAAAACTATTGGTAACTGCTCTCAAAAATATCCAAGGTGATATCACACGAAAAAAATTTCTACACCAGTTACGATCTCTTCCAAAAGAAACATTAAAAGGGATACAAATAGATACTAAAAATGAAAATTTTTTACATAAAGTATATCTCTTCACTTATAAAAATAAACATTTTAGAGAGATTCAAAGATGAAATTCCAAACAATTTTTACATCACTCAATAATATAAGCTATGCTTTAAAAACAAAATTCCTCATCTTGATTATCTCAGGAGGGATGTTTATTATTATGATTTTGTCTTTGATCTCTACTTTTTCTATAAAACATGATTTTGACACATTATTTGAAAAAAGAACCACTCTAATCGTAAAACTTGAAGATATTAAAGATGCCTATAAAGTAAACATACAAGATACTCTTATCGATATAGAAAATAAAAGTATCTCATTTGATGATTCTAGGGAGGTGATACTTTTGGCAAAGCAACTGATAAATTCAAGTTGGGATGAATACAAAAAAGTAACTAATAATAAAACTATTCCATTTATTTATATAAGTGGAATTATCAAAAAAAACTTGACTTCACAATTAGGCTATGAAGAGGATCAAACACTTAAGATAAACATTATCAATAACATAAATAAAAAAATTGTACTTATAGGCACTATTTTAAAAAGTTTGACCCAAGCAAATTGTGAACAAAAATTTTCAAAACTTTATTTGGAAATTAATGCTATCAATATTTATATCACTAGTTTGATTAATTATGATTTAGCACTAGCAGTCAACGAAAAAAGAGATACACAAAATGTATTTAATATCATACTTATTATCTCTGTTATCTCCATAATACTTGTTTTTTTATTTTCAATTATATTATCTCTACTTTTTATTAATAACTTTAAATCTCTTCATGACAATTTGGAACGCACAATACAAGAAAAAACAAAAGAGTTAAAAAATCTCAATAAATCCCTCGAAAAAAGAATTACTCAAGAGGTCAAAAACAATAGAAAAAAAGATATTATTATGTTTCAACAAGCACGATTTGCAAGTTTAGGAGAGATGTTAAATAATATAGCACACCAATGGAGACAACCCCTAGGCTCATTGTCTATGATAATCCAAAGTTTTCAAACAAAAAATAGTCTTGGAAAATTAACAGATAAATATATAGAAGATAAAACAGATGATGCACTGCTTTTGGCAAATAACATGTCAAATACTTTAGATGATTTTAAAAATTTCTTTTCACCAAACAAACTCAAAGAAGACTTTTTTATTCTAGATTGTATCAAACACTCTTTTGAATTATCAAAATATATTTTGGAAAAAGAAAAAATAAGATTTTCCCTCATTTGTAAAGAAAAGATACAAACACACAATTTTTACAATGAACTTTCCCATGTCTTTTTAAATCTCATTACCAATTCAAAAGATGCTTTATGTACAAATGTGTCTAAAGATGATAGAATAATAAAAGTAATTGTAAAAGAAACAAAAGAACATATATATATAAATTTTATTGACAATGCAGGAGGAATACCAAAAGATGTTGCTCCAAAAATTTTCGAACCCTATTTCACTACAAAATATAAAAGTGCTGGTACAGGAATTGGATTGTATATGTCAAAACAAATTTTAGAAAAACATATGTATGGCTCTATAATACAAAAAAATATTACTCACAAAATAGATGATACTATTGGTTATACTTGTAGTTTATTTACTATTAAAATTCCAATCAATACGAAAAAGGGAGCCGATGATAGCTAAAAACTTAGATATATTAAATCAATTTAATATATTGTACTTAGAAGATGATGAAAATTTATTGCGTCATACAACAGATATATTAGAAGATTTTGTACATAAAATTTATCCTGTCAAAACATCAAAAGAAGCACTTGAAATTCTTTTAAATAAAAAAGTGGATGTGATAATTTCTGATATTCTACTCAAAGATGAAAATGGTATTGAATTTTTAAAATATATACAAAATGAAAAAAATATTTATATTCCAACGATCTTAACGACAGCACATACAGATACACAGTATCTTTTGGATGCTATCAAACTTAAAGTAGAAAACTATATTATTAAACCTATCAAAGTAAAAGAGTTACTAGATACATTATATAATGTTCTTTTACCTATAATGCAACAAAAAGAGATTCGAAAAAATGAAAATATCATCAAAACAATCTCGCATATAACAGATAGTAAACAAGTAGAGATTATTAAATTGATCATAAATAATCTTGATAATGATAATATCTTTGAGGGTTCTTATAATGATATTATGAATAAAGTAAGTATCTCCAAACCAACACTTATAAAACTTTTTAAAGAGTTAGCAAGCAAAAAAATTTTGGTAAAAATCCACTATAAAACATATAGATTTAATGAAAATGCATTAAATACTATTTAGAATACAATCAAACACAAGGAAAAAAATTGAAATTAGATATAAATAAAGTAGCCAATGTAACACTTTACATGTTAGAAAAAAAAGTAGAGAATTTAAACGATAAAAAGCTATTAGCATTACTTTTTATGATGGATAATGCACACTTAGAAGAACATGGCAAAAAGATATTTGGAGATACATACATAAAAGCAAAAAGAACGCCTGAAGCCGAAATAATGGGTGATATTTTTGATATAATTGCAAATGATATTGACTTAGAAGAAGATGATGAAAGATTATATATCATAACAGAATTTCTCGAGTTCTTAGATATTGAAATCTTAGAAAAAGAAAAATTTATAGAACTGAACTTTCTTAAAATGGAAGAAGACTATGACAAATCAATATTTTCAGAAAATGAAAAAATTATCATAGGAGCAACTGTTGCAAAATATTTAAAAGAAACACCTAGACAGATGGCAAATGCAACTTTTGGAATCGAAAAAGTAAGAACGACTCCAGTTGGAGAGGTGATTATTTAAATCTATTCTTGCTTATAGAGTCAAAATATAATTCTTTTTTTGACTCTCATAACACCAAAAAAAGTATTGTATTTTGTCATCTTTATAAGTTATTTATGTATTTAACAGCTTATTTAAAAGGATTATAGATTATTATAATTTTATTTCTAACTAAAATTCATACATACCTTATTAAAAAATAGATATAATAAAATAAATAAATTATAGGTAATTAAATATGGGAATATATAAAACAGGCATAAACAAACATACTATTAAAAACTTATTAAAACATTCTGAACCTATTGTTGAAGTTGTTTATAATTCCGTAGATGCCCAAGCTACAAAAATAGATATCAAAATTGATGTAAACAATAATGAATCAAGTGATTTATTTGGTTCATTTAATTTATCAATATCTGATAATGGTACAGGAATACCTATAGAAGATGAAGATTTTAAAAAATCGTTTGCAACATTCCAAGACTCACCGAAAAAAGATAAAAGTGGAATGTATGGGAAAAGAGGACAAGGTAGATATAAATATTTAAAACTTGTCAATAGTAAACTATCAAACTTAAAAATATATACTAAAACTAAAACTGATATATATCAAATAAAATATATTATGGAAGATAATACAATTGGTTTTGATGTTGATAAAATAACAAATACTAAAATAGAAGATTTATTTTATGATGATATAAGAACGATAGTTACATTTGAAGATATTGATAAAAGTATTTTTGAATTTATAACAAATTCAGATTTTACTGAAAATGATTTAAATCCACTAATATCTAATATTAAAGAATTAGTAACAATTCATATTGCGGATGCCTTAATCTCAAAAAAAGTAAGTGTCAGAATAAATGATAAAATACTAAATGTAGAAAATTATATTTTTCAAGAACAACATGAAATATTTAAAATTGAAAATGAAGAGTTTAATATCAATTATATAGTATGGAATGAAAAGTTAAAACTAAAAAAATCAAAACATATTTTATATTTTGATGATAAATCATCCTATTTATTTACATCTCCATCAGGAAGTTATAAAGATTCATTTGGGGATATAAGTTATGGGCATACAATACTTGTGCATAGTACATTTTTCAAAACATTAGATGAAATGAATTATACTCAAAATGTAACTAGAACAAGTAATAAATCACTAAATGAATTACAATATCATATAATAACTGTTTTTAGAAAAATACAATTATCAATATGGAATAAAAATACCCGTGTAACATCTAAAACTTATCAAAATATCATTAGTGATATAGAAAATGAGAAAGTTGTTGATGATGTATATCATGCAATGACTATGCCCTTTATCTATAATAATAAATTGAACCCAAATGAAAAAATAAAAGGTATTATTGGAAGATTAATTAAAGTATTAGTACAAGTTTCACCAACTTCTTATGTCGATAATATGGAATATATCGCAGATTTAAAAGATACAGATAATGAAATATTTGATTATGTTAGAAGTAATTTAGATATTATAGATATTGTAATGAAAAAAGAAAAATATTTAACTTACTTAGATACTTTAAATCACTTTGATGATATGGTTAATGGTACAGGAAAAGCAAAAACAAAAGAAAGAACAGAATTACAAAAAGTAATAGAAAAAAACTTATGGATTATTGATGAAGAATACGAAGAATTATTACCAGATAGTTTTGCTGGAGATAAAGCTCTCAAAACAATTTTTAAAGAATTTGGTATGGCAATTTATAATGATCCAAATGTAATAGATAAAATAACAAAAATAACAAATAAAAAAGATTTAAACAAAGTACCCGATTTGTTTATTCCAATTACTAAGAATGATAAAAAAATAATTTATATCATAGAATTAAAAAAACCAACAGTTAAAATTAGTTCTTCAATTATTATGGAAGTACAAGAAAAATATGTAAAAATTATTGACAAATTATCTAAAAATTTAAATGAAGAATATAAAATTATTGCTTATGCCATATCATCAGAAAAAACTGGATTTGTATCAAGTAGTTGGGGTGACTTAGATAAGGACAACCATATAATAAAAGTAAGTCTATGGAAAGAACTTATTGAAAATGCTAAACAAAGATATAACTCTAAATTAGAAAGTATTAATTTAGAAATTAAAAATAGTAAGTGGAATAGTGTTGAAGATTTAATAAATGAATTCATTTATTAATTAACAAACTTTAATCTAGCTAAAATAATACAAGTTATACTCTACTCTTCAACCACAACCCCCGTATACGATGTAGTTTTAATAGCTTTTAAAATTTCATCTGTATTGGTTTTTGATTCATCAAAAATTACTTGAGCTTTTTTTGTATTGAGTCTTACTTTTACCATAGACACTCCATCAATTTTTGCGATAACTTTTTTTACCATTGTTGTACACAATGGACAATGCATCTTCTTTACTTTTATTGTCACCTCTTTTCCAAATAAAGAAGATAATAACAATCCTAATAATAATATTTTTTTCATACACTACTCCACAAAATAAACAGCAAACTCTGGATAAAAAAGTATCAGAGCGATGATAAGAGGAAACAGTATCCCCAAAATGTATTTTTTGATATCTACTGTTTTTGTACACTCACAAGTAATTGCTTTTCTTTTTTTTACAAAATAATATATCAAAAATACAATAGATAAAACAGAAAGAGGGATTCTTAAAAAATTAAGTTCTTGTAAAAAAGAGAGAGAACCAACAGAAACACCAAAAAACAGAAATAAAAATGCTGGTAAACAGCAAGAGGTAGAGAGAACAGCTGTGAAAATAGCTGTCCAAAATATCCCTACATTTTTCATAATCTTTCTTGAGAAGTATATCCATATTTAAACGCTGAAGCATCATAATAATCTGCAACTTCATCATCTAATTCAGCATAAGGATACCCTAACATATTCAATGGATATTGAGTAGGTTTAGGACTCAAAATAAAATCTCGAGCATAGTTAAATGCAACCCAATTCATCTCCCAATTTCCAAAGAAATATTTTTTTAAATCTTGGATTTTTTTGTCATTAATATCTCTTTTTTCTTGTTTCATCACTTTTGTAACATCAGCAGGATCAGCAGGTACCCAACCTATCCCATTCATATAAAATTCTGCTCGACAATGTTGTCCCCCAGTAATTTTAGCAAAACCATTTGCATCTGATTTTCCACACGATTTAGAGATCATTGAAGATCCAGCTCTTATACCAAATACTTCTCTAGCAGGAATACCAGAATTTCTTAAAAGTGCCACAAAAATAGAGCTTACATCTGTACATTTTCCACCAAAGATTTTTTCTTCGATAATAGCCGTAGCATCACCTACACCACAACCAATAACTGCTTCATCTCTATACATATGAGATACAGTCCAATCAAAAATAGCTTGTGCTTTTTCGAGTTGTGTATTTGTACCTTTTGTAATATTTTTTGCAAAGTCATTTATCTTTTTTGAAATAGGAGTGTGTGATGTTCCCTCTAAAAATTTTGCAATATCTTTTGAATACTGTTTACTATTTGTAGCAAGGTTTAAGTTAACACTTCGTTCTTGCATAATAATATCAAATTTTACAGTCAATTCTCGTGATGCAGTCCCTTTATCCCATGTAGCATACAGTACTTTTGTACCATAAGGGTTATCATTTGAGATATAAGCTTCTGTAAAATCACCATCATAAGATAGTTTCATTACATGTTGAAAATCGCTCTCTAGTGGAAGTGGTATCCACAATCTTGCAACTTTATCACTTGAGCCTATTGTAAAACTATTTTCAACAGAAAAGATTCTGGGTTTTGGAGTAATACCAAAGTTGTTTGTTTTTGTATTTCCCAATAATAGATTTGGAGTAACTGCCAGTGAACTTGCAACAAGTGTTGCACCTTTTAAGAATAATCTTCTTTTCATAATATTTACCTTTATTTTGTTCCTAAGGGAGACCCCTCACAAAAAGGTAAAGTAATCTATTTACTTCACTTATACCATAGCCTATGGTCTTGAACATTAATTGAAGAATAATAAGATAAATTTATTAAAATAAAACTTAAACAACTCTCTTTTAGAAATAGTTCAAATACAAAAAGTATTTTTTTTGTAAAATTAAGTATAATTACAAAAATTTAATTTATAGGATGATTTACTATGGAAAAAAAAGGTATATTGATTATAGGAGCTGGCGGAGTCAGCACAGTAGCAACTACAAAATGTGCTCTAAATATAGATACATTTGAAAAAATAACACTCGCTAGTAGGACTCTATCAAAATGTGAAAAAATAGCAAAAAGTATCCAAGAAAAAACAGGTGTAAAGATAGATACAATCTCTATAGATGCAGATAATGTTCCTGATTTAATCCAACTGATTGAAAAACTCAATCCAAAAGTGGTATTAAATGTAGCACTTCCCTATCAAGATCTTACTATTATGGATGCGTGTAGTGCGACTAATACACACTATATAGATACAGCGAACTATGAACATCCTGATGAAGCTAAGTTTGAATACAAAGAACAGTGGGCAAAAAATCATGATTTTGAATCAAAGAATTTAACTGCTCTTTTAGGAAGTGGTTTTGACCCTGGTGTGACAGGTGTATTTGTAAAATACATAGAGGAAAACTATCTTGATACTATAGAATATATCGATATTATGGATTGTAATGCGGGAGACCATGGGTATCCTTTTGCTACAAATTTTAATCCTGAGATTAACTTACGAGAAGTGAGTTCAAATGGAAGATATTGGGAAGAAGGAAAATGGATTGATACAAAACCACTAGAGATACGAATTGATCATGATTATCCTGAAATTGGAGTGAAACCATCTTATCTTTTATATCATGAAGAGTTAGAAAGTTTATCCAAAAATATCAAAGGCGTTAAAAGAATCAGATTTTTCATGACATTTGGAGAGAGTTATATCCAACATATGAACTGTTTACAAAATGTCGGTATGTTAGGTATCAAACCTATTTTACATAAAGGCATCGAGATAACACCAATAGAATTTTTAAGCACTCTCCTGCCTGACCCTGCTAGTTTGGGGGAAAGAACCCATGGCAAAACAAACATAGGGTGTATTTGTGAGGGTCTAAAAGATGGTATAAGAAAAAAGTTTTATATTTATAATATTTGTGATCATCAAGAGTGCTATAAAGAAACAGGCGCACAAGCAGTAAGTTATACCACAGGAGTTCCTGCTATGATAGGGACAAAACTAGTTTATAATGACACTTGGAATCTCAAAGGTACTCGGAATATTGAAGAGTTTAACTCTCAGGCATTTATGGATGAGCTTATGACACAGGGTCTTCCGTGGAAAGTGATAGAGTTATAGCAGGAGACTTCACTTTAGTTATGATTTATAACTAAAGTGTTGTATTAATAATTATTATTTCGTCCACTCATCACTCAAAGCTTCAGCTTGTTCCATCACTAAAAGCATAGCTTGTGCTTGATTATCAGGCGGATATTTAAATCTTCTAAGAATTATCCGTATCATATTTCTCATCTTTGCTCTTACGCTTTCTCTTTTTTGCCAATCTACACTTACGCTATTTCTTAGTTTATTTGTGAGTTCCTGTGCTATTTGTTTCAGTACATCTGAACCCATACTATCAAATGCACTTTTATTTTGTGCTAGAGCATCATAAAAAGCTAATTCATCAAAGTTAAGACCTAGTTCATCTTCTTCTTTAGAAGCTTTAGAGATATCTTTTGCCATAGCTATTAACTCTTCTATTACTTTTGCGGTTTCAATACCTCTATTGTGATACATAGTGAGTGTTGCTAGCAATCTATCACTATACTTTTTCTCTTTAACTACATTGTGTTTTGTTTTTGCTTTAATAGTGTCTTTTAACAATTTTTCTAATAATTCAACTGCCAAATTTTTATATGGCATATTTGCTATATCTTCTAAAAACTCATCGGACAATATACTAATATCGGGCTTATCAAGTCCAGCTAAATCAAATATATCTTCAATTCCATCTGATACAACTGCATTATCAAGTATCTGTTTAATTGCTGAATTTTTATCTACTTTTTTATGTTCTGTTTTACTGGCTTTTTGTATCACCACTTTTACTGTTTGAAAAAAAGCTATCTCTTTGACATATTTTCGAGCTTCATCCATCGTACCACATAAACTAAAAGCTTTACTGAGTGCTAAAACTTCATCTGCATATCTTTTTTTACCATCATCTAACCCTAAAATATGATTTGCTGCAGGTGCAAGTAGTTTATGTGCATTTGTTTTAAATTCACTATAATCAAAGCCATGATAAAGATTTTGAACTATATGTATTCTTTTTAGCATCTCGATTAAAGCTTCATTTGTATCTACTACATCTTTACCTTTTCCACCAGATCCTGTATATGTTTTTAGTGCTGCTTTTAGTTCATTTCCTATACCGATATAGTCGACAATTAAGCCACCTTTTTTATCTTTAAATACTCTATTTACTCGTGCGATTGATTGCATAAGATTGTGTGATTTCATAGGTTTATCTACATACATAGTATGGATACAAGGAGCATCAAAACCTGTAAGCCACATATCTCTTACAATTACTAATTTTAGTTCATCATCAACATCTTTTATTCTTTTTTCTAGGTCTTTTTTTGTTTGATTTGAGTAGATATGTTTTTGTAAAGATGCATCATCACTTGCAGTTCCTGTCATGATGATTTTGATAGCACCTTTTTGAGGATCTTCATTATCCCACTGTGGTTTTATAGCAACTATTGCATCATAGAGTTCAACGGCTATTTGCCTACTCATAGCTACAATTATACCTTTACCATCTACGCTAGCTACTCTATTTGTAAAATGTTCCACTAAATCCTTTGCTACTTGTTCTATTCTATTTTTTGAACCAACAAGTTTTTCTAAAGCACTCCATTTCCCTTTAAATTTTTCTTTGTCACTTAACTCTTCATCATCAACCAACTCACCAACTTCATTATCTATCTCTTTTAAGATAGTTCCATCAATATCAAGCTTTGCTAATCTACTTTCATAATATATAGGTACAGTAGCTCCATCACTTACCGCATCTTCAATATCATATATAGATATATAATCCCCAAACACTGCACCAGTTGATTTATCTGCACTCTCTATTGGTGTTCCTGTAAATCCTATAAAAGTTGCATTTGGAACAGCATCTCTTAAATGTTGAGCGTAGCCATATTTAAAAGCTCCTGTATCTGCATTTAGTGCTGCATCAAATCCATATTGACTTCTATGTGCTTCATCTGCAATAACTACAATATTTTCTCTAGTGCTTAAAATAGGAAATTTACTTTCAGTTTTTCGTAAAGCGAACTTTTGAATAGTCGTAAATATGATACCACCTGATTGTTTAGTAGAAAGGGTATCTCTTAAATCATCTATATTATCCATCTGTATTGGATTTTGTCCTAACATCATCTTAGCACTTGCAAATGTAGCAAAAAGTTGACCATCTAAATCATTTCTATCTGTTACTATTAATAAGGTTGGATTTTTCATCTCAGGTTGTTTGGTGAGTTTTCCTGCAAAACACGCCATTGATATAGACTTACCACTTCCTTGAGTATGCCAAACAACACCACCTTTTCTAGTTCCCGTAGTTGAAGCTTGTATTACAGAATCTACTGCTTCCTTTACTGCATGAAACTGATGATATCCTGCTATTTTTTTGATAATATTTTTCCCATCATCTTCAAATAATACAAAGTTTGATATATAATCCAAAAGCATCTCTTTATCAAAAAATCCTCTTATCATAGTTTCTAATTCATACTCTAAGAGTGGTTTATCTGTTTCATTTTTTATAGTTCGCCAAAACATATATCGCTCTTGGGTTGCAGTTAGCGAGCCTACTCTTGCATGTATTCCATCACTTATGACCAAAGCTTCATTATAAACAAATAGATCTTCTAGCTCATCTTTGTAAGTTTGGATTTGATTGTACGCTTTAAATATATCAGCATTTTCATCTGCTGGATTTTTAAGCTCGATTACACTTATCGGAAGTCCATTGATAAATACGATTATATCTGGTCTTCTATTTGTTTTAGTTCCTTTTATAGTAAACTGATTTACTACTAAAAAATCATTATTTTTAGCTTCATGAAAATCTACTAATTTTACTTTTTCACCTATAGTTTCACCATCTTTTTTTATCTCTACTGCTATTCCTATTAGTAGTGTTTTATGAAACTCTTGGTTATTTTGTATGAGGCTTGAGTATTGTGGTTTTTTAAGTATATCTATAGCTTCATCAATAGCTGTCATAGGTAAAGATGGATTGAGTTTGATAAGTGCAGTTTTTAGTCGTGATTCTAAAAGTACTTCGTGATAATTTGTTCGTAAAGGATTATCACTATCAAGGCTGATGTCATATCCATTTAGATAATCATATTTTAACTCTTTAAACCATTCTATGGCTAGTTGTTCAACTTGATCTTCATTTATCATCACTACTCTCCACTTTTGTTGATGTATATGCTTGTCTTGGGTCATTTGGTGTTTTTGGAAAAGCTCTCAATAACTCTTGACTTGCTACCATTGGATTTAATACATCTTTTCTTATGTAATCTTCACTTTTATTTAATATCTTTGCCAATAAACTAAGTGTTAAATATCTATTTGCACAGATCGATTTAACTATTTTTTCCAAGTCACTTTTCGGTAGTCTTTGTTTAGTTGAAAATGGTTGTAAAATATTGTCAATTTCATTTTTAGACACTTCATCTAGCTGTTCTATCCTTTCGTAAATTGGAAATAATAAGCCCTCAACTTCGTAACCCCCAGAGCTAACCCCCATACCCCCAGAGCTAACCCCCAGAGCTTCTATTGAACTTCCAAATACATCATCTGGAGTTACAAGTTTTTTATTTGGTAGATAATAAACCATACCTTGACCATAACCATTTGAAGATAATAATCCATCATTTACCAACTTATGCAATGTTTGAGATAAATCATAATTATGCTCAATACATATCTCTTTAAGTCTTGTATGACTTACTGTTTGTTCACTTAAGGCTATTGATAATATAAGTCTTTGAGTATTATCTAAATTATCAAAATTATCTTTGAAAATAAGTTGTAATTCATCTAAAATATCAGAAGATATCAAGTCAACCATTCTAAGTTCAAAAAGTGTTTGATCATATGGTTCTAGCTTTTCATGTAGATATGGTGGTCTCCAGTGTTTTTCACCCCACCACTTAAAAATATTTGGTATTCCAGAACCAGCTCGTTCACCTAATCCTATAAAATGAAACATCTGATGTAACTTTTCATTTCTACAGTCATGTTCATATCCACTTATTGCTTGCTCTATAGATACTCTCATAAGCCCAGGATTTCTAAATCCAAACATATCAGGTCTTTTAACAACCAAAATAGAAGCTTTTCCACTATAATCAGCATGGACTATTGTATTTACAAAAGCCTCTCTTAATGCATCATGTACAGGTGTTTGATCTTGTCTTTTATCCCCATCTAGTTTAAAAGGTACTTTTAAATCAATTGTTAATTTTTTTATTACAATACTATAAAAATCAAATAAATTTCCAGACCAACTTCCATCTATAGTTACTCTATCAATCCATCTAGCTTCTGTTTTAGCTTCTGGTCTTTCTTGATAGTCCAACATAAAGCTAGGAAATATCTCTTGAATAGAGATAAATTTACCAAACATTAAAAGTCCAGCAATAGTTAATCCCTCTTGTCTCGTTTGTCTATCTCTTTTCCATGCACCAATACTTCTTAAAAATTCAACATCATCATATCTGTTTCTTTCGTTTATTGGATTTCTATTTGCATAAATCTGCCTATATCCTTTTAGACTAGAAATATCAATATCATCCATATTATAGTTTTCAATTAATTTATCATCTCTACTATCTTCTAATTGTTCAGATAACATTCTTTTGACTATATCTTGACTACAGAGTACATCTGAGCTATGAAGTCTTTGGTATGTTCCATCCATTGGATTTGATCTTCTGTACAATGGTTTATCTTCTCTTGATGCTCTTGGTACATATATTTGTATAATATCTTTACCTTCAATAGTAATAATTTGAACATCATTTTCTTTTGTGATATTTTTACTAATAGTTTGTCTATTTTCAAGTGCAGTCCAAAACTCATCTAAAACTTTTTGAGTATTTTGTATACCATGAACTTCAAAGTTATGATCTTTTGTTTCTTTTACACCAAGTAAAAGTGTTCCACCATTTGTATTTGCAAATGCACTGTATGTTTCCCATAAAGTTTTACTGGGAAGTCCACCTTTCCCATCTTTACCAATTGCTAGTTTACATTCTAACTCTATATCTTCTATTGTTTGGATATTCATTATCTAACTCACCTTATCCTTGCTAAGTATCTAGTAGACACCCAACCTTGTATACTTGTTTCACTTTCACTATCATATCGTTTTATTAAGCACCAATTTTTTTCTTTTTTTATTATCTCTACCACTTCACCAAAATTTAAACTTGAAAATATTTTTGATTTAGTTGATTTTTTATATCTTATATTTAATACATCTGCTTTGACTATTCTAAATTTTACTTTTATTTGAGGATTTGATATAATTTGATTTATACTTTTAGTTATCTCTTTTTTCATTGAATGTTGATATTGTTTACTATTAATTAAATTATCAATATTTGGTTTAATATTATCATATATTGTACTTGACATAAGATTAATAATAATAGTAAATATTACTGACAAAAAGAAACTAGCAATATATGGATTTTTCTGTGAAACTATAAATACTTGTACTTTTTCAATGAATTCTTCCATTTGTGCAGTATTGGAATTAAGAGAGTCTGTAACTTCCTCTTTCATTATTGTTAATTCTTCTAAAATAGTTACTTCGTTAAATTCAACAGTAGATTTTGCATCTATGATTTTATGATAATCATTTCCTCTTATTGTAACTGACTCCATTAAACTATTTAATTTCAATGATGATAAATCTTGATTTATTCTTGATGGTATCACATCTTTTAACATATCAGCCACTAAACTATTTGATTTTATAGTATCCTGATATTTTGAGATAGCTGACATATCCCCAATAGAATCTATCATTTTTTGATAGGATTTAGTAGATTGATTTAGTGAGCTAAAGTCACCAAAAGCAGAAATATTTAAACTATCTAGTTGTTGCTGAATACTAGAAATAGGATTTAACCTATTTTGCATATCTTCTTGAAGTTTTTTCATTGGATTAGTTATTAGCTCCATCTCTTCATAAAACTTCTTCATAGGATTTAAATTATATTCCATCTCTTTTTCATAATCATATAGAGAGCTATTAATAGATTTTGCATAATCAGCAACATAGTTTTTTGATTCAAAAGCACTTATAATATTTTCTTGTATTGGATTAATTACATTAAATGATTTTTGCATATCTTCTATGTGTTTCTGAACACATGATATAGGATTTAGCAGATTTTCAATTTGTTCACTATATGCTTTTAGAGGCTCTAAAGCATAAACTATACTTTCAGTTATTAACTCATTAGAATACAATGATTTATTAATATCATACATAGGATTAATTGCTCTTTCCATATCTTCTCTTATTTTCTTCATTGAGTCTAATAAATAATCAGTTGAACTATACATTAGTTATCTTCTAAATTATCTGTATCTATTCTTGACACATCTAATTCACCACTTAAAAGTTTTGGCAATAGAGTGTCTCTTGTTTTCTGGAGGGTTTTAATTTCATTTTCATTTTTAATTATTTTATCAACCATAGGTTGAACTTGATTATTAAACTTAAAAAGAATTTCTTGCGTTGGAACTACTAATTTAATTGGTCTAAAAGAACTTTTACTAATCTCTGCAAAAGTTGTACCAATGGCACGATTTTTTATTTCACTCATTGCTATATCAAGCCAATACATAACAAAATAATTTGATAATTGTTTATTACAAACCATTGCTATAAAACCCTGATTAATTGATATTGGAACAGTAGAATATGCAATATAACCAACTGGTGCTCTAGAAGATAAAAGTATTGTACCTGTAGGTAATTGTTTAGAGCTAATTTTATTTACACCATCATCTGTAATCTTACGACTGGAATCAATTAGAACTTTAGAGTTTAATCCAGATAAATCTCTAGGAGTAGCCCAATGATTTTTACCACCTAACCAATATTTATCTTCTTTTGTACTTGGAGTTGCTCCACCATAAATACTTACTTCATCTTCTATGGTAGAAACCCTCCACCCCTTAGGAATCATCCCCAACTCACTCTCTTCAAATTCACTAGGAAACAACTCCAAAACCTCTTTAGATATTCCAAGATTTGAAGCTATTGTTTCTAAATCTTCCCCATCTCTGTTTTTTAAAGCGTTAACAGGATCAAAATCCACAAACCAAGACTTAAAAAGTGCCTGTGCCATCTCTTCTAATGTTTGGTTCATTTTGCGATTTAGTTCTATTTTATCATCTAGTGTCGATAGGATGTTTGCTATTTTTTTTTGGGTAACTAAAGGTGGTAAATTTAATACTACTTTTCTTAATTCAGATTGTTTAATACCTTTTACTGTAGAACCAGAAGAGCGAGCTTCTAATTGTGATTGAACTTCTCTACTCTGAAGTAAATATAATAAATAATCATTATTTAATATATTTTTTTTACCTCTTAATGTAACAATTCTTTGAGCTAAAGCTATTTTTGTATCATCTAATTGTGCCACTTCACCTAATGGTGCTTCTACCGTTAAAACAATATCACCTTTTTTAGGAATACCTCTAATCATCCAAGAATCATAATTATCTTCACCAATAAATTCATTATAAGGTTCTAACCTACCTTTTTTGACAATTTTTGCAGTAACTAAAGGTATTCCTGAATTTGTTTTTTTAGGAGTTTTACCTCTATAGTCAATTAGATGACTTACTGATTCTTCTAAAGTATATGATTTATTCTTAGTTAAATTATCAGATTGCATAACCCAACCCTAAAAAATTCTTTTTTATCTGATCTTCAAGTTTAGATGACTCTTCAAACTGTTCTTTTAAAGTAGCAGTTAAACTCTCCATCTTATCTTTAAAAGGGATTCCATCATCCACTTCATCTTCGACACCTACATATCGCCCTGGAGTTAAGATATATTCTTGTTTTGCTATATCATCTATACTAGCACTATAAAACTTCCCTTTTATATCTTCATAATCTTTACCATCTCTAAAGTTATGAAGTGTATCTGCTATGATTTTTATATCTTTACTATCATCAAAAGCTTTTTGTTTTCTATCTAACATATATCCAAATTCTCTAGCATCTATAAATAGAGTTTTACCTTTTTGGGTTTTGTTTTTATTGAGTATCCAAATACTTGCAGGTATCTGAGTATTTGAAAATAGTTGCGATGGAAGTGCGACTATAGCTTCTACAAGGTCAGCTTTTACGATAGCTTCTCTTATTTTTCCCTCTCCACCAGTAGTAGAACTCAAACTACCATTTGCTAAAACCAATCCAACTACACCATTTGGGCTTGTGTGGTGTAGCATATGCATCATCCACGCAAAGTTACCATTTCCTTTTGGTGGTGTTGGGTAGCCGTTCCATCTGGCATCACCCTCTAAGCTTGCATCCCACCATTCATCTTGATTAAAAGGTGGATTTGCTAATACAAAATCTGCTCTTAAGTCTGGATGTTGATCTTTTACAAATGTATCTGCTGGTTCTTTCCCAAAGTTAAAGTCTATCCCTCGTATCGCCATATTCATAGCTGCTAGTTTCCAAGTAGTACCGTTTGATTCTTGACCATATACAGATATATCTTTTATCTTTCCACTATGTCTTTCTATAAACTTCTCAGATGAGATAAAAAATCCACCACTACCCATAGCAGGGTCATAGATACGACCTGTATAAGGCTCTACCATCTCTACTATTAAGTTTACTATAGATTTAGGAGTATAGAATTGACCACCTTTTTTACCCTCTGCTGATGCAAATTGACCTAAAAAGTACTCATACACATGACCTAATATATCTTTTGATTTGAGTGTTTCATGTACAAATGGAATTTCTGAAATTAGGTCTAAAAGGTCTGCTAGTTTTGACTGCTCTATTTGAAGTTGAGCATAGTTTTTATTTAAAATTCTTTTGAGTTTTGGATTTTCTTTTTCGATTGTATCCATAGTATCATCAAGAAGTTTTCCAACCCCTTTGAACTCTCCACCATGTGGAAGTGGTGAACCCATAGATAACCTTGAGTTTTCAACTATATAGTCCCATCTAGCACTTTGAGGAACCCAAAAGATATTTTTTTCTGTATAATAATCTCTTGTTTCAAGCTCCTCTTCAAAAAACTCAGGCTCTGCATCATCCCCTAAAAAGTATTCGTTTTCACTATCTTTAAAAGCAATTTTCAGTTCTTCTTGTCTGTATTTAAAACTATCAGATACATACTTCAAAAATACCATACCAAGTATCACATGCTTATAATGTGCTGCATCAAGTGATGGCAAAAGCTTATTTGCTGATGTCCATAGCTTTTTTTCTAAATCTTGTAAAAACTTTTGTTCTGTCATAATTATGAACCTTATATTATTTAATAGTGATTATTCTATCAAAATATTCATAAATATTTTAAAACTATCCCTTAAAAATCCGACTCTATCACTTCTATCTCTTCATTTACAAATACACTTATACTCTCATCTGTAGCATTCGTAGAGTCTGTTTCTTGTTCTTCAAATTTTGGAGTTTTGTCAGAAACTACTCTCTCTTCAGTTGTTTCAAAATCAATGACATCACCATCTTCACCGATAAATACTAATTCACTTTGTTCATCTGTTGTATCAATAATATCATCAACATCAATTTTACTTATCGTACTTACATCTTCATTCGTATCAACTTTATTTAAAGTCATATTATCAAGGTCAATATCGATACTATCATCATCTAAAATAAATAGATCACCACTTTCATTTACAATAATAGTACTTGTATCTTCACCATCAGTTTCTGTAGATGTGACAGATGCTGTTACATCACTTAAATCATCTTCTGAAATTTGAGTAGCAGATGTCAAAGTTACTGTTGCCTCTCCATTTTCATCTGTATCAACACTATAACTTTCATCTGCATTTGCTTCTATTACATTGTCATTACTATCTGTAAGTATTGTATCCTCTGAAATATTGTTGAGTGTTATATTACTTAATGTTTCACTTCCATCTGTATCTGTTAATTCTGCATTTAATGTCATATCATAACTATAACTAGATGTAGAGGTTGAAACAGTACTTTCAGAACCCCACTCTATATCAGCAATATCTGCCAAATCTGTTACGGTAGCTGTAGGGGTCATAGTATCTATTTTATTGACTAAAGAAGCATCTCCTATATAATTTCCATTATTAAATACAATAGTTTCAAAATCTGAAACTTTATCTTTCACATTGTTCAGATTATCATCATATTGTATTTGAGTCATATTCAAATAAAGCACATCGCTTCCAGCTCCTCCAGATACACTCTGATAGATCTTTCCATCAATTTTAACAATATCATCACCATCACCTGCTGTTACAGACTTAGAAGTATCTCCACCGACACTTAATTGGTCATTTCCAGAAGATAAATCTATAGATTCTTTTGCATCTCCACCAATAGTAACAATATCATTATCAGTTCCTGCATTTATAGATTTTTTAGAATCAGAAACAATACTTAATTGGTCATTTCCATCACCAAGACTTATTGATTCATTTGCTTCGCCTCCAATATTGACAATATCATCTCCACCTTTTGTATCGATAGATTTTTTAGAATCGCCACCAATATCAATCTGATCAGTTTGATTTCCACCAGTTATAGATTCGTTTGCATCCCCTTTTATTTGAAGTTTATTTTCTCCTTCAGCCAAATCCACTGATTTAGAAGTGCTTCCATCAACTCTAATTGTATCATCTCCACTTCCCGCATTGATACTCTCTTTTGCATCGCCACCAATTTGAAGGGCATCATCACCACTACCAAGTGTGATAGATTTTGATGTATCTCCACCCACTTCTATTGTATCATCTCCATCAGCAACATCAATTGATGATTGAGCATATCCTTTAATAAGTAGATTATCATCTCCCTGAGCTAGATTAATACTTCCAGAATTAGTAGCATTTTCACCGATTATAACTGTATCAGTACCCTCTCCTCCAAAAACACTTTTTACAGAACCATCAACACTTAACTGATTGGAACCTGTTCCTAAATCAATACTCTCTTTAGCATCTCCTCCAATATTTACAATATCATCGCCAGTACTCATATTGATTGATTTACTTGTATCACCAACAACAGATAGCTGATCTACTCCATCGCCCATAGAGATTGATTCACTTGCATCTCCACCTATATTGATAGTATCATCTCCACCTTTTGTATCGATAGATTTTTTAGCATCTCCACCAATATCAATTTCATCAATTTGATTTCCACCAGTTATAGATTCTTTTGCGTCACCTTTTATTTGAAGTTTATTCTCTCCTTCAGCGAGATCCACTGATTTAGAAGTACTTCCATCAACTCTAATCGTATCATCTCCACTTCCAGCATTGATACTCTCTTTTGCATCGCCACCAATTTGGAGTGCATCATCACCATTACCTAATGTTATATTTTTCTTTGCATCATCTTCAATATACACCTTATCATTACCATTTCCTGTATCAATAGATGAATTTGTTGAACCCTCAAAATTTGTATTATTTGGAACATCTGATATCTCTACAATATCCTCAAGGTCTCTAACAGTATCAACAGATAAACCAGTACTTGAAACACTATTATAAGTGTTATTTACTGTTACTGTTGCATCTGATATATCCATATCTAATGTTGGAGCAGATGCAATAGTATCTGACAAATCAATATCATCACTTCCTGTTACATTTACAGTCACATTTGCTGTACTCATAGATGTTCCATCACTTACCGTATATTCAAAAGTAACATCTTGATTTTCACCATCATTCATAGCTTGAATATCTTCACTAGGAGTAAACTCTATCTTTTCATCCGCTACAAGTGCTGTCCCTACAAGTACCCCAAGAACTGTTACATTAGCAACTTGACCATCACTTACATCTTGACCCTGAATCTCTTGAATAGTTAAAGTATCACCTGTACCATCTTTATCGTTTTTTAATACATCGATAATAATGCTACTATCTTCATCAGTTGTAGCACTATCATTTTTGGCTTGTATATCATTCCCTATCTTGTCTGCCATTTCAAACTCTACATTTAAAACAACATCTTTAAAGTCAGCATCACCCAAATATTTAAGATCTTCTATATTGATATTTGTTCCACCATTTCCATCTGATTCAAATGCAAAATGATCTTTTTCATCTGTATTAAATTCTGGATTATCATGATAAATAGGGCTTGATATAGTTTCACCATTTACCAGTATTGTAGGAATCTTTTCTGTAGTATCAAATGTCACTACACTATTTTCATCAAATTTATGAGCACCATTGGCAACGATAAAAAAACCATACTCAACAGTTGCATCCAAATTTGCAAGATGTAATCCACTTTCAAGACCATTTTGATCATCGATCACAATAGTTGCCTCACTAGATGGTTTTCCATCTGAATCAACTTCATAGTATCCTATAACATTTTTATATCCAGCTGTTTCACTCACATAAGTAAGATCATTATTTACACTATCTACATTTAGATTGACAACTGCAGTATCTATTCCACCATTTTCATCACTTATAGTATAATTAAATGATGCTTTCCCGTTATAATTAGCTTCCGGTGTATAGAGTATCTCTTGACCTACAACTTCTATCATACTTGTATTTGGAGTATCAATATCGACACTCCACGCACCATCTATATGATCTAGTCCTTCAGTTGCTATCAAATCAAAAGTATTAAATTGATCTGAAATTACACCATTATTGATACTAGACATATCCCAATGAGCGATCTCTTCCCCATCTCTTGAGATACTTACATCACTATAAATTCCACCCGAATATTGATCCCCACTGAGTATTCCCCCTATACTATCTTGCTCTTGACCAAATATAAGCACACCATTTAAGCCAATAGTATATCCTGCTGCTTGTACCTGCGTTCCTACTGATGTCCCATCAATATATAGAGTTGTTTTTCCCTCTTCCCAAACGACTTGAATATCATGGTTTTGATCATCATAAAGATCTTGATCTGTATCAAAAGTAACTCTTTTCCCACCAATATCTATACTTATACTATGAGTATCATCACTATTTGATTTTGTAAATATCAAGAAATCATTTGCATTTTTTTCACTTGCATACGATAATATTGTTGAGACACTACTACTTCCCTCTTGAGTAAGTTGTACATTTATAGCAACATCAACACTTGTTGCACCTCCTAACAATTCACTGTTATCACCTGTACTATCTACGATAAGTCCTTGGTCATTCCCAGTTTGATTTATAGCGATACCTTTTCCTATCAATTCAACCATTCCATGCGTATCACTAGTTGCCACAACATCTACTATCGTGAGATTATCACCATCTACATCCTTATCATTTGCAAGTAAACTACCAACATCAATTGTCATTGAAGTATCCTCTTGCGTAGTTAGATCCAAAGATACATAAGTAGCATCTACATATTGAATTGTAAAATTTGAATTAATATTTGCATCGACACTAAATACTACACTACTAAATTCAACACCTACAATAAACGTATTTGTCTCTATTGAATTATCAGAATCTTGTTGTAGTTTTCCTGTGGCTACTTCATTCCCAACCGAATCATATGCTGACCAAGTAGCTTTTGCATCTGCTTTAGTACCTTCTACAAAGTATCCACCTAGTCCTGCTAATCCTATCTCCGTTCCAGCAGTTACAGTTCCTCCAAAATCGATCGTTACTGTTTCATTTAAATCAATTTGATCACCTGATATTCCCTTTGCACCAATACCAACACCTAAATGATTATCTAAATTAGCGTTCATAAATCCAACAGATACATTTGATCCATTACTTATTGCACTTATGTTTATCTCTTTACCATCTTCAGTAGTATAAGTTAAAGAACCATCTTCATTTGATTCTCCCCATTCACTTAAAGTTCCATTTTCTGCTTTTGTTCCTAAAAATACACTTTCTTCTATTTGTTCATCATTTATAGCATCTGGTACAGTATTCAAATCTACAACACTCACATTTGTTGTTAGCGTTGTTATTGCTCCATCATTATCTGTTATTGAAATTGAAACACTATCTGTTCCACTAAAATTCTTATTTGGTGTATAAATAACATCTCCATTCTCTGCTAATGTTACTGTTCCATTTTCTGCACTCAATGTTGAAGCTTCGATTGTTCCATCTATATCTGAAGCATTTGCTATTATTTGTGCTGTCTCTTCTTCTATTTTTGTTTCTAAAATTGTAATTGTAGGT
>Ga0193961_1000156_pt1 | contig 26722 bp, 27 predicted proteins | sample FB_4_MG_FD_140371 | JGI IMG/M metagenome (GOLD analysis project Ga0193961, IMG submission 140371) | Microbial mat bacterial communities from the Broadkill River, Lewes, Delaware, United States - FB_4_MG | ecosystem: Environmental > Aquatic > Freshwater > River > Microbial mats | place: USA...
AAAATGAAAATAATAATGAATTTTAATAATGTTGCTATCTACGTCGCAGTCACTATTTTTATGGCTACCAGTTCAGCAAAGTCAGCTCAAGCCAGGCCGATAGAGAAGTTAGATACTAATACAATTCAAGCCGCTTATTACGCACTGACAAAACCAACGATTCGTAAAGTAAGCTACCAACAACCTAGTGTTCAAAGAACCTCATCTGAGAGGCTGATTTGGAATCTTGATCTTAGTAATTCCTTTGCGTACGCGCTTTCAAACGCAGCGATTGAACGCACTACACAAGGCGTTCGCTACGATGGTAAATATATTGAGATTGAATATCCTTGGGGGGATGTACCTGCATCAATTGGTGTGTGTACTGATGTTGTAATTCGTTCGTATCGTCGCTTAGGGATTGATCTGCAGTCTGAAGTCTATAATGACATTAGCAAGGACTTTTATGCCTATCCTAGCTTTACAGAGTGGGGATTAACACAGCCCGACCCAAACATCGATCATCGCCGTGTTTATAATTTACAAGTATTTTTGACACGTCATGATGCTGAGTTGCCACGCTCACTAGACCCTCGCGACTATAAGCCGGGTGATTTAGTCACTTGGATGGTAGGTCCAAACTTCCCGCATATTGGGGTTGTCGTAGATATACCCTCTCCATCTAATCCAAATCGTTTTATGATTTCGCATAACATCGGGGAAGGCCCTAAGATTGAAGACATATTATTCCGCTTCCCAATGACGGGCCATTATCGTTACACACCAGAGAATCGTAAAGTTAATCCAGCCCTAATGTACGCTAAAACACCAGCTCCTGTGATCAGAAAGGGTAAGGAAATGACTGATGAGGAACTTGTCATCGCAAGTCAATACCTGGCAGGCTTATAAAGGACGTTATCACTGGCCAAATTGAGTCTATAGGTACACTTCTAATATAACTGGTGTTGCTTATAATGTTTATGAAGATAACTTGATCAGTATTACTGGTAAGGTTGAAGGTACCTTTGTTACAGCCAAGACCAGTGATGGTTTGACTAACATCACTGCCAACTTTGATACAACCTCTGGCCAAATCACCAATGGTTTCTGGAAAGACACAAAACCAAATCCTGACAATAACGTTACTTATGAAGGTTTTTTTAATGGATACGGCTGCAAATTAAATTAACCTTTCTCATTAATGGCTGAAATAATACCAGCCGTTTAATCTTCATCAATCTCGATTAAACGGCTCATCAAGCCGCAAAGTCTTGGATGTGGGTTGCTTTTAATACAACAAAACAGGTCGTTTTCGATTATCAATGTTTCCCCAACCCTCTAATTAGAGTACACCCTAGTTAGAGGGTTTGTGGTTATCCTGAACAAGTCCAAATAGGGTTACATTCGCAGTTTTTAGAGGTTATTAAAACAGCCTCTAAACCCTATTTGTACTGTTCAGCATGGCCTTAGTCAGATACGTTTTAGTCTTCAGACTTACCGCGCATAAACGCGATGACGGGCTCGATCTCCTGCGGCACCCGACCGGTTGCCACCAAAATCTTGCGCCAGATGCCATAAGGCGGCTTATCATCACCGTTCCGATATCCCCGAAGGCGACGCTCGGCATTGTTACCTTTGAGGCCTAACCATCTGACGATGTCTTTATCCGACTGGTATTCTGAGTTGCGCTTAAGCTGATCAATGTAGGCATGAACAATATCGGGGTGTGGCGGCTTCCAACGGTCCTCGGTCAGTAAATGGCTATTATCATAGTCACTCTCATCCAGCTCTAGATCTTCGATCACGGGCGCTTTCAGGTTTTTTTCTAACTGCTCAATACCGGCCTTCGTCGCAGCTTCAAATACAAAGCGTTGCTGTGCGGCCATATTTGGTATTTTAATCTTCATTATTTCACCTTAGAAAAGGGACGGGGCGCAGCCCCGTCCTGTGTTTATTGCATTAATAGCTCGATGTTTGCCACATCTTCTAACCGAAGATGTACCAAGCTAAGCGAACCATATGCCAACGGCTGCCACTGGCCAATTTGATACCAATGGAGAAACATATAATACAGGTAGTCTGGTAGCAAAATCTCAGTTTGCTCAACCTTGATGCCGATGTGATACGGGGAAAATACTCGGGAAGGTTGGCCGACTGTTTCAATAGAACCCCGACGGGATACCCAAAAATCAGCCTCTTCAAAATTAGTGCGGATCACCGCTAAGTTTTTTAATCTCATGATATAAACCCGTAGCAATAACTAGCCCTCCAAAACAGGAAGCTTTCTGCACGCTACAGGTATAATTATATTAAAAATCAATAACTTAGAACACTTTAAACCGATGTAAGGTCATGATTTACAAACGGTTTTCTAATCTTTCACCGTCAAGTATCGACCATCAGAAAGCGCGTAGCGCTTTGTGTTGGGCGGTACTTGCACGGCGGCACCCTCATTTAAAATTGGGATAGAACGGACAGGCGACCGCACACCCCAGGCGGCACCAAAACACAGCCCCAAAAGATAAGCGTGCCGACAGGCACACCTCGCCTGACCGGGCTAGCCCAGCGGCAATGAGCGTGCTTGAAAAGCTAGTGGGTTTACGACGCGTAGCGACCTTGAGTGGAGGCGCAGACGCAAGCTTGGCGAAACTGCGAAAGTGTCTCGCCGACGTTGCGGAAGTGTGGCCCAAGCCAGCACAGAGGAGGCCGGAAGAGCTGCCCGAGTGGCCGCAGCCTCCGCGCGTGCGGCGTAGCCGTACATGAAGCGCGGTGGCGTTTTGCGGCGACTCTGGCGGCCTGAAGGCTTCCGACGTGCAGGCCTGGGCAGCACTGGAGCAACACGAAAGCGACTAGTCCGGTAGACCTTGCCAATGTAGGCACAGGCGCTCAATAAAACACTGGCAAACAAACCCGGAACCAAGCCATTCCCCAACAAAAAACACACCAAACCTCAGCACCAGCAGCACCAGCACCAGCACCAGCACCAGCACCAGCACCAGCACCAGCACCAGCGTAGCCGCCGGAAGATCCTTTACAAGCAAAAAAATCCGGAACCGCTTCGCGCTTCCGGATTTTTTAAAGGTTTGACAAAACAGGGTTTTGGAGGCGCGGGAAGTAATGAGCGAAACTGACGCGGCATCTCGCCGACTTTGCGAAGCAACGACGGACTATCCGACGACCTGGGAGGCGCAAACGATGACTGAAGAAACTGCCAATCCTATCCCGCCGACCCTTGCGCAAGCCTGCCAGCACCGCCAGCCCAAGGCAGCAACGACGCAGTGGCCCCATGGCCGCGCAGTCGCGCGTGCGGCGCAAGCCGGACAAACAAGCGCGACTGCAACAAGCGGCGATGGGGCCACGGAGGAGGCGCTAACGCGGGGCTGAGCGGTGGCGGCTGGCTTGAGCGCAACGACGCCGTGTCCGACTGGGGAGGCGCAGTAGGCAATGAACAGCGCCACGGAAAATTATCGCCGACGTGGAACGGTGACTGGTGGCTGCTGCACGCCCTGAGAGAGCGCGGGAAAGGCAGCGGTAGCGAGCGCAGCTGGCGGACGCTGACTGTAGCGCGAACGAAGAGGTGGGAAGTAGCGACCTGGCACCGTGGAACACGGCAGTATCCGAGCAGCCCGCCGCAGACGTGCGGCGGTAGGCAATGCTGGGCAAATTTAACATAAACTCACACTATGCGGCGTCAGCGGACTGCCGCGCAGCGGCTGCGCATAGTGTAGGTTATGTTACTTTTGCCCAGACGCTTTACTCGGGAGTTGATACCAGGGACTCCCTTCAAAAGAAATCCAAAAATCACGTCGGGACAACTATCTATTTTCAATTCAGAGGCTCTTATTTGAAATCCTCACTCATCGACTGACAGAACATATGCGAGAGTTGATTTTGTCGCCAATTACCGCGCAACAATGAAGCCCTTGATTTCAAGCTGATCAGAGTTTCACGATAAAATTCCAACACGATACATACACAGGAAACCCGAAAAAATCGTCCTATTAATGCGCATTAGACTATCCATATCTAAGCTGTCCCTGCTGCTAATGAACAACGGTCGTTTCACTTGTATGAATTAACTTAGATGCAACAGCAATCGGTAGATAACGCTGCCATCAAGAACCAGTTAGCACCACTGAAACTGAATTTTTTAAATTAAACATAAGAGACAATTTTATGGAATTCCTAGAGACATTCACCCAATTTCTAACGGCCTTAGAAGCTCTTCCAGATGAACGATTCTGGCCGATTATCACGATCATATTCATGCTTATAACGAAGAGCTAATAGTGGAGTTTTAGCGCCCACTAAAACTGGGCGCTAATCCCTAACATGATCATTCAAGCTGATGGTTTACGTCGCTCAATCCACTCATAAAGTGTACTCGGCGCACAATCCACCAGCTTACAAATCGCCGATTTGCTAATCCCCAGTTCCAGGTATTTCCGGATCTCGGCGGACTTCTTATCCAGCTTTAATTTCTTCGCCTTACCCTTCGGTCGGCCTAAAACCATCCCCTCAGATTTCTTCTTTGCCAATGCCTCTTTTGTACGCATTGAGATAAATTCTCTCTCGATCTCTGCCGCCAGACCTAACACGGTTGCGGTAATTTTGGAGTTCAGAGAATCATCAAAAACCATATTCTGTTTGACAATATGCACTACGAATTCTTGCTCGGCACAGTGCTCCAAGATCTCTAGAATCTGCAACGTACTCCGTGCCATTCGTGACACTTCCGCAAATAAAACAGTGTCCCCTGGCTGCATGGTTTTCAGCAGTAAGTCGCCAGATTTTCGATCCCGCCACTTCACTTTTCCGGACACATTATCTTCAACAAATTGTAAGCCAGTGATGCCTCGCTGGTTGGCATATTCCAGAATTCCATGCCGCTGATTGTCCACGTCTTGCTGGTCCGTGCTGACGCGTAAATAGGCATAATAGGCCACAAATCCCTCTCACTTTCCAAAAAAAAATTAGTTTTATTTTATACCATATCTATTTGATTTTTAACGTATGAAAACTATTTCAAATATATGGTGGTTTAAATAATATAATATAGGTGGTTGTTTTTTGCACATTATTGTAATAAATTTTATCCCCCTTACGTCTGGCGAAATTTCAGCTCTCCAGACCGTATAAAAAACAACAATTTACCGTGCATCAAAGGTGCAACGGAATCACACTTTTTACCCCCTTGGAAAAGGCGTTTCCAAAGGCGGGGTAAGGGCTAGAAAAATGGGGATTTTTCAGCGTGGAATATTTAAAGATTCGGCGAACCAAAAGCCAGGTTCGTGCCGACGGTTCTCGTTATGCGGTGCCGATATTTATCAGCAAGACCCGAAAGTACGGCAAGGTGACCAGCGAGCAATCCATTTCCGTTAAGCAATCAGTGCTCGTTACCGGTGCTCATGACTCCGGAAAAACCCGCTGGCTCACTCGAATGCATGAACATGCAACCGAAATCTGGGGAGCCAAAAACAAAGCTAAACCGTTATACCTGGATTCACTCAGCCCCCTCTCCGCCTGGACCGACTGCACCGCAATAGGAAAATGGTGGGATACCAAACAAGCAGAACTTCCCGAAGCAGATCGCGAACCCTGGAAGTCACTAAAACAACACAGTCGCGCTGAAGCGCTTCCCGACTACTGCCGCGACAATAAAGCGGTACTGTTCATCGACGACGCACACAAACTCTCCGGTCGAAAACTACAAATTGCCCGCCAATGTGCGATGGCCTGCCGACTCTCTGTCGTGTCCGCCAGTGAGGAACAACGAATTTCACCCAACTTACGCTCGGTGTTGATGCGCCGGAAACCTCAAATTTTTAGATTAGGAACAGAAGTCGCTTATGATGCAACACACACGATTATGTGGTTTTTCGTCGTTACCTGCCTCGTGGTTGGCTGGTGGGAAGCAGGTTTGGTACTTGGCGGGCTTAAAGCGCTTGGTTCTGGCCGCCGCGCTGCTCGGACCGATTAGCGCCTGCGCGGAAATTCCCACTAAGGCCCCCGATCCGGACATGGCAGAGCCCGTAAAAACGGCTCCATTCTATTGGCCTTGGTCAGATGGTGAAGCCCAACAGCCTCCCAAAGCCAAACCGTATCGCCTCCCTACCCTCGCCGGTGATGATGTGGATTTTCATGATGAGCCGGCTAAACCGGTGAAAGCCCCTCATATCGACGAAGATGCAGTTTACAAATATGTTCTGGACTGCTTCCCGGAAACCAGCAAATGGAATTTAGATGTCTCGTTACGTGCGCAACTAGCCCGAAGTGGCGGTGCCTTACTTGGCGACGATGGCAGTGAAACCGAACTGGGTAGCTCTTATGTCGGGATCGTAGCCAAACTCCCGCTCTACTCTGCCAGTGAAATCAGCCGCGAAAAAGAACGCGAATACAAACGCCGGATGGACGTAGCCGGGAATGTCGCGAACTTCATTACCGCCATTGCATCGCGAAATCATGCGGTGCGTGAATTGGCTCTGTATCGCAGCTTAGAAGCGCGTTCCGCGATTCGGGTACAGCAAGGGATTGTCGAAGTGGCTGAACAGGTTCAGTACCTTGAAAAAGTGGCTGGTGCTCAGGAAAGCCTGATCAAAAACGAAGCCAATATCATGGAAAACCGGCTGAAGCTGGTTGGCATGTGCGACCCTGTTAATGCCCCCACGATTAATGCCTGGCTAACCAAAGTGTCTGCAGTACCTGGCCGCACTAAACCCGTTAGCAAAGTCTCCCCTGAACCACAAAAGAAGCCAACTGAGCTTCATTTAACACAGGGAAAATCAACCGGTTAATGATTCGCTCATATACTCAAATGAGTATATGAGCACGGCGGAATTATGAAATGGATTAATCATTTAGCGATTGCTGGCGCAACTACAGCCTTAGTTAGTCCTGCATTGGTCCCAGTCGCATTGCTTGGGTCAACGGCTCCGGATTGGTTGGAGTGGGTCATTAAAGCAGTGTCAGGGCATAACCTAAAACATCGGGGTGTCACGCATTATGTACTGGGCTGGATTATCGGATTGGTATTTGCCGTACTGTTATGGGATTTTCACGGCATACTGGCCGCTTTTTTCTGGGGCGGTCTAACGCACGTGTTAGCGGACTCCTTGACGGTAAGCGGTGTGCCGTTTTCACCTCACTCGGATCGCCGGTTTCATCTATTTGGCGGTCGGCTAAGAACGGGAGATGCCGGTGAATACGGAATTGCCTGGGGCATTGTGGCTGTGTGTGTCGTGTTAGCACAGGTTATTCATACCGGGAATGATTGGTATCCGTTTTTCTATAACTGGGGTGGTTTGTATGAACAGGGAATTGTTGATGGTGCAGAGTGGAAGGCTAATCGGTTCCGCTTTTTTTAAATGCATCCGTTGGCAGATTGTTGAGATGCGGGCACCGTTTGTCGGCAGATGCAGAACATACACGCATCTGATAACCGCTTTTAAATGCGCTGAGAGCCCCTACAAGCAATTTTCCGCGTTAGCGGCAGGGAAAACTAAGGCTTAACCCCTGATAGCCGCTTAGCGGCGAAATGATCGCGTTAGCGATTCCTTTTGAAGGAGGGCAGGACGCCCGACTGAGGCCGTGAGCGTAGGGAACGCGAACGAGCCCTGCGTAAATTATCACGTGCATGAAGTTGAATAAGCAGATGCAGCTGACCTGGTTAATTACCAATGCGGTTCACCAAGAATCAATTACTTAGGGAGTTATCCACAGCCCTACGCTGTGTTAAATAAGTGTTAAATAGTGTTAAAAGCGTGTTACGGGTTAAAAACTGCCTTTTTTTACTTTTAAAATTAGTCACTTAAAAAAATGGCTGCACTTGAAATATCGAAAGATTGCACTTGAAATATCGAAAGATTGCACTTGAAATATCGAAAGATTGCACTTGAAATATCGAAAGCGTTATACCTGCACTTGAAATATCGATATACTGCACGTGAAATATCGAAAAGTTGCATTTGATTTATCGAAAGTACCTGCTCTTACAACTTTTGAAAACGGGATTTTTATGGATGAGAAACAACTGCTACCGGAAAGACACCCTCAATCAGATCTGTTTATCTGTGACATTGCGGATGCGGCCATTAAGGACGACATGGCAAGCATGGAGCACCCTATTTTCTCACTCTCAACGAAGCCCGATCTCAATATCAGACGCTATGAACACGGCAATAGCTGGCTGGAGATAACGCCCAGTGTCAAAGGACTGGCTACCATTAGCGATAAAGATATTCTGATCTTTGCCGTTAGCCAGATCATGGCTGCCAAGAACACCGGACAGCCCTACTCCAAACACGTAGGATTTACGGCTTATGACTTTCTGGTTTTTTCCAACCGCATGACAAATGGTCAAGCTTACCAAGGGTTGAAAGATGCGCTAACCAGACTCAGAGGCACCACGCTGGTTACCTCCGTTCGTACCGGAGGCAAAGAGATACAACATGGTTTTGGATTAATAGATAACTTCACCATCCATAAAGAGAAACTGGATGGCCGCGTTCTGGAATGGGGAATCACCCTTTCTGATTGGCTGTTTAACGCCATTGAGTCCGACGAGGTATTGACACTCAGCCCTCAATATTTTCGTCTCCGGAAACCACTGGAAAGGCGTCTGTATGAAGTGGCCAGAAAACACTGCGGTGCTCAAAATACATGGCGTATCAATATCGAGCTATTACAAAAAAAGTGCGGTTCAAATAGCCCTAAGCGTAATTTTCGTGGGATGCTAAAAACGATTTGTGAGCATCAACATCTTCCGGATTACAGCGTCCATATTGACGGTGACTTAGTCATTTTCTTCACACGAAAAGGTGATGAAATACCAATTAGCAGAAAAACCATTCCACCACTGAAAACACATACCTATGAGCGGTTCAAGACGCTTTACCACGGACACGATCCGTATGCGGTTGAGCATGAATGGCGGCATTGGGCAAATGGAAAGGAAGCACCAAAGAACGCCGATTCAGCGTTCTTGGCATTTGCTAAAAAGTATATTGAACAAACACTTATTTAATCCATGAACTTAGATTTCACTAAGGAAAAACAGTAATATTGTGTAATTTTTAAACTAAATAAAATAACTCATGTCCTAAGGACATGAGTTTGACAAATAAAGCAATGATTGTCTATAGCTAACCACTCAAATACATGATTGGCTACATGTAACCAATTAAAAAATAAGAATTTTAAAAAAAATTAAAACAATATTGCGACCGATAAAAATACCTAACCTCACATAACTAAATATTTGACATGTTCATCAATATAATGTATATGTCCTTAGGACATATACATTATATGGCTATTTATGAAAAAAACGATCCCCCTCTACAGTGCCATTGAATCAAAAATCCTTGCCACACATGAGAAGCCAGTTATTCACGAATATGAATATATCCGGCATGTTGCAGAACTTTATCGAAATAGGACCTATCTTGGTTCTACTATCCAAAAAATATCCTCACCTTACCCAGAAAAGTTCATACTCTCACGACACCTACAGGCTTTAATCAATAATGGTGTGCTAAAACAAGTTGGCTCTTTACCCATCTATTCATTTTCAAGCGCTAAAACGTCCGCACAACAGGTTGTCTGCACACTCAACCCTTTTAGTTACCTTTCTCACTTGAGCGCTATGGAATGGCATCATTTAACAGATCGCATTCCACATGCCATACACTTGGTTACATGCTCGCAGAAACAATTCAAAATACTTGCAGACAAACTAGCCAACAAGGACTTCCCTCCACTGGAAAAAATATCGGGTGAAACCTTCACATACGAAGTGATATCTGGGGTTCCCATAACTCATCAGAAAATAAACAATAAAAAAATCATGAAATACACCATTCATGAACATAGCCGGAAAAACTTCAAAAACATGCCCATACAACAAGATAGCGGCGGGATTAGAGTCGCATCTGTGGGACAAACGTTTCTCGACATGCTGAAAGAGCCTAACTTTTGCGGAGGCATAAACCATGTACTTGAGGTTTTTGAGGAGCATGCCGAACGCTATTTATCGCTCATTGTCCGGGCTGCCGACAAGCAAGGCAGCACCATTGATAAAATGCGTGTCGGTTACCTCCTTGAAGAACGTTTTGGGTTCGCGAAAAACAACCCAACGATAGAAGGTTGGAAAACATTAGCACAACGAGGAGGTTCTAGAGTACTTGTTGCAGGAGAGCCTTATTCAAATATCTTTTCAGAAACCTGGTGTCTTTCGATAAACTTAACCGATGGAAACTAATATCAGTCAATGGGTCAATGACGCCCCAAGTAATAACCGCCACTTCAGACAAGCCGTTCACTTAATCCTACATGGCATCGGTGGTGATGATTATTTGCGTCGTAACATGATTATGAAAGGCGGCATGTTATTGGGGCTGCGTTATCAGAGTTCTCGCCATACTAAAGATATTGATTTTTCAACAGCTCTGAAACTGGACGACATTGACCAAGATGACTTCACACAACGATTAAAAGATGCGCTCGTTATCGCTGAAGACGAGATACCTTATGCCGTCACATGCCGCTTACAGAAAATGGAAGTAATGCCGAAAAAAGATGTGAAAAATAAAACATTTCCCGCGTTTAGAATTAAAGTAGCTTACGCGGATAAGCAAGATCAAAAGGCAATGAGGCGGTTACAAAGTGGTGACTCGCTCACCACAGTGAAAATTGACTACAGCCTCAATGAGGCAAGCTATGAAATTGAAACATTAGTGCTGGATGGCGAAGAACGGATTCAAGCATATGCACTGACCGATTTGCTGGCTGAAAAGCTTAGATCGATCATCCAACAAGTCGCTCGACGAGCAGAGCCAAAATCCAGAAGACAGGATATTTATGACGTTTGGTATTTATTAACACACTGCGACCCGCTATCTCTTCCAGAAAAAGGGCTCGTACTCAGTAGCCTCAAACGGAAATCTGTTGGCCGTATCGCCCCAGATATTCTCAATCAGCAGACACTTAGCAGAAAAGATATACGGGAAGTTTCAGAAAAAGGATACGCGACTCTTGGTAACCTTGGTAATGAAGTCTCTGGGGAACTCCCCGTCTTTGAAGAAGCTTACGCCACTGTACAGGAGTGTTACGAATCACTGCCTTGGTAAGTGATTTCGCCTTCTTTAAATACGATTTTCTGTAAATGTACTTTTACTGATTTACAGAAATGTACCCACCCTTCATTTTTGATTTTTTAATCGTCTCCAGTTCACTCTGTGCAGCGTGCTCTGTTACGAATGAATCGAAACGCACAGTACCGCCTGACCCCAGCCGTCCCCACTCCCTGACCAGAGACCACCCGCCAAATAAGGTAGGTGCCAAGTGCAGATTATAGAAACGCCGCTGATTCTTTGAAGCATCAATTTTGACCAAATAACACGCCATCGCTAACGACTCCTATTCTATTCGCTGGAATAATTAACCCATGCTCATATACTTATATGAGTATATACTCACTTACTCAAATACTCATCGATCCACGTATGAATCAGGGTAGACATTTCTAACCCTTCAGTGGCGGCTTTGCCTTTGAACTGCTTGAGCTTTGACTCTGCAATATTCACATTCAGTCGCTTCACAGGTTCCTTCTTGATCTCCTGCATCGCTTCATTTTTTTGAGGCGTGGAACGGCTTTTTTTGGCAGCCATCGCATCTTTCAAACTCATGGCAACATCTCCAAGATTTCTTCGGCAATCGCTTCTATTTCTGCAATAGCAGGATTGCCCGGTTGGCTAAATACAGTTTCACCGATACTGGCGGTAGTCGGATAAATGACGCGCTGACTTGTGCCATTTTTCATAACTGGAAAACCGTAGCCTTCCAATGCTTCGCTGACTTCACCAGACAGCTTGGTATTGGTGATTGCACGGCTAATCAGAAACGCAGCAACCGGAGCACCATCAGTCAACTCCTGGCGAGCTTTCACCAAGTCCACTAAGTCAGAGGCGGCCCAAATATCGTAAGGGCTGGGTTGCACCGGAATGATCACCACATCGGCTACCTTCACCGCTGCGGCCGCAAGCTTGGCAATTTGAGGCGCACCGTCTATGACCACAAATTCATAGCCACCCTGGATTGCTTTCAGATCCGCTGGCAAGGTTTCACGATCCATGCCGACAACCGGCAACAACTGCCCTCCATTGGCTTCGTTCCAGTCTCTGGCACTGCCTTGTGGGTCTGAGTCGATTAGTAACACTTTGGAGCCGGCTTGCTTGAGTGCATAAGCCAGATTAGTTGCTACCGTTGTTTTACCAGAGCCGCCTTTCTGATTTAGAACGGCGATAACCGTTGGAACTGGGGGGGATGTAGTCATAATCAAATCCTCATATGAGTATGTGAGTATATACTCATAAATGCACTAAGGCTTTAAACATCTAGAGAAAATAGGAAGTCACAAGATAGGGAAGAGTAAAAAAGCAAGCATAGACACTAGTGAGATAAAAAGTTATGATATTACGGTAAACATTAACGAAGCGAAGCGCCGAAGCGCTTCTTAAGTGTTTTACATTACGGCCCAGATAGAAATTGCTAGTACAACTACAGCTACGGCTCCAACCACGGTATGTGATTGTATTGCAACTTCTTCTAGGGCCAGCTTAAATTGACCGAATGTTAAATTTAACGCTTTTATTCTCATCATAATGCACTCCAGAAAATAAGATTGAGCAACATGCAGTAGGAATTTTTCAACTCTATTCCTACCTTCAGACACTTCATACTTTACGATATAAGTTGAACAATTTCTGATCTAAATCCCTCTCTCTAATATATTCCTCAGCAATTTAATTTCGTGAAATTAAATTCTACGCAATTAAATTGCGCAGCTTCTTCAAATAAGCCCCATTCAACTTTTTTTATTTCTCTATTTTGCAGATTTACGCAATTAAATTGCGCGATGGTTGCTAACATGCTCTAACCAAGGCCAATTATTGTGGATTGTAGCCACGTTGACGCCGTTGTTTTGCAATTGCATCCAAACGCTTTAACCCAGACTCCCAGCTGTCCAATAGCTCCTGCTTACTGCCACCATGTGCTGTATGCAGACTTCCCCAAGTGCGCTGTAGAAAGATGCCACCAAATAGATCCGTGCAAAGGTAAGCGCGGTAATACCGGCGTTTTAGGGGATTGGTCCAGAGTTGGTTTATGGGTGCATTCATAAAGTGAGTATATACTCATATGAGTACTAAGCCTATGCAGAGCTATTAGAAATTAAGCACTATCTGTATGATGTGGAGAATTATAAAAATGACAATAATGCGAGCCTGAACATAGGAACGTAGGGTGGAAAAATGAAAACAAAATCACAAAAAGAACAGCTGAAAACGATGATTGCCTGGCTTACCTTCCTTTTAATCACTGCTACATTGATTCCCAGTGCAAATGCTCAAGCTTCACAATGCACTCTGAAAGGCAAGGTCATCAAGGTTACAGACGGCGACACTATCAATGTGCTCGATGCCGACAAGAAAACTCACAAAATCAGGTTAGCCGGTATTGATGCACCAGAGCTTAAACAAGCCTATGGAAAAGCGGCTAAAAAGTTTTTGGCAAAGCTGGTTAACCAAAAAACCGTCTGCGTAGATTGGCACAAGCGCGATCGTTTCAAGCGATTGGTTGGAGTGATTCAATACGAGGGCAGGGACGTTAACCTGGCAATGGTAAAAGTTGGTTACGCATGGCATTACAAAAAATACCAGCGAGAGCAGACACCGGATGACCGAGTGCTTTACTCAAAAGCCGAACTTCAAGCTCGCTCTGATGTTATCGGGCTGTGGTCAGAGCCAAACCCGATAAATCCCTCGGACTGGCGCAAGGGAACGCGCATAGCACCTAGTGCCAAAGCAGCAAACCTCACAGAGTTAGCCCCAGAAAATTTCACTTGTGGCACCAAACGTTTTTGTAAGCAAATGACAAGTTGTGCAGAGGCTTGTTTTTATCTACAGGAATGTGGTGCGTCAAGATTGGATCGTAACCAAGATGGAATACCGTGTAATCAACACTGCAAAAGTAAATGCGCAAATTAACGAGGTTTATTACATGCACAGGCAATTATAAAACTTGCCTGCGCACATAAAACTATCCTCTAATACCTAGGGATTTGGTAGTTCGTTAATACGACTAAAAATATCATCTGACCTGAATATATGCTCATCAAAGCTTGTGCTAAGAGTTCCATAACTATTGTCTGCTAAAGACCTTATCGCTTTCATTGAGTTTTTTTCAAAATCTCTATTCGCTATAGACACTGCCCTCTCTCGCTCTGAGGTACCTTCTAAGATATGCCCAGCAATCAAGTCTTGTAACTCTTTAGCAGGTAGAGGTATTAGTGCCTTCTCTACATCACTATCTAATATTGCTGGATAACTAGAACCCGTTGAGAACTTTCTAAACTGCTCCAAGGTGCTTTCAAGTCTAATGGCAAAATGTAAGAAGAAAGGGTTAACACCTTTCTTAGGGCGAATCACACTAAAGCCTGTCGAGCAAATTTGATTATGGTACTGTTCGGGTACTACTGCGATAGCACCGCGTGTTGGCCGGCACGTTGAAATAATTATGTCGTATGCTTGAACAACTTTTCTTGCGCGTGATGGGGCTTCACTACCAACTAGAATCTGTGGCTCAGAAACCATACCTGTACTAACATCAACGCTTGATATATCAAAATAACAAAACTCTTCATCAGGATTTTTTGTTGGGTCACGCTTATCTCTAACGATGTAAGCCGCATCTGATATAGGGCGAAGGATAGATGTATCGAACCTCTTTATTCCTTCTGCTGGTAGATGATAGTCAATATCCCAACGCTCTTCATCATATAAGCTTGTCAAGCTAGCGAGTTTATATTTCATTTCCAACCTACCTGTTTATGAAATTCAGACACAACAACACCTATTTCGCTACCTTCTCTTTTTCTTCCGGTAGCATCAAAACCAATATTTTCTATCTCACAAAGAAAAGCAGTCTCAGACTCATCCCTGACCTCATCTTTTTCATATTTTTGAAAAATACAGAGAGAAGTTTTGACTGTTGCACCATATGGACTAAAAGCCTCCTCAGGAAGACTTATTACAGCTTTAATCTTGGCAACACTCCTCACCCAGTTACGCACAAAAATAGAGCTCTTATTTTTCAAGAGGCCATCAGGAAGTACAATCGCTAGTTTTCCGCCTGGCTTCAAGAATTGAAAACATCTTTCCAGACCAAGAATTTCTAAAGGCAGTGACTTTTTCTTATTACCCAACTGAAAACGACCAACCATCTCCATAACTTCCTGTCTCATAATTGAACCAAATGGAGGATTCGTCATGATCATAGAAAAGACTTCAGGTGTTTTATTATCTTGGCTTCCCAATGCAACTATATCGGGATAATTCTCAAAACTAAGAAGAGAATCTAAGTTTCTTATATTAGTGTGACCATCATCATGCAACATCATATCGGTCATAGCTATTCGAACCATTCGGTCGGACTTTTCTATTCCATGCAGATGAAAAAATTTAAACTGGTGAAGAGCATAGTCATCTAACTCATGCCCTTGATTATTAACAACATAACCTAAACAACGGCTTAAAAAATGCCCAGAGCCACAGAAAGGGTCCAAAATGACATCAGACGCGGTTGGCTGCATTATTGAAACTGCCAAATCTACAGCTGGATCTGGTGTAAAATACTGTCCCATACCAGCTCTAATTGCTGAACCTAAAACCTTTTGAAAAGCTGCTCCTTTAATATCAGCCTTACTGTCAATGAATGAGAACTCTTGGAGCTTTTCAACAATCTTAAATAAAGCTACGTCACTCAATTTAATTGGGGTCTTAAATACACCTCGCGACCTCTCATAGCCAGGTATTCGTTGATTGTATACCTCAATTTCTCTATTTCTGGCATCTTCATAAAGCTCTCGAATTATTGAAGCAGCTTCAGATGGATTGCTTGTACCATAAGTCTGGAACCTAAACTCTGCTCCCTCTTTTTTTTCTATCGTAGATCTTTCATCGAAAATCTTTACGTAAATTACTTTTGCTAGTTCATCAAGAGCTTCGTCGTCATGGAGGCCATCAACATCTCTAACTACATTATGGCAATCTACTAAAATTCTTCCATACTGCTCTGTTATTGGCTGTAATCCTGTTTTTCTTGAAAGGTCTGATTTTGGAATTTCTCGTACAAGTTTTACTTTTATCGTTGAACCACCGCCATATGAAGGGATATCAGCAATGTACTCAAAATCATTTGGATCTATCTTCTTTCTGACACATCGTGTCTCATTGCCGTCAGTTACCAACCCTATTGTTGCAGTATGAGTAGAAGCTAAATATGTCTCTAATTGCCTCTCTGCCTCTTGAAATTCTAAAACTGAAACATTCTTCTTCTTTGTTTCTACATATAGGAAAGGCCTTCTATTTGTATTTTTAATTGCTATATCAGCTTGCTTCTCAGAGGACCCCATTTTAACGGGTTCTTCTACAGTCAAGCGTTCACCCAGCCAATCCTCAGGGTAGCCATACTCAACAATCAATTGATTGAGAGCCCATTGCCGAACAAACTCTTCTATAACTTCTTCTGCACCTTCATACGATCCATTTTTTTCGTACCAACTCTCAGCCCTTCTAAAAGAGGCCGCAACGTCACCATGTGACTGACAACGCCAGTTACATGGTTGGATTAAAAAGAACTCACCCAGTTTCGACATATTCTTATTCCATAGATGTAAATCTATCATTTATAACACAGTTGGTGTAAAAATAAATATAATAAAAACACATCAAGTGTAATTTAATTTATTTACACTTAGAGTGCTTTACTAACAAGTTACATGTTCATAAAAACCAACGTTTTAGCCAGTCAAACTGACGAAAAAAACACGGTTTAAATGAAACCCTATGTGACTGAAATAACTCACATAGGGTTTTTTTCATAAATCAAAGCAATTAACAGCGACTACTGGCTAGCGTCGGCAGTACTTGACGTACTGCCAGCCGTCACCGTGAGCTTGCTTATTTTGTGGGGGAACAGTTAATCAGCGTATTTGCTCCCGAGCCTCCATCACAACCATTATTGCCAACCCCGCCATTGAGGTAGTCACTCCCCGCGTTGCCATTCAGGCTGTCATAGTCCGGCCCGCCAAACATTTTGTCTTTACCCGGACCTCCGTACATACGATCTTCACCTCGCTGTCCAAATAAGCGGTCATTTCCACTGTGTCCATTGATGGTATCGTGACCATTCCCGCCATAAATTGTGTCATTTCCAGCATTACCATTCAGCGTGTCATTACCGGGTCCACCACAGATAATATCGTTGCCACCCCGACCATCAACACGGTCATTACCGGCCCCCGCATAAATGACATCCGGGCCTGGAGTACCGACAATGTAATCATGCCCGGAAGTCCCCCACATCGTTACAGGGCGACCCTTGCAGGTCATAATATTGAGGCGTTTGATAGAACGTAGGTTGTCCATGGTGATCAGCTTCAGTCCCGGAATCGCGCGAATCTGAACATCGTCGGCACTCGCTGATTGATAAGTCGCCATGGTTCCGAATAACGTGATTACTACTGCCACTGCTGCGGTTTTCACCGGTGTAAGTTTCATCGTTTTCATTCTGTTCATCCTTAAACAATTATGTTGGTATCAATAAAGAACAATCATTGCTCTCAGTGTGTACTGCGCAGAATAAATAACTGGCGGCTCATTTTTTGCACATAAGATGAACGGACTCTATCGCTCAGACGACTGAGAAACGATTTGGCCATAGTGATGTGATGATTGTTTGCGCCAGTATTTCTTGCTCTCCACAATATAGAGTCCACCTAGTGAAAATTACCTCTGAAGTGAATCCCCATTACACGGCTAGAATCCGGACGCGCGTGACATTTTTTTACCAGGGCGAGAAAATTGGCTCTGCCAAATTACAAAACAGAGCGCTAGAAGCGGGAAAACTGCTGCGCTACCTCGCCATTACCGAGAAACCGTTCTACGAAGTCCTCGCTTATTACCGGCTATCTCAGCAACTACTGGGGGCTGATATTCTGGAAATGAGTTTATCGGAAGACGGTAAAGACATTCTTCATGCCGGAAAAGTGATTGGGAAACTCAGCGAGCATTTGTACTGAGAAACGCACCTTGTATCGTCGCGTCACTACAGTTTTGTAATAGTATGTAGTATCATACAACATACTACAACATACAAAATGATGAGGCGCTTTCATGGCAATTACCCCTGAGCAAATCTACGCGGTTGCAGATGAACTGGCCGCAGAAGGAAAAAAAACAACCTTATCCAATGTTCGTAAAGTGATTGGTAGCGGTAGCTTTACCACCATCTCAGACGCAATGACGGAGTGGAGAGAGAATCAGAAAGAAATCCTACAACCCATCCGTGAAGCCCCACCCGAATCCATCGCTACACGCGTTAATAATCTGAGTGCAGAAATCTGGACCATTGCAGTGCAACTGGCTAACTCCCGTCTCAATAGCGAGCGAGAAGCCCTGAAAAATGACCGGGCTGAAATAGAAGCCACCAGAAAAGAAGCGGTCGGGCTGGCAGATGAAATTAGTGATGAGCTGGACGCACTCAAAGTGCTTTACGAAAAAGCCGTTACTGAAGGCCGCCAAGCCACTGAGCAATTAGTCGCTCAACAAGAGAAAACCCTCACCCTTAGCAAGCAGCTGGAAGCGGCTGAAATAAAGCTAAACGCCACTCAAGCCCGCATGACAGACCTCAAAACGGAACTGGCCCATGCGCACGATGACGCCAAGAGCCACCGCGAACAATTGGCCGAAGCGCAGAAAACCATTAGTAGCAGCCGCGAAGCGGCTGCGCACTCAGCGAGTGCACTGGAAGAATTGAAAGTACAACACCGCCAAGCGATCGAGGATGGCAAGCAAAAGGCTGCCTTACTAGCCAGTCAGCAGACGGAAAACCATGACCTGGCTAAACAGCTGGATGCCTCGATGGCTAAAGTTGAAACCATTCAAACCCGAATGGAAGACCTGAAAGCAGACAGTGACGCCCGCATCAATGACCTCAAAACGGAACTGGCTCATGCGCACAATGAAGCCAAAAGCCAACGCGAACAGCTGGCGGACGCGAATAAATTAGCCGGTGACAGTCGTGAAGCAGCGGCCCGCTTTGCCGGGGAACTGGATGCGCTCAAGCTTCAGTATGAGCAACTAGTGAAACAACTGAAAAGTCAATAAGATTATTTTAAGTAAGGATTGCAATATTTATTGATTATTTTGGTTATTTTTAATACATTAATTTTGTTCATCCCCTTGAACACCTGCTGGATTGCAAAGACTTTTTTAGTCTTCTTTTTTACCGCCACCTTGTGGCGGTTTTTTTTCGCCCAAAGAAAAGCCATCGCGTCCTTGCGATGGCTTAGTAGTGCTTGAGATCAGACTCGGGGGAGACTGGTTATTCTCGACACTCTCGTAGACACCTGGGCAAAGTGCTACGCTTTTTTTACACCGCCCTTGGGGCTAGGAGTGCGGTGCTTTAAGTAGAGACGTGGATTGCGAATCGTGGTCTCTCGGGGTTATTTTTATTGACCATAGCATAGATAAGTAGAGATTTCATTCAGCTAGTGTTCAGATTGAAGACAAATATATTGATGATTATTGATAAATTTAAGCCATAACCCTCTAAACAGCCTCTCGTCACCCAAACAAAACCACTCACTCAGGTTTCAGCCTGTCTACTTTGCCAGTGCTCTAATCTTAGGTAATTGGTCGTACAAATAATCAACACAATAAAATTAGCTGATTAAGGTTATGTTCATTCTTTATTCATCAATAAGGGGATATAACGGTAAACAATCAACGACGTTACGAGGTCATCTCATGATTGAAATACTGGCAGCCCATAGGCGGGAATTAGAAAGTGAATTACGCGCACGCGTCCAAGCGTTCTTCGAGGCAAACGCAGAGGAAGCCCCGGAAAGTATCTCTATTGAAATGAAACTCACCGAGCCGGATCAGGGCAATGGCTTATCAACTATTCATATTCTCGTTAAGGATGCCTGCACCGGCGCTACGCTGATGACGGTATAAGCTGACTCGCTGATCTCTTGATACTTCAGCGCTTTACCCTTTGGGCCTACCGCGCATAAAGGCGATGATGGGCTCAATCTCCTATTATTTTCTTGCGTGTACTGGTTGGTTATCCACAGCTTTCCTTTGTTTCTTTTGTTTCTTCTTGTTTCTAGAGCCTATAACCTTTTATAAATCACATAGATACAGACTTAAAAAGGACATTTAAGTGGTCAAAAGGGACATTTAGGTGGTATTAAAAGGACATTTAGGTGGTTAAAAAGGACAAAAAAAAAATTGACTCTTTATATTTAAAAGGACATGATTTTCTTGATGTCCTTTTAGGGTTTTACTATGTCTTCCGATTCGGCGCTTGATGCGCAGCTTGCACAATTAAAACTTAGCATTGAGTCTAAGAATAAAAATACGAATGTTGCTTATGATGGTCTCCGTGATGTGGCCGACAACAGCGTTACCAAGTCTAACGCGTTGGCTCGTGCCTACTACCGTTTTGGTCTCGTTGAAAAACGGTGCATGGAAGCCTTGATCAGTAAACTGAACCCGCTTCGTAGTGATGTCGCTTATCAGGATATTGAGTTATCCGCATTGGAGTACTGCAAGGCTTATGGTGTTTCTGAGAAACATGCTTACCAGCATCTGATCAACGCGGGGGATGCGCTCATTAATCGCGTCATTACCATCGACAGCCCACAGGTTGGGGTGGATAAAGAGAAGCTAACGCTGATGAGTCGTGTGCAATACCTGTCAGATAGAGGTCGTGTGATCTGCACCTTTAACAACTTGGTTATCCCCCACCTACTCTACATTCGCAATCAGTTCACCAAGTACCCACTTCGCGACGCGGTTAATTTCAGCAGTTCCTACACCTGGCGGTTCTATGAGTTACTGGTTAGCTGGGCGCAAGACAAACGGGACACAAACGGCCGGCTGATTGGGTGGATTGCAAACCAAAGCGTTGATGAATTAAGAGAAATGCTGGGCGTTCCTGCCAGTTACAACTGGCAAAAATTTAACACGCGGGTGCTTGGTGTGGCTCAAGCAGAGCTCAAAGAAAAGGCAAACATTCGGGTAACGATTAGGGTGATAAAAACGGGCCGAAAAATTACCAACTTGGATATTGATTTCATTGAAAGCGACCAGCAGCAACTCCCTTTGGGAATTGCTGGGAGTTAAATAAGATCAGGCGCAGGCGTTTGCACACGTTGTTTTCGGAATACACGGTGCCACGTAACCGTTATTAGCCCCGGTACCGGTAAGTAAGGCTTCGCATAATCGGCATTATGTAACGCTTGCCTAAACCTCTAAAGTGCAGGAACTAAACTCGGTACAACACTTCGCATATTAAATATAACTCGTTCGATATTGTTCTTAATCCAAGCTATTATGGCCATTAATAATAGGCATTTTATGGGCTGCCAATGAATCAGCTAATCACTCTATTACTCTCTTCAGCTCTGCTGATCATGTTAGTTTCTGCCAGTGCAAATGCACTTCCACCCAATGCACATGCCGTTGGCAATGGCTGGAAATGTAATACGGGTTACAAGCGGCAAGGGCAGCAATGTAATAAGATATTTATACCGCCGAATGCTGTTTTCAGAGGGCAAGGCTGGATTTGTAATGCGGAGAAAATTCGTAGTGTCTTGCAACTCGTGATCGACTGACACTACCTAATTATTTTTTACCTTGTAAATGATTTCTTGATGCGCTGTACTAATCGGCATGGTTTCAAACGGACTTACATTTGAACCACCCGTATTGCCTTTAGGAACCAACCCCATTGGCGTTGCTGTGGCAGCACCAACAATACGAAATAACTGTCCAAAGCACTCTGTTAATTTTGAATGACGGACAGCCCAAGCCAGCATAAGCATATGTACTTTGACATGCCAATAGGTAGATTCTTGCCCGAGAATATGAGCATTTTCTAGGTGTTTAAACTCAGCATTGATATCAGCTCGTTCCTGTTCTTTGGTTGCCAAAAGGAGTTCAGATTGTACATAAGGCGCAATGTTTTTAGTAAATTTACTGTGTAGGCTAAAAAATCTTGGGACTGTTTTCTTATAGCATCGATAATCCTCGCCATATTGCGCCTCTAACCATGGCTCTTCAAAAAAGGGAGCTAACATGTAAATGACAAACCAAAGCGACAGGAGGATGTATACAAAACTGGAATTAACGAATCCTCCCCATCCAAACATTCCGAGCATCGAGGCAACGTATACAGGGTTTCTGCTTAGCTGATACCAACCCGTTATCATCAACCCTTGCTTCTCTCCATGAGCGTTTTTCCAGCCCAGTTGAACACTCAAATAAGTAGCGAACCCAAAGCCTAGAAGACCCAGCGGTAGCCAGACTAAGTAGCGAACCCACGATGCTACAAGAGGATCTGAACCGAAAGTTCTAACCGATAGAATCAATAAGCCGAAAAACATGATTCTAAACAAGAGCCAAAAAACTAAATATTGCCAGGTGTTTTTATTTGGAGGAGGGAAAAACACAAAGCCTTTATGAATATATGAAATCGTCGACAGGGTTAATATCAACAATATTGCTGTCAGTGATATTACAAAAATAAATTGATCCATGATTTACCCTCAGTGAGTTTCTCACATATCGATGAGAAACCCACCATGCTCCTTGTGTTTCTAGTTTGTTGATTCAACGTGATCATTCACCATTTTCATAAGCTGATCTGGACCGAAATCAAGCAAAGGAAGCCCACCTACAAAGAATGTGGGTGTCTGACGAACATTGACGGTTTCAATGTCAGCAGCATCTTGGGTGAGTACATTGTTAATTGCATCACTATTCATGTCCTGACGTGCTTTTTCTACATCGAGACCAGCAATCTTCGCGGCTTCCCAAGCGATATCTAGTCTAGCGCCAGAGTGATTAGCCCACTGAGGCTGTGTCTCCAGAAGCGCTATAAGGACAGATTCAAAGACACCTTGTAGGCGGGCAGTTTCGAGTATACGCACTGCGATGTCAGAGCCATCATGAAAAGCAGCATACCGCATAACAATACGAACTTTTTCGGGGTGCTGCTTGCGAATCTCGGTGATTGTCGGATGCATGGCACGGCATGCTTCACAAGCAGGATCGAAAAACTCCACGATAGTAACGGGTGCATTCTCTGGCCCAAGTACAGGTGAATAAGGGCGAATTAATGCACTTCCTGCGGGCGCTTCATTTTTTGCCGAAGGTGTTTCACCTGTCGCTGCCTCATTAGTTTTGACAGGCTCTACTTTGGCGGCTGAAGGAGGTGTTGGTTGGTCAATCATTGACCTGCCTACAAAAAATACGATCAGCGCTAGGGCAGTAGTGCCTAGTACCACTAAGTTACGATTCATGTTGATACCTTTGAAGATTTATTGTGAAAATGAAAGATGATGAGCAAGATGGCAATGGCCATAAAGCTTATGAATGATAAATATGGGATAGGCAAATTAGCCACCGTGAGCATCGCACTATCCGTACACGAAGGGCCGTTCTGCGAACAGGGCACGATGGCCTCTTTTATAAGCCCGGCATAAAGTAGACTATGCCACAAGGCAATCGCCCCGCCGATGAAGACAAGCGGAAAGGCATAACGACCGATACGCAGATCGTTAGTCATGCATGCCACGCCCAAAATCAAGGCAAGAGGGAACATCGCAATGCGCTGATACCAGCACAACACGCAGGGTGTTTGTCCAAGCACTTCGCCGATAAACAGTGCGCCTAGCGTCGCTATGAGGGCGATGAACCAAGCAGCATAAAGCCAGATCGGCATTTGTGCTGAAGAGACATGTCGTGATGTCATGTTTATTTTCTCCATTGAGAGATTAGATAACCAACGAAAACTCAGCTGCCACAGCCATATAATGGCTATTTTCTTCACTAAAAAATGCAATGAGAACGTTTGGTGTGTGGCAAGGAGCCACTCAACTATGTTTTATCCTGCTAAAAATGGATAAAGTTTGGGGGGTCTAAACAGAACATTGGGAGTAAGCCTAATAAGACTTGGGGAGAATGAAACGTGATTATTGTTAGAACTACTGACCATTACCTGCAATTGCGAGGGTGGCTGTAAGGCTACAGCGCCTGGGCAACATTGTTTTGCTTTTTGGTCATCCTGCATGATGTTATCACAATGAAAACTCATACATTCTATCAGAGGTGCGTCAGCTTCTATTGGCTTAGCCGAATTATTGACGGGCACTGCCGCAGCATGGAACATGCTGAACAGAAGACTGATGCAAAGTAGAAGTTTAAATTTCATATTTTTAAGTATAAACCCTCTACTAAGCTACAGGGTCAACCCCCAATAGCGTTGTTGATGTCTACGTTTTCTTTGGCAAAACGGTGCAGCACGTTGAGCTGCAATTTCATGTTAATCGCATCAACCTTAAAGCTGGCTAACTCTTCTTTTGTCAAAGACAGGCTATTAGGTAATTTGACGGTTAATGGATCAGCAGGAGTATTATGTTTGCGGAACTCATAGTGAAGATTAGGGCCCGTCGCTAGGCCAGTCGATCCAACGTAGCCAATCACATCGCCTTGGGCAACCACCTGATTCTTTTTTAAGTCTTTTTTGAATTTTGATAGATGAGAGTATAGGGTCGTGTATCCTTCACGGTGCCTAAGCACGATTGTTTTACCGTAGCCGCCTTTTCTCCCAATGAGCTTAACCCTGCCATTACCGGTAGCTATTATGGGCGTTCCATGGGGAGCCGCAAAGTCCGTTCCTTTGTGTGCACGGAACTTATTCAAAATCGGGTGCAGGCGTTTAGGGTTGAAATGAGAGGATACTCGTGCACGCATCACTGGCGTTCGAATAAAGGCACGCTTCATTTCGCGACCCTCTGGCGTGAAGTAGTCTGTCAACCCTCTTGCCGTGGTATGCCTGATAGTACGGTAACGGTTATCTCCATTGATAAACTCAGCCGCTAACAATTTTAGGCTACCGACTAAATCACCTTCATGGTAGATACTTTCAAAGACAATGGTGACTTGATCACCCACCCGAACATCTTTAGAAAAATCAATGTCCCAGTCAAACACTGTCACCACTTGGTTCAGGATATTGTCTGGAATACCTACTTTTTTCCCATCAGAAAATAAACCATTTTTTATTGAGAATATTCCCCGTGCTTGTCGCACTTCAAACTGTTTCTTTTGCCAAGATCCTTCAAAACTGCCAGATTCAGTGGGTTTAATTACAAAACTGTTTTCATAATCGGGCGTAAATACTAATTGCTCTAGTTGGCCTTTATAGGATTTTGCACGGACAACAGTGTCCATTTTTATTTTATCTAAGGCTGCTTTAATCGACTTTATTTGATTTAATTCCTGAAGAATACCTGACTGCTTAATGCGACGAAATATATTGCTCTGATTATCATAACGTTTGACGGTATAAGTTTGCCAAATACTGCCGGCATTGATTAATCTATGACCACTGTAAGTAGCTAATGGCTGTTTGGGTAGGACAAGCTCGTGAGTTTCTTCACTACTTAGAGAAGTAGCAGCCGTTGGTAAAAGTGTCTTTGAAATACTTGCGTAGTTAACTTCCTCTAGACGCTGCGCTACCAAGTCTGAGGTCTCGATCATAGCCTGCGGGGTTGAATCCGATATCTGCTTATTCAGTGTCAGGGTAAACTGGCCGGTTGAGTTATTAGGCAAATAAGACTGTAGGGGTAAGTTTCCAAGTGCTACAACGCAACCTACCAACAATATGGCTCTAGTTGTCCAGCTCAACATTAATGATGAATGAGCTTCAACACGGGTGTGAGTAGTTGCTCCTTGCTCAGGTAAAAGATCTACGTCGCACTGATTTTGAATATCAAAACGCGCGAGAACCTCGTCCCAGGTTTTATTATTTACTGACGAAGCTTTTGCTGTAGATCTCACGTATTCGCAATCCAATAATGATTTAAAAATGGTATAAGCAGGTAATATAAGTAAACGACAGGCCAAAGCGGTCGCTAAATATTATCCAATTAAAGTGCCTGCTAAATCCCCTGAATCAAAAATGAAACAAACTATCTTTGCTTCAAAGTCATAATAATTGATGCCGATAGTAGCAAAATAGCCTGACAAATCAACTAAATCCAGATGGGTTTGAAAAACACCAACATTAAAAATATTTCATTTTAAAATATTGCCACCAAAAAAATTTGACCTCTAGTAACTAGAGGATTCTAACATGGTAGCTCTGAATCAGAGAGCTATACAATTGATCACACTTCAGCAACCTTCATTATCGGTAGAGACGGTAAATTTGTAACATCAAAAGCGCATGGAACACCCCCCGAAAAAATAGCCGAAGCTATTCGAAGTGCGTTGTAGTCAGTGAACACAATGTACCACCGAAAACTGAGGACGCTCGTCAATTGCTATTGGCGGATTCAGGGTCTGATAAGTTAGACAAGACTACTGTTGACAGGCAGATGAGTAATGTCTGTAACAACCATAAATTTAACATCACACGCTATCAATCTAAAAAACTGATACCAACTGTTTGGGTATGTGCGCGGGGAATCAGGGTAGCGTCAGGGGGAAAAATGAAAATAATAATGAATTTTAATAATGTTGCTATCTACGTCGCAGTCACTATTTTTATGGCTACCAGTTCAGCAAAGTCAGCTCAAGCCAGGCCGATAGAGAAGTTAGATACTAATACA
>Ga0193961_1000157_pt1 | contig 26698 bp, 24 predicted proteins | sample FB_4_MG_FD_140371 | JGI IMG/M metagenome (GOLD analysis project Ga0193961, IMG submission 140371) | Microbial mat bacterial communities from the Broadkill River, Lewes, Delaware, United States - FB_4_MG | ecosystem: Environmental > Aquatic > Freshwater > River > Microbial mats | place: USA...
ACGATGACTACGCACTTCGTTGGGCTGCTTTGAATGGACACCTTGAAACCGTAAAGTACTTGGTCAAAGATTGTGGAGCCGATGTTCATGCCCGTGATGACGAAGCACTTCAAACGGCTGCTCGCAATGGACACATTGAAGTTGTAAAGAACTTGGTCACCAAAGGAGCTGATGTTCATGCAAAAGATTACTACGCACTTCGTTGGGCTGCTCGCGATGGACACCTTGAAGTCGTAAAGTACTTGGTCGAAGATTGTGGAGCCGATGTTCATGCAAAAGATGACTATGCAGTTCGTTTCGCTGTTGAAAATGGACACCTTGAAATGGTAAAGTACTTGGTCTCAAAGGGAGCCGATGTTCATGTTTGGGATGACGAAGCACTTCGTTGGGCTGCTCAAAATGGACACCTCGAAGTAGTAAAGTACTTGGTCAAAGAATGTGGAGCCGATATTCATGTTTGGGATGACTATGCACTTCGTTTCGCTGCTGAAAATGGACACCTTGAAATGGTAAAGTATTTGGTCGAAGAATGTGGAGCCGATATTCATGCCCGTGATGACTATGCACTTCGTTGGGCTGCTGAAAATGGACACCTTGATGTTGTAAAGTACTTGGTCGAAGACTGCGATGCAGATGTTCATGCAAAAGATGACTATGTACTTCGTTCGGCTGCTCAAGAAGGACACATTGAAGTTGTAAAGTTTCTCGTTGATAAAGGAGCTAATGTTCATGTTTTGAATGACTACGCACTTTATTGGGCTGCTCGCAATGGACACATTGAAGTTGTAAAGTACTTGGTCGAAGACTGCGATGCAGATGTTCATGCAAAAGATTACTATGCACTTCGTTCGGCTGCTGATAATGGACACCTTGAAGTCGTAAAGTACTTGGTCTCAAAGGGAGCCAATATTCATGCTGACGATGACTATGCACTTCGTTACGCTGCTTGGAATGGACACCTTGAAGTCGTAAAGTACTTGGTCGAAGACCACGATGCCAATGTTCATTCCAATGATGAAGAAGCACTTCATTGGGCTGCTTCTAATGGACACCTTGATGTCGTAAAGTACTTGGTCGAAAAATGTGGAGCTGATGTTCGTGCCCAAAATGAATACGCACTTCGTTTGGCTGCTCAATATGGACACCTTGAAGTCGTAAAGTACTTGGTCTCAAAGGGAGCTAATGTTCGTGTTTGGAATGACTACGCACTTCGTTGGGCTGCTCACAATGGACACCTTGAAGTCGTAAAGTTTCTCGTTGATAAAGGAGCTAACATTCATGCCGACGATGACTACGCACTTCGTTGGGCTGCTTTGAATGGACACCTTGAAGTCGTAAAGTACTTGGTCTCAAAGGGAGCTAATGTTCGTGTTTGGAATGACTTCGCACTTCGTTTGGCTGCTCAATATGGACACCTTGAAGTCGTAAAGTACTTGGTCGAAGACCACGATGCCAATGTTCATTCCAATGATGAAGAAGCACTTCGTTGGGCTGCTGAAAATGGACACCTTGACGTCGTAAAGTACTTGAAGTCGTACATTGTATTACAATTTACAAAGAAACACATCGATAAACAAAACTTACGCTACGTGTTCCAACAATATGAATTACCCTTTGAAATACAACAAATCATTTCGAGTTATGTTTTAAAAAAACCGAAAACAAAGGTCGGACTGACCATTCATTAACCATTTACATTTAAAAACAATTTATTAAATAAGTAAAAACCATTCAAATGAATACTTTAAACATAAACAACCAACTTATCGAAGCATCAGAGGATGGTGATTTATCACAAGTGAAATCCCTTATCATTAAAGGAGTTGACATTCATGTCTGGGATGAAGGGGCACTTCGTTCGGCTGCTCGCGGTGGACACCTTGAAGTCGTAAAGTACTTGGTCGAAAAATGTGCAGCCGATGTTCGTACCAAGGATGATCACGCACTTCTTTTGGCTGCTCGCGGTGGACACCTTGAAGTCGTAAAGTACTTGGTCGAAGACCACGATGCCAACGTTCATGCCTGGGATGACCACGCACTTCTTTGGTCTGCTTTGAAAGGACACATTGAAGTTGTAAAGTACTTGGTCGAAGATTGTGGAGCCAATGTTCGTACCAAGGATGACCACGCACTTCATTGGGCTGCTTACAACAGACAACTTGAAGTCGTAAAGTACTTGGTCCAAAAATGTGGAGCCGATGTTCGTACCAAGGATGACTGGGAACTTCGTAGGGCTGCTTACAACAGACAACTTGAAGTCGTTAAGTACTTGAAATCGTACATTGTATTACAATTTACAAAGAAACACATCGATAAACAAAACTTACGCTACGTGTTCCAACAATATGAATTACCCTTTGATATACAACAGTTGATTTCGAGTTATGTGTATCCGGTGTAAAACCGGTGAAAAAGTTATTTATTTTTTGTTATTGTAAACAATCTCAAAAAACAATACTATGAAGAAAATAAAGATAAGTATTCAAAGAATACAACGTTATCAAGAGAATAAAGAGTGTGAATTAAATTAATTAATTAGTAATTTTTTAATATTAAATAAGCTTATTATTTTTGTAACCATTGGAGTAAGTACAACTATCGCAATTAAAATAAGTAAAGGTATCAAAAAGAAAAACATAAATGGATCTAATCCAGCATTTGTTTGAGATGTAACGTTATCTACTGTAAACGATAAATCATCTCTAATTTTATTAAACACTTCTTCATTGAAATTGGTTTTAACTGCATTTTTAACAACATTATCTATCGTCAATGTTTGTTTAATTGTCCCACCAGAACCCTTATTACCACAATCTATGACCATATTTGATGCATTAACAATTTGAGTCTGGTCTGCATTAATTGTATTACTAATTGCATTATTTACAGTATCTGTTATCTTACGACTTAAATCACGATCTAATATGGTATTTGATGTTGTATTATTCACACTTACATTTGTTTGAAATAAGTTTAAGTCTTCATTCTGTTGTTCTACCATATTTTTAACCTCTGTCTCTGCTGTTGTTTCTAATTCATTTTCAAATTCCAATTTTTTTGTATCGTCTAAATTATTATAAAATTCATTATTATAAGTTTGGTCTTGTGAAAAAACAAAGCCTCCCGGGCAATTTAACAATATGTTACCACTAAAATCAACAGATTGAAACTGACTCCCACTTATATCATTCACAACAGATTTATTATGTTCACTTAAAAATCTCAATGAAGCATCAAGAAAGCTTTTACGAACGACTTCTTGATTATTTGTTGATACGTTTGTTCCCATTTGTATTTTTTATAATAAGAAATAATATTATTTTAATGCAAATATTCGAAGAAACAAATAAGTAAATGCTGTAATGATTAAAAATACAACCGTACTTAGAATGTGTCTATCTGAATGGAAATTATTGTTTTGATCAAGACACTTTAATAACTTTTTTGTAAACATTTTATACAACACGAATATTACAATACCAAAAAAGACTAATAGTACAAAAATCATATTTACATAATCAGCAACTTTATCAATATAATATTGGGTTTCATTATCAACACTGCTTGGTTCATATAAACTTATTATTGAAAGTACAAGTCCAGATAAAGCAACAACAACACCTGTAGATATCATTAGTTTTAAACCCAATTGAAATTGTTTTTTATCATTAATATTTGAAACAATCAACATGTACATTAAAAAAAGAAACAATGAAAAAAATACAATAGCAGTCGTATATGTCGCATCTATCACTTTTAAATAATTCCCATCATCTATTATTTTGTTTAATTTATTGTTTATAATTATTTCTTCTGATGACATTTTTTTGTTTTAATACTTTTTAGTAATAAATAATATTTTTTTATCCTTTATATTTAAATTCTCCATCTTTTTTAACTGAGGTCCATCCAACGTTTGCAATTCCAAGTGCGTTTATCCCAACATAAAGCATTACGAAAAACATTAATAAAAAAATTTGAACTGAATACAAACGTATCATATCTTTAAATCCTAGTATAGATACTTGCTGCTCTGCTACTACTTTTTGAAACATTGGAGATGACCGGTTTAAATGTAAAATATAAAACAAATACCCAAACAAAAATAAACTGCAAAACAATCCAACACCAGACGAAATATATTGTTTTTCTTTTTGCTCTTGAATACTTGTTTGTTTTTGTTCAAACATTACCCAAATAGATAAAGCACCTGATAACAATAATAAAAATAATAATAAGAGTAGTATAATTTTTTCACTTGTTGACGATTGAGCTAATTTAAATTCGTAAAATTTTGGTACATTATCACTTTTTTTTATTTGATACATCACGATAAAGAAAATTAAACAAGATGCAATAACAATATTTACCATATTTGCAGAAAAGTGTACATTTTTTTCAATGCTGATTTGAAGTTTGTTATCTAATGAACCTAAGACCTTTTGAACAAATCCCAATTCGTCTGCGCTTAAATCTTTAAAACTAATCCCAATGTTTTCTTGCTCGTTGTTCGACATTGAAGTAACTATTTAATTAGTTTAAATATTTTTTTTCGTTCTTTAATTATTTAAGTTTAATCGTTCTACTCTTTTTTCTACTTGATTAACCATTTTAAATCCAATAATAATAGAAACAATAATAAACACATACAATAAAGACAGTAGAAGGGAAGGTACGTGTTCTAATGTTTCTGGACTGACTTTAAATATAATTAAAAGTTGAAGTATAAATAAAAAACCAAGTACAATTGCAACATATCCAATATTTTCTTGGGTATTTCTTTCTAATTTACCACTTTGTGATTGTTGAAATCCAACACTTGAAAACCCAAGAAGTAGGAACGAAATAATAAGTACAATTATTTTTAATATAAAACTTGGAATGCTAATCTCGTCCTTATTATATACCTTATATGAACTTGTTTGTGTTGCGTATATAAACATAAATATTGAAACAATAATTAAATAAACATTTGTACTTTGGAAAAAATACGATAATTCATATGATTCATATGCATTTTGTAAAAACCCAGGTAAAGATTCTAAATCAAAAATATTATTATTCGAAGACATTTTTTATTATTCCAAATATTATTTTTTCGGACACCTATCTAATTTATATAAGAACCATAAGATTTTACTCATTTTATATTTATTATACAAAACACGTATTCCAACAATGAAACAAATTAAAAGTAAAGTTCCTATTGTCACAATTAAACCTAAACTTAAATCGCTTAATCCATTTTTTTTATCTTCTGGTTCCGGTGGTTCCGATGAACTAGCCGGAACAACTCCACTAATAATTGAAGCACAATCTCCATCCTGTTTAATGTATATTGGTGCGTTATTTAAAACAGCATTTTCAAAATTTAAAGAAATTGTTTGTAAACAGTCTGGTTGTTTACAATCCTCCGTATTTTGACTCAACTTTTTTATACCAAACGATTTACACGGTGGAAAAATACATTGTGGTTCTTGTCCTAATGAAGCAAAATCAAATGCAGATACCCTCAAAGTAGGGTCGTCTAGACTTAATTTTTGACCTAAAAATTCCAAATAATTACCATATGCACCTGATGGTAACATACAACCACAATAATCAGCATAAATCCTATTTGGATTTGAACCAGTTTGTTTAAATACCCAACGAAGTATATTTGATATTGAATCGTTATCTAATGAAATACCATTATCCTCTAATTTCTTTTCAGGACAATAAGTATTTTCAAGAAATTGGGTACATAATCCAGGCGTTGCAGAACATACATTATAACAATAATTGGTTTCCATATTTGGCATTTCACCTGTATCTGGATCTCGTACACTACAAAAGGCAAGAGACTTGTTTTTACAATATTCGCCATTAACATCATCTTTTGGTATACATAAACTACCACATCCAAGTGGAGACCTTATGTTATTCTGATGTTCTGTGTCTAATAATACAACCTCACATGTGTCATCTATATCTCCTATAATATCCGAATCGATATCTGATTCATTGTTTTCTTTTTTATTTAATTGATCTTTCCAAAATGCTTTACAATACGATGCTTTACTCCGATCATAACGAGACGTTGGTATAAAAACCACTTCATCACGCAACGGGTTGATTTGAAAGACAGATGATTCTAACCCCCATACCGTTGAGTCTTGTTCAATTATTACGATAAAGGCACCTGCTGCTAATGGTGTAGATGCTTGATTAAAATCACTCGTGCGTACTATTTTCCAATCCGAATCCAGTGACGAACCATCATTTACCACTCGGTATATACCATTTTGTTGTTTAATTACTTGGTCTTTTACCAATATTCTATCTCCAACAGAAACTCGGTTACGATTAATTATTAATTGTGTTCCCGTTGAAGAACTTGTTAACGATTCATCTACAGTCGCATATATTGGGAAATCGGGTAAGATACTTGATGTTATAAATTTTGCTCCTATTTCTGATACTTCATTCCATCCCCGTGCATCTGTACAATATTTGTGTTTATTTTCATAACATTGTTTGGAAGTGATTGCTCTTGAACCCCCACAAAATTTACTACATATAGGTTCTCGAATCCAATCTCGATCGGATAAGATTGCTTCTGTTCCATCTGCGTTTTTCTTTAAAGGTTCTCCCTTTAATTTACCACACATACGTTCCTTGGCAAAATGGCAATAATTATTTTCAACAGGATCTAAATTTGCAACATCATACTTTGAGTCATTACATTGAAGGACACAATCATTAACACTTTGAATGTAATCCCCCATTTGACACAATACAGGCCATTGTGTACCTCCTTGGAGCATATCAAATTGCGAACTAGCTCCTCCAAATATTTTACATTCTTTAGTACCGTTATCATATTTTAAAAACTGACGAGATCCCAAATTAGAACCACCAGCGCAATTTGTTGCCATGTCATCCGTTAATCTCTCCGGACTTCCTGTGAAATTTTTCGAAGGATATATAAAAGTTGTATGAAATTTATTAGTTGTACAGTTCGGTGGACCGTCGTTCATTGTTACCCATGAACCTATTGGAAGTTGTGCACAATTCATAATACTAGAATTTCGGTTTTTACATTCACCATTTAGCGTTTCGGTTTTAATGGATCCAGGGTTTTCGAAACAACGTGCACCATCGGAAGAAAATTCAAATGTTTTTCTTATCGTCCCATTTGGAATCGCATCATTACTTCTTGTTTTAAACTGGTCAAATGCCATTTTCTTTCTTACTTTTTATTATTTCGTTTATTTTAATTTAAAAAGAATGTATTCATTTTAAAATAAACAATGAATACTAAAATTTGTACAGTTTGCAAGATTGAAAAAACGGTTGATGAGTATAATAAAGCAGGTAAAAAGGAAAATGCATCGAACGGTGCAAAAATAATACCAAAAGAAGTTTTTCAACACAAAGTTACTGTATTAGCATTTCTATTTCATGAAAGAACGTAAAAATAATTATTGTACCGTTTTTACAGTATTCCAACTGAAACCACCGCTGATCGGGTAGCGAATTCCAATTGCTAAAATATACAATAATAGAATCATAAATATCCAAATGATCGCTTCTCGGATAAATCCACCGAATTTTATCGTATAGGGTTCCTTTACATCAATGAATTCGTTTGCGTTGTATGGATCGGGTGTTTTCATGACCTTATTTGTCCCAATATCTGGTAATTCAACCTGCATAAATTCAAATGATTCTAAAGGTAAAACGTAGGTCATTATTCTATCAAATACATTTTCACGAAAGTTCCCAATAAGTGCAAATGTAAATATCGAACCAATACTCGATAATGTGATAAAATTTTCTCGATATAAGAATTCGATTGGATCACAAGGTTGATATTCTAATATCTTCTCAAATGAGCTCATTATATATTTGTTTATTATTCATTTTATTATTTTTACAAAAATTTAAACAAATTGAGACAAGTCCCAATAAAGAAACATACTTAATCTGAGTTTTACTTGGAAAATAATCTTGTTTAAAATTTGCAATGTTCATTTTATAAAAAATAAATATTATATTTCTCTCGCAACTATTATTGGGATATTTTTATTTCCACGATATTTTAAAATAACTTTTTCCTTTGATGTATTAATGTACAATGAATTTGTTTTTGGATATATGTGAGACTTCCCTTCCTTCGGGAAGGGTTCATAATAACACATTGAATCCCACCTTAAATCATTATTCGGAAAATAAACAAATTCTTTATGACATAACGTAATCGTTTTCGGTTTCAATGAATCAGAAAATTCACACACATATCCTTTAAATAATTCGGGGACACCCCCGGTCGCCCGAAGGGCGACTTCTTCGTCTATTTCATCAAGTATTGTTTCATCTTGAATGATTCCAAACTGCCTAGGCGTTTCATAATCAATAACGATATTGTATTTATCACAGTACTTTGGAACAAGTCTTATTTTTGAAACAGGTAGCGTATCTTGTGTTAATATACATAATCGATGTAAAATAATACAAAAAAACACAAAAAGAATTGTTTTTTCAAGAATGAATACTATCATAGTATCATTTTTATATTAGAAAACTTTTTTTTTAATCAACGGGGACGACAATTTTTTCAATGGTTTCGTCTTCTTTAACAACTTCGTGTTCAGGGGCTTTGACTTCGTCTTCGATTTGGGCTTTGACTTCGTCTTCGAATTCGACTTCGACTTCGACTTCGACTTCGTCTTCGTCTTCGTCTCCACTTTCCTCCGAACTTTCTTCGTCTTCGGAAGCTTCATCTTCGTCGTCGTCCGAACTTGATGTATAGGAATAACTATCACTCATCTCACCAAATAACATATCCATATCTTCCTGTGATAGTTTCTCAAGAACACATGTATAATCGGGTGATATTTCTTTTGTTCCTTCTTCATCCGATCCCTCAACTTTACAAACCGTAGTACCAAATGGAGGAATAATACTTTTTAAGGTTTTAATGTCTTCCGTTGATAACTTTTCAGGAAAGTTTACAATAAATCGAATGTAAAGATCACCCTTTTCGTTTGTATCCTTTATTGGCATACCTTCACCTGTTATTTTTCGAATCGCACCAACCATATTTGGATCCGTTAATACATCTTCTGGATTTAATTGTATTTTAATTTTGCGATTGTCTAAATGTGTAATTGTTTGTTCAATATGATAAATCTCACTCAGTGAAATGTTCTTTAATAATAACAAATTATCACCTGTTCGTTCAAACGTTTCATCATCTTCTTCTATCAATGTGATGATTACATCACCAGGAAGATAACCTGGTTTTCTATCTGCTTCACCTGTAAATGTAATCTTATCACCACTTCGACTTCCGGGTGCAATTGGAATAATAATTGTATTATATTCTTCTGATATTTCATTCTTCTTATCCTTTTCGTTAAATTGAAACGTTTTTCGAAGATACTTGATCTTTTTTTGTTTTCCTTGATACAAATACTTTAACTTTACATTCATTGTGTGGTGAATATGTTTGGTTTTTGGTTTTACTGTTTCGTCTTCATTATCATCGTCTTCTTCTTCATCGCTTTGATATTCGATGAGTTTCTGTTGCTTTCGAATAACTGGTTTTTCTTCATCATGTGCTTGTGTACCCCCGGGGGGGCGGTGTAGCGACGACTCCGTAGGAGTAGGAAGAGCAGAACTAAGTATCTCTTTAAATCCTTGATTATTTTGAAGCTTTTCCATCATATGTTGTGGATTTGCAAGAAGTTGACTCGGATCATCATTCTTACATTCATTGGCGATATCAAATGCCACTGCCATCAACTTTGATAAATCAAGTTGTTCCAAAGGGTTTACTTGTTTTTGCTCAGACATAATAATTGATAAATTGTTTAAAATATTTAATTACATTAATTATCATTCAGCTTTTTTTTTTGGGACTGCAACCGCATCTTTTTGCGGTGTTTTTGATTTTCTATCTTTTCAATTTGTTTGATTTTAAAATGATGGTCTCTTATATCTTTTATTTTGTGCTCATTTACTTTGATTTTAATCTTTAAATGCTCTGAATGATTGAAATCATACACTAAACTGCAATCATTTGATAATTCAAGTTCGTTACAAAATTCTTCTATGGTTCGAAACATATTTCCAATAAAAATTGAGTCGTTGTCTTTAAAATTTGTAATGTGTCTTAGTGGAAATGCTAATATCATTGGACGTCCACACATATCATGATAAAATACAATATTGTTCTTTTCTAAAATGAAATGTTCGTTTATATGTTTGCGTTGTTTATTACAAATAAAACATTTGTTTTTTCTTTTCTTTTTTCGTGAAATTGTCTCCCATCTTCTTTTTGGAACCGATCCTACTGAACCCTCTTCGGCTTCGGAGGGTTCTACCCCGGTCCCCTTCGGTCCGATAATTTGGTTTATTGGTGTCCCTATCTCTTTTTGGGTCTTTGGAGGGTCAATCTGTTCTCCTAACTTGTCAAGATAACTAAATGATAAATGACTTAAATGATTTGAATTTATTTCATTTTCTTCGTCTTCCATATCTGCCCATGATAAACACTTTTCCGGTACGTACTTTTTAAACATTGTTTGATATATTTATTGAATACAAAAATAAACAATCAATTTAAACTTTAAAAAAAAAAAATATTATAGACTATTAAAAAATAAGATATGTCTTTATTTGTTTTTAATAATAATAATGAAATAAATGAAGCAATTGCTTCAGACGAAATTGATAAAGACCTTGGTATTAACCCCGACTTCCTCGGCCTCGCCGACGCTGCACTATTTGGATACAGTAATGATGTATATAGTTTTAAACCCGGTGTATTTTCACGTTACATTGCTCCCATGTCGTATCGTATTCATGAAAATCTTGATGAAAACGAATTATACTTTCTTGTATCAAAAGATAACTGGGTACCTTGGACACAACATGCTAGAAATATCGTGAAGTATGACCTTGCTGAAATTATATACGGTCATAAAGGAACACGATTACCCAGTGCGTTCTTATTTCTTGAACCCGATTTGAAAGCAGCTGCAAAAGATATTAAGAAAAGAAATAAAAATCCACGAAATAATGCAACGAGATGCAATAGCGACAATTGCGTCGGTTGTCAATGCTTGTGCGATACTCAATTAGATGAAATATTGTCTCATTTCCCTGGATTTAAAAGTTTTAAAAACAAATACCAAAAATGCGAAGCTGTGCAATACTTGCATTCCAACGGTATGATACCATTTCAAATGTCCTTGCCGTTTATCAATAAACCAGCTGTCATCGGAATCCTGGGAAAAAGACCATCCCCGGAAGCAGTACAACTTGCAGAACAAAGAAAAGTGGTAACGGGTATGTCCGAAGCAAACAAAAATAAAATATCAAAAGCAATAACAAAAAGACAAAATCAACAACCACCCAACGAACCGCCTTTGGCACCAGGACAACTTGCAGAAAGTACGAATTTAACTACTCTACAGCAATCAGCAGCAGCTGTAAAATACGCAGACACACATAATTTGAAAAAACATGATGGGTTCATTGGTTCACCGAATAGAAACGGATCAATTGCACCAGATCAATATTCACCATCTCCTAATAAGCAATTCGGATTTAGTCGTAGACGACAAAGACGCCGAACTTATTTGAGGTATTAGATCCCCGTAGGGGACCGGTGTCGATGAAAATAATAAACACTACCTAATAAAGTAGCTTATGGGATACAATTTTGTTCCGTGTTATTCATACTTGTTTCTATTATCGCTATTGATGTCCAACCCGAACCCCGTGCGGGATGGGACCAACTTTTTCAATTCTAATAAATCGAAAGTCCACAAGTCTTTTGGTGTTTTACTTTTCAAGTCTTTTAATGAACGATTCAATTGACTTAAATTGTTATTGTACTTGTCAATGATATCATTTGTAAAATAATGAATAGGAATGTTTAAAAGATTCTCATGTAAACCTTGCGGGAATTTATGTTCAATCAATTGTTTAATTACGTCTTGTTTAGACTTTTTAAAGACTTTGATTTTTCCATCAATTACATATTGAATAAATTTTATTTTAATACTCAATTGATCTTTTTCAGACTTTAATTTTTGAATTTCATAATTGTATCTTTGTTCATATATTTCCAATCGATTTTTGAAAAAATACCGTATCAATTCATGGACACTTTTAAAACAATTTAACTTATTGTCGTTATCAAATAAAGTAAGATTGAACTTTAATATACTTTTTAATTTAAAGAAACTTAATAACTGCTCATTGTTCATTTCTTTAAATGGTATGATTTGTTTCTTTGAACATATTAACGTCAACTTAACCGTACTTTCCGTTGAATTGTCCAAAAATGATTGTATTACGCTATCTTGAACCATTTGGTCTAAGAAGTCTTTGTACTTTTGTGTCCAAACGTGTACGGGTAGTTCTGTTATTATTATTCTTTTATCATCGCCAAGGTATTCAATTATTCCTCGTGTCTCATATGTACTTGTTTCTTTATTCTTTTTAATTATTCCTGTAAAATCTTTATACCATGGAAGTAATTTAAGTAATTTAGTTTCACCATTTAATAAGGCTTCAATACATTCAATTACCTTTATGGGTTCATAACACGGAACGTCGCATGAATATCCTGTACCTATCCCCGTTGCACCATTTACAAGTATCATCGGGATAATTGGATAATATTTTTCAGGCTCAATAGATATACTGTCTTCTGTATTATACGTTAACAAGTTGTCATCTATTTCATTGAATATCATTCGTGTCATTGGATTTAACTTTGTACTAATGTATCTTGGTGAAGCCGCGTCTTTGCCACCTAATAGTCTCGAACCAAACGCACCACAAGGAATAAACAAATTTATATTATTACTTCCTACAAAATCTTGATTCATTGACACTATCGTTTCATTTAATGACATATCACCATGTGCGTATATTGTTTGTTCTGCAACATAACCTCTTAATTGATCGACTTTGATTTCATCCTTTGTGCTCTTTTTTAAAAATCCGTAAAGTATCTTACGCTGTGATGGCTTTAATCCATCCATTACGTTAGGGATAGATCGTACACAATCTGCAATTGAAAATTGAATGAATTCTGTATTAAAAAATTGCTTAAAAGGTACGTTGGTATTATTCGGACGCTCTAAACGACATCCTGTGTTGTCTCTAATCCATTTTTTTCTTTCTTCTATTTTGTGCTTTGAAAAGGCTAAACGGATATAATGATTTAATATATCTTCACCTGTTGTAGATCCTTTTGGAGAATCTAATTGATAATAATTCAAGTCTTTTTCAAAGTGTTTAAATATCTCTTTTGCTTCTTGTGGCGTAGAACTTCCAAGACCTTTGTAATATTTGATTTTATACTTCTCTTTGGACCCTTGGGGGGTCGCGCGTTTTGCTTTCCATTGCTCATATTCGTCTAAATTATAAAATGAAATTGTTTCTTTATTCGAAAAAGCTTTTACAATTGGTGTTTGTAAACACGTTAAAAATTTACCATTTGTAACTAAATCCGACCAAAAATAATAAAATAGGTTGATTAATAACCCGCGAATATGATACGCGTCAACATCTGAATCAGTTAAAAAACAAACTCTCCCGTATCTTAATGTAGATTTTAATTCGTCATACGAATCGTATTTTTTATTGGTTTGTAATCCAAGTATTTGTTTAATGTATTTGATTTCATTATTGTTTGCAATTTGACGGTTATTTGCTGCTCTGACGTTCATTACTTTACCTTTTAGTGGGAATACACCGTAATAATCTCTTCCAATCACAGATAAACCTGATACCGCAAAGGTCTTTGCCGATATTCCTTCTGTTAAAAATAAAGTACAATGTTCTGAATATTTACCCCCTGCTTTATTTGCATCGTCAAAGTTTGGTATTCCCGTAATCTTTTTTCTCTTCTTTCCGTCTCCGAGTGAGAGTGTTTGCAATTCCTTTATTTTGATAAATGTCTTTAAACGTTCCATAAAGAACATTGACGTTATCTTCTTTGCATGTGATTCTTTAATGATAAACTCTGAACCGAATAGACTTGGTTTTGTTGTAAGTTCTCCCTTCGCTTGCGACTTGAATTCCGGATTTTCAATTTTTGCAAATAAAATGATTTGTAATTGTTCTCTTATATGAATTGAACGAATTGATTTTCTTTGTACCTTGTTTAACTTATTCGATACAAACTTAATGATTTGATTCAAGATATAATTTACATGCGTACCATCACATAGTGTATGCACACCATTTACAAACGATATACAGGAGAACTGTTCATTTAAATTCGAACAAATTGCAATATTCCAACGCTCGTTTTTAAGGATTAACGTTTCGCTTAATTGTTCCGGGTTCAGAAATAATTGAATGTAGTCTTTGAAACTTGATACATTAATTAACTTTTTATTAAAATAAATCTTTGGAGTTAACCCTGAACTTGTACTTACATATGCTGCGATATCGTATACTCGTCGTTCGATTATTCTAAATGTTTCTGGGGTGATACATTTTATCTTTAATCGATTGAAATCAGGATAAAAAGTAATACGTGTAAAATCATTTTTGAATTTTCCGCCTTTTTTTTTGGTAGTTGGCGTCACACTTGGTGGTTCAATAACACTTAGATTATCTTTGTATCTTTGTCGGTATACTGTATTATTTGACTCAGTTTCAATGATAAATATTTTTGAAAAGGCTGATGTTATCTTTGCACCTAACCCGTTTAGTCCGCTCTTCAATCTCTTCTCGTCGTCATCATAATTACTACTGGTTAAGAAATGGGTAAATATTAACTCTGGCAACCATATCTTATGCTCTGTGTGTTTAATAACTGGAATGCCTGGTCCATCGTTCTCTATTGATATACTATTTTTATCAACAAGAACCCTTATCGCTGATACTTTATTTGTTTCAACAGAATGATCACATGCATTTAATATGATTTCATCAAATAACTTTAATATACCTGGGTTATACTTTAATTGTATGTTTTCCATCCTTGGTTTTCGTGTTGTCATCTGAACTTTATCTTTTTCGATTGACAACGTATTGACAGACTCACGCTCAATCACCCAATTGCTATGTTCAATATCATATATTTCCCCAATGTACATATGTGGTCTTTTTAGTAGATGCTGTAACTGTGACAACTTTTTGTACTTTTTAGAAATCTCTACTTTATTTACACTCATTGCTTTTGATTATACATATTATACCTTCTTTTAATATGTCTGTCTAACCGCAAATATTTTTTTTATATATTAATAATAAAACAATATGAATGGTACAAAATTCACTACGTTAGAGAAAAATAAATCTGAATGGGAGAAAGGCAATCATTCATTTAAACACTACACCTACAGCTGTCCTAACGGACATAATCCTTGGGATATTTTTAACTACAATGCCTTAGATAATGATAAAAAGATTAGATATATGAACAAGCGGGAAAGGAATGCGTATGTTGACGCCAAAAAAGCTCAGGTGACTAAACATTACTTTGAACGTTCAGCCGGTGGTGGTGTATAATTTAAATTTGCGTTTATGTTTAATTAAAAACAATGTTATAGTATTTAAAAATAAAACAATAAAAAATGGATAGCAAAGTCTGCACCAAGTGTAATATTGAAAAAACGATTGATGAATACTCTAAAAATGGCAAAAAGAAAAACGGTGATATTATTTATCATAGTTATTGTAAAGCTTGTAAAAAACAATACAGAAAACAACGTTATCAAGATAAAGGTAGACAACGTTATCAAGATAATAAAGAGGAAATTAAACAACGTTATCAAGATAATAAAGAGGAAATATGTGCTAAGGAAAGACAACGTTATCAAGATAAAGGTAAACAACGTTATCAAGATAATAAAGAGGAAATATGTGCTAAGGAAAGACAACGTTATCAAGATAATAAAGAGGAAATATGTGCTAAGGAAAGACAACGTTATCAAGATAAAGGTAAACAGCGTTATCAAGATAATAAAGAGGAAATATGTGCTAAGGAAAGACAACGTTATCAAGATAATAAAGAGGAAATAAATGCTAAGCAAAGACAACGTTATCAAGAGAATAAAGATAAATTAAAATGCATACAGCACGGAATATTTCAAGATTATTGTTACCAATGCTCAACTAAACGTCATTTATTCTGTTCAACGTGTGAAATAATGTTATTATCACCAAACAGAAAAAAACAAAAAGTAAAAGTATGTGCAGGATGTGAAAGTCATGACCAAAAAATGTTAAGATTCGAAACAAAATGGAAAGAAAAGTTCATCTCTTGGGGATACAGTCCATCAGTGAACGATAAAATCATAAGGGATTACCAATGCAATGTAGTTAATCTGAGAAGGTGTGACTTTTTATATATAACTGAACCTGATTTTCCGTACAATGTATTAGTTGAATGTGATGAAAATAATCATAATATATATACAGTATTGTGTGAGATGAGATCATTACAAGAAAAAGCAGACCAAATAACAACAAATCAACGCGTAGTAAAACCATTAGTAGTGATACGTTTCAATCCGAATCATAAAGACGATGAGTTCCTTGAACGAGAATTAAAAGCTGCATTTTATGAAGTGTTTAACAATCCATCAAGTGTAGATATTAGTGATGCACGCGGAATCAATATTTATAAATTAATTGGATACAGTGATAAAAGACAGGAAAAGTATGAGAATGAACCCGCTGCACAAACAATTACTGAACTCGATGCATTTGCGCACACCGCCCCGTAGGGGCGGCGGACCCCTTCGGGGGTACACCAATCGATAGAAACAGAAGTATGAAATATTTGTTTATATTTATTTAATCAATAATAATTTTTCGATACTTTTTATTTAATTCTTTATATCTTATTCCATTTGGTGGACTCCAGAAAATCTCTTCGAGATTATCAATTACAATCCCGTGTTTGACTTTTTGAACGTGTTTTTTTGTGAATTGTATTAATTGGTGCGTTTTTACTATATTGATGGCATCAATTTTAGTTTTAGGATAAATATATTCACTAAGAACGATCTTACGTAGCGCTAAGTCAACATTGACTCCATTTTCGACCAAATATTTTATTCCGTTAAGATCTTCGTTTTCAATAATTAGATGAAGTAGATAATTATCATGTACATTTGCTCCGTGTTTTAATAAATAATCTGCAACATCATAATGATTCCATACTACAGCTTCACAAAATGCATCATCAAAATGATATTGGTGAATTCCAATTTTGACAAAGTACTTAACAATATCAAAATGACCGTTGCTTGAAGCATTTGTAAATGGGTGTGGACAACCAAAATGTTTAGTACAAACATCAACTGCACAATTTTCAACCAAGTACTTAATGACTTCGAGATGTCCATTATAACTAGCCCAATAAAGTACTGACTCTTTATTGACATCGGTTCCTTTTTGAACGAATTTCTTTACGTTTTCTAAGTCTCCATCCTTTAATGCCTGGGTGAGTTGGTTATTTAAATTCATTGTACTTTATTTAATAATCATTTATACTTTTTAAATTAAAAATAATATTACTAATAGTACAAACAAATAAAGATGGTACTTATCGGAATCGCAGGTAAAAAAAGATCAGGTAAAGACACCGCCGCAGATATTATTCGCAAAAACCTAAAAGGTAATTGTTTATCATTTGCATTTGCAAAGATATTAAAAGAAGTTGTTCAAAATGTATTTCTTATATCTAATGAAGAAATGAATAATCAAAAAGAAGTAAAAATTGAAAGATTAGGTCATTCACCTCGACAATTATTACAAAAATTCGGAGATCATTTTCGTGAAATTAATTCAAATGTTTTTATTGATTATATAGAACATAAAATTTCCAATCAAACGAATACTGTAATTATTACAGATGTACGTTTTGACAATGAATGTCGATTTATTAAAAAACACAATGGAATCCTGATTGGAATAGATGCTGAGGAACGATTAAGCGCCCTTCGGGCGCGAGTGGATAATCACGTCACTGAAAAAGGTGTTTCAAAAGACTTGGTTGATTTTTGGGTCTTCAATAACGGAACCGAAGAAGAATTTAAAAACAAAATAATAAAACTTATAAACGATAAAATAATTTAAAAACAATGATACAAAAGTTATAAAATAAAATGAATTCAAGTACAAAATTAAAGTTTGTTGCTGGTATTATTGGTTTGTATACTTTTACGCGGTATTTTGAAACTATTTTATCATTTCTTATTTTATTTTGTTTGATTCTACGCGTTCTTGTATTGTTATTGTATAATAAGTAATTTAAAAACAAAAAAATACAAATACTAAAAAACAAAAATGAACAATAAATTAATCAAAACCACTCTATTTTTTGTAATACCTTCCTTTTGTATTTTACATTTAAATAATAAAAACAAATTCGAAGAAGCCGAAGATGGTAAAATACCTATTGAAGGACTTTGTGATGCTTTATTTTCAAGTAAGAAGAAATGATTTAAAAACAAAAAATAAATAAGACTAAGTAAAAACCAATTATAATGTCTTGTTCATTTTGTGATAAATCCATCCCCGAAGAAGAATATGAATTCTTTCATACGTGTTATTATTGTGAGGACATTGTATGTGACGACTGTTCTTCTATTGAGAAGGTAATACGTTGTGATTGTTGTAACGAAAATGTCTGTTCGAAATGTTATCCAAGTCTTTTACTTTCACACCGAGAATCGGCGGAAGTTTCACTTTCACGTGATTGTAAACGATGTAATTCAAAAAATGTTTGTGAAAATTGTTTGAGTATCTGCAATGAATGTAAACAGACGTGTTGTAGGAATTGTGTTTTCGAAAACGATATTTGTGAAAAATGTTTTTTTGAAATCAAGAATTAATTTTTTTCCAAAAATAAACCCCAATTAAAATATTTATAACTAAACAAACAGAATCAAATAAAAATGGAACTTTGTTATTGTTGTGTAACAAATATTGAAGAACAAATGGAGTGTGAATCTTGTTACAATGGAACTCTTTGTTCTGATTGTGTTCATAAATGCAATTCTTGTAATTTACGTATTTGTAACGATTGTTCGACTACTTGCACAGAGTGTAAAGAAACGTGTTGTAGGAATTGTGTCTTTAAAAACGATGTTTGCGAACGGTGTTATGGTGAAACCGATGGATTTTTTCACTTTCCATTCGTTTATTTCAATAAAATTAAACATTATATAATGTTAAAATGAATTCTTCAAACCATTGTGAAAGTTGCAAAGGCGGCGAAGCCGCCCCGAAGCAACACGTATTATCATTTGATGTTGGAGTTAAAAATTTGGCATACTGTTTATTGGATTCTAATCAAAAAATAATACGTTGGAACATTGTAGATATATCACATTCTTCATATCAGGGGAGGTGTAGTAAATTGATATCGGAACTGGATAACATAAATCTTGACATTGAAGAACCTATTACAGTTATCATTGAAAAACAAATGTCTAAGAACCGTACAATGATGATTATATCTGGACAGATTTTAATGTATTATACTTTGAAGAAAAAGGAGCGCATAGTTAATATTAAAAAGGTAATATATTATAGTCCAAAACATAAATTAAAATGTTATACGTTTGAAGAAGGAGATGAACCATTAAAAAAGATAAGAGCCAAACCAAATACTTATGCTTACCGAAAAAATTTATCAAAACAACATTGTGAACGAATGATAAATAGAAATCAATCAAAAGAAATGATAGAATTTTACAAAAATTTAAAAGCAAAAAAAGATGATGCGAGTGATGCGTATTTACAAGCAGTTGCGTATCAAAACGGTTATTAAATTAATTAATAATAAATTTCGACGTCGTCTTCTTCGGTATCATACTCATCATCAACGGGTTCGCCAGTCCCGTATTCTTCTATATTTGCTGCTAAGGGTAGTATGTTTTCAAATTGTTCTTGCGATGGGATTAATGAATCAGGCATTTTTTTAATAATCGGAGTAATTCCAACATTCTCTGCTTGGTAGCACTGAGCTCGAAAATAAATTGATAAGTTTCGTTGTGTATACGCAATTAGTTTAGGATTGAATGGATCGTCTAATGATTTTGAATTACTTGCACCTGATATTAGGGTTGATGAAGGCGTGTTTGTAAACGTCGTTAAAAACGGAGGAAGCTTAGGTGAGAAATCGGCATAACTACCATGTATAATTGATGAAGTTATGATACTCGATGACAATAATACTGCTTGTTCGTTGATTTGTCTGTTAAATCCTAACGTTCTTTCTAAAGGAATTGGTGTACCATCGTAAGTAAAAAATTCCATTTCAAGTTTAGTTAAATCTGATTGAGGTGGGTAAAAATCTTTCCTCCAATATACCCCTGCTGACGTTAACGTTCCCTGGACTGCTTCGATGTATTCCAGTGTACCACTTGATGTACCGATATTGAGTCGAACTGGTACATGAAAATTAGATCCATAAATTGTTTTATTTAAACTCTGCGTATACGTATCCCTCGAAGCTTGAGCAATTCGAATGACAATATCTGTATCAGGTGTAGAAGAAACATACTGCGTACGGTAATTCAACAACGAAGTTATTAAAAACCCATTGTTGGGACCCGAATCATTATACGCAACTCTACGTTCGACATAAATGTTTCTTTGTTTTATCCTTGCATTATCGGTTGGTCTACACGTCACTTGGTCGTTATTTACGTCGTTTGTCCATTTTGTTTCAGGATTTTCCAAATCGACGAAATCACATTTTAACATACACGGTGGGTCAGGAATAGGTCTTGGATCATTACACGCAGTTGCCGCGTCTGCTATTGTTTCACCCACACATACTTGATACTCACCCCCTAATGGCGTGCAGTTATCTGGACAATCAGTCGTGCATACTTCCGCACTATTGATAAAATTTTGACTAATTAATGGACTCACACCTACGTGCGATGGTCCTACCGCCAATGGGTCGAGATAATGAAATATGTTATATTCTGGTATAATATCGCTATTTGTATCGGTTGCATCCGTGATTTGAAATAAACAATTATTGTCTGAATCTTTCTGGAACACCATCACGACGTCTCCGACTTTATATCCGCTACCTGGCTCGCGGATTGAAAATCCATCTATTACACCCGGTGCGTTTACACCAATATCGAAAACACTTGTAATATCAATTGTCAATCCCGTTCCGACACCTGTTTGTGATTTTGTCGCTACTCCATTTGCAATAGTGTAATTACTTCCACCAATATGTAGAGCCAACGTTGAAACAAAAGGTGCGACATAAGTTGCTCGAATTGCACAATTATTTCCTGATGTCGGTTGTTCTGGATTTATTGTACAACCATTTGTTGATGAATTACAACCAACTGTGTTGAGTATCAAAATCCCCTGTGATAATGATATTGAACCATTAATACGTGTAAATGCAGTAATACTACCGATTGAATTAACACTATTCGCTTCAATGACAAACTCCGTTCCAAATGCAATGTTCGAATACTCTGCTAAACGATAACGTGGAATGACCGCTGAACCCGAAAACGAATCTTGATACCCCGTCCCTCCACCATATAAGGTGATTGCAGATACTGCTCCCCATCCTATATTTGATACATATTCAAATGTTTCTAAATTAGTGGTAGGTATACAATATCGATTACTTGCACCGATTATAGGTGAACAAGACCACTGTGACGACCCTGTTGTAATTAATGTTCCACCTTCCTCGCCCGTTTCCCCTGATTTTTCCCATGTATCATTTTGTGAATTGAAATATTCCATTGGACCCACACCACCCGCAGTGACTGGAACATATACTTGTCCTGTCCACGGAAATATATCTCGCCAAATGTACATCCATCCTTGAAATGATGTTGGGTCAAGACTTTGGTCACTTACAAGCGTTGGTTTCTGTGGTCCTGATAAAGTGCTCAGCCAATCACTTGGATTTTCATCTCTTGGGGTTATCCATACATCTGGATTAACTGTATGTATTGAACCATCGTACTGTGTGTTGGGTAAACCATTTATTTCTAAGGGACCTGAGACGCCTCTTGATATTGTATTCAAACCCACTGAAACAGAAACTGCTCCGAAACCACCATCGAAACGAACACGCATTGCGTTACGGATATTAGGGTTAGTTGATGTTTCAAAGGTGCTAAACCGAACAATAGTATTAATTCTCCTAAGTTGCAATACATAGTATTCAAATCGATACGGCTCCTTTGTGACATCCCAATCGTCCCAGAGTATCGAATTTCCTTCAAGATTTTCTAAATCACCATTAAGATAGAGTTCATCTACTGTTTGTTGCACACTAGCGTTTTGAAAACGATCCCCTGGACGACCATAAGGTCCCCATACATTACCTCGAAAATTCGGAAAAGGCACGGGCATTGGTCCAAGATAACCTGTATCGGTATCGTATGTTGATTTTGATAGTTCAATGGGCACCGATTTTAAATTTCTCCATTGATTTGGTTGATATTTCATTCCAACACCCGGTCCGGGTAAAAAACGTTGATAATCACCATACCCTGTTTCTGTTAAAGGATTACTTACCACACCCGTATCATTAAAGTCATTGACGATAGAATTATCTATTAAATTGTACGCACTCTCACCGTCAATATATTGTCCTACTGGAACGATTAATTTTAAAATCAATTTACGTAAAGGTATTTGTGTTGTTGTACCATCAGCATTTTGAACATTTTGAAACTCAGGAAAGTCATCGAGATCGTATAACCCATACCCTGAAAACACAACACCATTTTTCGAAACATATGTTGGTATTCGTTGTCCAGGTACTGGAATAGGTTGAAATGGCCACGGAATATTTGAATTAAAATCTTGGGGTGGATTCCATAATTGATAAGGTGGTGGAGTATGTGGATTTCCCAAACACGTTGGTCCTGTATATGTTCGCCAATATCGTAATGGTGTATGATACACACCACCCAACTTATTAGATGCTGGTCCTGATATATCTTTATCGATGAAGTCTTCAATCGTTGCTGGAATTGGAGATTGCCATGTACTAAATGATGAACCCGAACGAGGATTTAAATAATCAGCGCCAGTTCCTTTAGATACATAGGGTATACAATTTTGAATAAATCCTGGAAAGTATACGTACATTGGTATAATGTCCCTTGGCACAATCACGTTTATTACGTCAAGATTTTTAACTAACTTTAACCAATCTTGAAACTTGAACGTTATTTTATTACCCTCGATGTATGAATTTTTGGAATTACGTGTTGGAAATCCTGTGATACTTGATTCGGTTGTATTATTTAGTTCGTTTACTATCTCGACTAATTTAAAAGGGCGTACGATACCATTGTTATCAAGTGTTTCTTTAAATTTGTTAGGTGGTATTAAACCATCCGTAGCAGCTTGGAATGCAAAAGCCAATTGCGCTTCACGTAACGATAATTGACCTATACAATCCCGTGTATCAAAGTACAATAAATGGTCACGTAAAGTAACTTGTGGTGTAGATTCATCTAAATTTACCTCTGATAATCCAACACCTTGACCTTGTTTATCAATCAAACCATACTTGTTCGGTGGTAAACCAAAAAAATTCTGTGAACTTCCGACCTTTTGTTGTTCACTCATTATTTTTAAATAAGAACAATATAATATGTCTTTAAAAATAACGAGAATAAGTATTAATAGGATTTTATTTCTAAAATACGAAAGTAAATAAACAAAACAGTCTGTAAACTTGAAATTATGAAATAAACAACTTATCCAACCATTTGTCCCGCTGGTGCAAATTCTGGTTGCTGTTGTGGTGATGGGTCAAATTGGGTTCGAGGAGCCTTCGGTTCTTGTGCAACGCGAGTTTTTGTTAATTGTTCGTAAACAGCGTTTATACGATCCGAATCGCTTTTTTTATCAATTTTTTGTGGTTTTAAAGCATCAGGCATTTCTGGTTGTGGTTGTCCGGGTTGGTATTGCTGAACTTGTACGTTATTTTGTGTAAGATTTTTATAATAAGTATCTTCATTAAAATTTTGTCTTTGGGACCCTTGTGGTGGTCCTTGGGATTGTTGTCCTTGGGGTCCTTGTCCGAGTGTTGTTGAAACTGAATCGGTTGTATTTTCTGAACCATCTAAAAAGGTGAACGCTATATCTTTTTTCTCTGTGCCTAATGGTGTGAATGATTTAGTTGACGTGAATTTATTAAACCACTGAAACGCTTCTCTTCCTTGATATATTCGTTGATTATATACAATCGCAGGAACCATACGTAGTTGTCTAGGTAATTGGTTTTGATTGATTATGTTATCAACACATATTGCTTGAAGTTGGTAAGTACAATTACCATCTTTATCTTTGTTTGCAGATAAAAACTTATTTAATTCGTTATTAAATATCGAACAATCTCGACACTTTTGACTGAAATAATATATAAAATGCGTAGGCTCGTTGTTTTGAACAGTTGGGTTGTATTGCTGTCGATTTTCCATTTTTATCTACATATTTATTATAAATTCCATTGTTTTTTTTTATTGGTTTACAACGCAAAAATAAAATTGTGTAATTAATAAAAGATATCAATGAATATTATATTACCAGTACTCATTTTTTTTATTTTTGTTATTACTGCATTAATATTATATTACTCAATGCACAATAGTGGACTCCGGGAAATGTTTCGAATGCCTCGTAGCGGTGACCGAAGGTCGCCGAGGAGTGCGGCGAAGCCGCACTCAGTGAGGAGTTCGTTCTATACTCATGAACAACCTTTGACTAATCGTGAAAAAAAAGAGTCTTTATATTCACCATTCGTGCTTCGTCCTTTGGAAAGCGTTACATTAAATTACTCCGGAAACTGTACCAATGAATTATTTCCCAAAGCGTCGAAGTCGGGTAAAGGAGAGATGGGTTCACCCAACGCTGGTGTTGAGGCAAAGTATTACGCACAGAGACCAATACTGAACCCAGACGAGTATCATAAAATGCTAGATCTCCTCTTTAACCATATTAATAAAAAATCACAGAAAAATTTGCCGAAATCTATTCGGCAAATACAGGAGCTATTTATATACCAGGACCAGTTTAGTCAAGGCGAAACTTACTCTCAAGTTATGAAACACATTATGAATGCAATCAACCAATCTAAAAAACAGGTCAAAGAACTCGTTGAATACGCAAAGGTCGACACATGGGGGGGGGAGAATTTTGGATTTGTTGATCAGAAAGTATTTTCCTTTTCAAGGTATGATTCATCTCAATTAAGTGAACAGGATAGAGCACGGTTAGCAAACGAACGCAACGAACCCAAGAAATTGATTGTCAATTTTGACCTGTACAATACGCTTCGATCCGCGGCGACAAATGTAAATGTATCTGTGTTTTACCTCAAGGGGAGGTATTATATCGAACATATCGATTTTACTACAAAGAAACTATCCGGTGGGTTGGAACCGTATAGCGTCTCTTCGAATAAACAAAGCGGTGGAATCGTGATTGATCAGTCTAAGAATGGGTACAAAGATAGAAACCCTACACCGCAGTGGATTTTTGGCAATACAATTGAGAATACCCTGTTTAACAATAAGGGGTTTCACGGTACAGATAGTGAGAACATATACATCCAAGGTGGTGTTCCCGATGAATTTAAAGAAGTTTTAAAGTATAACCCTAATGGATATTTATTGAAATTCAATAGCGGGCAGAAACTATCTGGTGGTCCCTTGTTTCCTTCATCTCCTGATTCAACAGGTACAAACGCTGATATAACACCGAATTTCCCTACAAGTGAATTGCCTAGGTGGAGAGCAAGTGTTTAAAAGGTATTAATTTATACTTCTGTTTCTATTGCTTGATGTACCCCCGAAGCAAATGCATCTAATTCTGTAATTGTTTGTGCAGCGGGTTCATTCTCATACTTTTCCTGTCTTTTATCACTGTATCCAATTAATTTATAAATATTAATTCCGCGTGCATCACTGATATCTACACTTAATGGATTGTTAAACACTTCATGAAATGCTGATTTTAATTCCCGTTCAAGGAACTCATCGTCTTTATGATTCGGATTGAAACGTATCACTACCAACGGTTTTACAAAACCTTGATTTGCTGTTATCTGGTCTGCTTTTTCTTGTAATGATCTCATTTCACATAGTACTGCGTATGTGTTATGATTATTTTCGTCACACTCAACTAATACATTGTATGGAAAATCGGGTTTGGTTAAATACATAAAATCACATCTTCTCAGATTGACTACTTTACATTGGTAATCCCTTATGATTTTATCGTTCACTGATTCTCTGTATCCCCACGAAATAAACTTTTCTTTCCATTTTGTTTCGAGTCTTAACATTTTTTGGTCAAGTCGTTCACAACCTTGACATACTTTTACTTTTTGTTTTAATCTATTTTTTGATAATATCATCATTTCACATTTTGAACAGAACCGCCAACGTTGAGTTGTACATTGATAACAATAATCTTTATATATTTCGTGTACGCATTTTAAGTTATCTTTATTATCATGATAACGTTGTCTTCGCTTAGCACATTTCACCTCTTTATTATCTTGATAATGTTGTTTTCGCTTAGCACATTCCACCTCTCTATTATCTTGATAATGTTGTTTTCTCTTAGCACATTCCACCCCTTTATTATCTTGATAACATTGATTTCTATATTGTTTTTGACAAGCTTTACACTTACTTTGATA
>Ga0193961_1000158_pt1 | contig 26618 bp, 40 predicted proteins | sample FB_4_MG_FD_140371 | JGI IMG/M metagenome (GOLD analysis project Ga0193961, IMG submission 140371) | Microbial mat bacterial communities from the Broadkill River, Lewes, Delaware, United States - FB_4_MG | ecosystem: Environmental > Aquatic > Freshwater > River > Microbial mats | place: USA...
GGAGAAAGTAAATTTATGAACACTCGATATAACGAGGTCGAAACGACACTGTAAGTGAACTTATTTACTTTACTAGTCCACATACTTCTTGCAAAATATAGAGTAATGTTCTCTGTAGAGAATACGTACCAAAAATCCAGGATACTAGATCATGTAAGAAGGTGATTAATTAAACGCGCAGCATAATATTTCGTAGAAATATTAGCAGCAGCGTTTAATTAATTGTTGGTAGTCCTATTTGAGAAGGTCGATGCGACACTATAGACTACCAAATTAATTAATAAGTCTACGTATCCTCAACGGAAAACATTACGAGTATACTGTACTGAGGGTATATACCAAAAATCACCAGAAGGTGAGATACATGTTTACTGGCAGCCGGTTCGCACGTTTCAGCCGGAGGCTGAAGGAGAGCGTTAAGGCGTGCCAGTAAACTATACTACTCCCAAGCTAAGAGAGACGATGCGTCATCATAGGAGTAGTGGTTTACTGAATTCTATATACCCTCAGTACAGAATACTGAGAAGGCCCTCAAGTTTATGAGTCATTGTGGGCGAGTTGGGACTAGGGTTGGTTAATCAGTGACATTGAATCGAATGATACGACAGGAGAAGGTTCAATTAGCCCTAGGGCCTGTTGATCTGAAAACCACTCCACGACAGTCTTTGCCTGTTCAGCTAATTCGTTGTCTGCTTCTTGTACGGATTTAGGTGGATAACATTTACTCCACGTAGTAAGGCCGCCTGCTGATGGACCGTTGCCTTGATGCTTTGCCGCACGTAATTTTCTCATTGTCTTACGAGAAGCTCTGATGTGGTCATTACCTACGTTGATACCAAGGATTCGTCGATAGCCGTACTTAGCGTGACGTAGACGAGTCTTGTTCGAGTTGATTCGAAAGTTAGCTATTGTGAAGCAAGCGGTAATTACAGCGATAATGTCCTCTACCTCCTGTTCATATCTGGCTATAGGTTTATAGTTGAAGGATATTTGTAAGTCATCAGCGTAGATAGTGAAGGCGAAATTACCGACACCTAGTAAATCAGTTAGAAAATCATTGATTTCCTTAATGATAGGGATAATTGCTATATTAGCTAAGATAGGAGAAGTGGCAAAGCCTTGTGCACAATAGCCACCTTTAGCGTGATAGAAAGAGGTGTCGATTGCATCAGAATACTCAGGTAAAGCAGAGAACTGAACTGAATCAAAGAACTCAGATATATCCATCATGAGAGTCATGTCAAATCCGATGTGAGCTCGAGCTGCTGTGACACAGTTCTTGTCAGGTACAAAGCCATGGAATACGTCAGCTACTCCGTGAGAACTAGCATGAGCTGTAAACATATGGTACAGGTCAGGTAGCTTAGAGCGCTGATACCTAAGTAAGTCAGCATCAGGTGCACAGATCTTTCGAACTTTACCATTTCGCTTCGGAATAGTATGCTCGGTGTAAGTACCGGCTGGAAGTGAGTGTATTTCAGATTGCTTATTCATAGTAGCTCCTCATATATTTGTCGTAACTGGTCATCAGTACATTCATTAATAAATTCTTGATCATAGTTGTAAGATTTTAAGGTGGACTCAATTACATCCATACTAGTTGGGGTTAGATACTCGCTAATAGAGATGACCCCAGCTTGCTTGTGTGAATTGATTTCGTCGATTATACCATCTTGGATGGTAATGATTTCATCAACTAACTCGTCGTGTTCGTACTCATTGACGTCAGCTTCTAAGTGCGATTGGTAGTACATAATGTACAAAGACCCTAAAATAGCGTAGAGGTTGAAGTGGTTTTTAGCTAATAAGGCTTTCTTTTCATATATAACAACGTCCTTGTAGTGCTCCTCAGGGTCATTCGGAATTAGACTACCAGGGTCATCATCCGGTGTGATTGGGTCAGGCGTAGCTTCAAGCTTAAGTTCAGCGTAGAGCTTAATGATAGAAGATATGATGTTAGCTTTGTCGTAGCCCCATACGAAAGTTTGGTCTGTTCCAGCTTTATAATTAAGGTTACGTAGTAGTTGGTTCAGTTCCCATACTTGGAACTTCTCCAGTTCGTCCTTAGTAAGTACTTCAGTTCCGCTAGTCTTTACAGGATAAGTAGTAGTAGTTGTTGTAGTAGTACGAAGCTTTGCCTTTACGTTTTCAGGCCTAACTGCTGCGACGTTTGCTTCGAAACCTAAGTTAAGGTATAGGTCCTCAGCTAGGTCCTGTACTTCATCGAATAGAGGATGAGCCGAAGCACCACCAGAGTAACGTCTAGTGGATTGGCTTGTTACGGTCTTACCGAATAGAGAAGCTATAGCAGATGGATGTTCAGTAGGCTTAACAGTGATTGCTGTACACATACCCTTAACGTACTCAATGTGTGTACCGAGAGTTCCGTTTACTATACGATACTCATAATGGGCAGTGTTGTTCTCCTTACCATCGAGTGCCATGATGCCAGCGAAGTTAGGCGTGTCATCAGAGCCAGACTCGAGAGGAAAGACTACGCCGAGTTTGTTAGGAGTCTTCATCAAGTCAATACCGGAGAAGACTTGATGAGAAGACCCGCCTGGGTGCTTGTGGATAGAGTTGATGTCAGATGACATAGCTTGGAATGCAACAGAGAAGATAGACGATAGCTTCGGAATAATGTCAGTAGCTAGTAGTTCGTTTACTTTCATGTTGTGAAGTGGTTCAAGCTTGGCAGAATAATCCTTCACGTCTTCCATCTCGAAGTCGATGTGACCACCTGATACAAGCTGCTCGTAGTTGAAGTAGCAAGTAGGGATGGCAATGTCAAGTAGAGAGCTGTCAGGTGCACGGAAGCGTAGGTTGAGAGTCCAGTAGTGTACTTGGAACTCACAAGAGCTAGCTAGAGGGCCTGATTGGTCATAGATAGCTTGGATTGACTTGTGGTTAAGAAGGATGATACCTTGATTGTCGTGAGTATAGAAGTCCTTGATATTAGAAAGGACCGGTGTTGCCTGGTTCGTTTGGTTGTTCTTCATGTAATGACTCCTTGTAGTCGTTCATTTCTTTAAACGCGTCTAAGCAAACTGATGCAGAGTACGTCTCAGGGTTTTCTTCCTTGTAGATCCTCATGAAGTCAGCTAAGACCTCACAAGCAAGTAACTCAGGAGAGTACTTAGGTTTGTTAGCAAGGGCAAAGGCTTCAGTGTTAGAAGTATCGAAAGAGTCAATAATGTTGGTTTTAATGTAGAGGTCGAAAGCTCTGTTAGACATAACATCAGCGTAAGCCAACGCTCCGGCTTTTAGGTTACTCCTAACATAAGGTGAACTGAGGTTAGAGTGAGTTAAGGATCTGAGTCCACGCATTGTCTTGTTGTCAAGAGAGCCACAGCATACTGATCCGTAGCGAGGAGAATTAGAGTAGTTATCAGAGCCGTGACTTATGTTGGCTGAACCGAATGGTGATACGATGATACCCTCAGTTCGTTGGCCTGGACGCATTTCAAGTAGAGATGTGCCGTAAGTTGGAGCGATCACTGACTTAGTCATTAACTGGTGGGCTACTAAGTAGTGCTCGTAGTTACGATGTTCGTCAGGATCCTTAGCTACTCTGTAAGTAATTTCAACTCCACCGTCTACGACTTTGGATGAGCCGTCGATCTGGTTGTCCACTTTGGAAGCAAAGCCTTGCATGATAGAGTCGATTTGCTTGTTGATTTCGTCTTCGTCGGCTTGATGCGTGTTGTAGATGTTGTCCATTTCGTCTTTGTTGCTATGTATGTAAATGATAGTAGAGTACTGCTTGCTTCGGATTTCGGCAAGGTTCTCGATGATAGAGAGAGAAGTAAGAATATGAAGTGGATTCATGATTACTTTCTTGTTGCCCTTCTCACGTAATAGAGCTCCATAGAAGTGCTTACCAGCTTTCTGACGGAATGTAGAGATTAACTTCATACAGTCGTCGAAAGGTTGTGGCTTGATGTTAATGATTTGGTTAGTAACATCATCAAGTAAGTGGCGGTCCTGTGGACGAGAGTAGTTAGAGTCACGGTAGTCTTCTTTGCAGATAAAGCCTTGCGATGTAGTAAGGTTAGCTATAGACTGACGGTTGATTGGGACTTTAGTAAGAACTGCTCCGTCGATGAACTCCTCACGATCACGAGTAGAGATCATGTCAGTAGAGCAAGTTGTAGAGAATTCCTCAAGTTCAGCTTGTAGTACACAGTCCAGGAAGGACTTCTTAGTTGGGTCAAACATTAGTTACCTCCTAGGATTGCAGTTTCTTCAGTAGCTACTAAAGAATCCTGCTCGATTTGCCAGTTGTACGTTCTGTCAGGCTTACCAATGATAGTACCATCGAATTGGTAGTTGAAGAGTTGGACGTCTTGTTGCTGTAAGTCAAGATCATCTGGAGCTAGTAACTCGAGAGTCTTGATAGCCATACGAAGCTGGTTCATAAAGAACGGAGCAAGTTGAATCATTCCGTATGATTCGACGGAGTTCTCAAGTTCCTGCTTAGGATTAAGCCAGATTGAGCAGTTGGTGTTAGCGTGGGTAGCACAAATGAAGTTACCGTACTTCGATAGGTCATCACGAGTTTCGATAGTAGGAGCTCCATATAGGATGTGTTTGTCACGTACTTGCCGGTCATCACTACTAGGGAACATATACAGTGCTTCTGGGTAGTAACCTCCTGTGATAGGTACGTATTGGTTAAGTCCAATAAAGTTGTTAGTTAAGTTAGCAACGATAGGCGCCATTAGGTCCAGTTTGTGTGAGCTACTAGACGTGATTGTACGAGGGTCGATTGGGAATCGAAGTAAGTTAGATACTTCAGCAGTATCCTCCTCGAAACAATAGACACGCTCGAACATGTTGGAAATATTAACCATTTTACACATTTCAGAGAACCAATGAGCAGTATTAATAGAAGTACCACCTGCTCCGATGAATGCGAAAGAGTACTTATGACGCTTGACATCAGTGATTAGCTTACGAATTGACTTCTTGTCGAAGCCAAGTACTTGACACATCTGCTCACATGAGAGTTGCTTGATGTTGAAAGCGTTAGCGATTAATGGAGAGATGGCTACAGCAGTAGTTGGCAGCTGGTGCTTATGCTTCAAGCCTACTTCATGACCGAAGTTGTAGTACATCTGTGGAAAGTACGTGTCGACTACAGGATTAAGCACGCCAGATGATGGTCTGTGAAGGAACGCGTAACGAGTACGGATTTGCTCCTTGATGTAGTTCGAATGGAAGTCAATTCGAACAGTTTGCGGATCAGACCAACGGATAGACTTGTCAAGCTCAGGTAGAGATGGGCCAGGTTTGAGGTACTTGAGCATGTAAGCACCAGAAGATGGGTTACGAAGCTCGTAGTTGTCGAAAACCGCTTCTCCATCGAACCAGCTTCTTTCAAAGCTAACAGTTACGTCCATGCCTCGGTCTGTGTGGTAGTACGTAATAGGAGCAGGTATATCCGTAGTAGGCTCGTGATCAGTGTCGATGTACTGGAGAGGAATATTGACCTTAGAGTCGGGATTACTACGGGATTCCCCAGTAAAGGCAGGTAAGAATATACCGTAGTATCTATAGCTATCCCAAGATGGTACAAGTAAGTCAGGATGAAGAAGAAATTCGTAGTTAGGGCCTTGTTGTTCGACCCATTCGGCTATAGATGGTTTAAGTTTGTGGTAGTAGTATTGATGTGACATTATAGTTCCTTAAGATTATAGTAGAGCCTACAGAGTAGACTCAGTATAGCCTCAATGGCTATATATATGGTTGTACTAATGTACGGCCGAGGAGATCGGGCTATTTGCCCGATTCCGCCTTTGCAGTAGCACTCTTGCCACTAGACACTTTTACTGATTGGTCTAACGATGTGTCTTGACCTTCTGTTACTTCTGCAACTAATTGTGAGATGTCAAATGTAGATTCAGCCATTATTCTGCTCCTCCATCGATACCTGCAACTGGTAAATCCATAGAAACTGGACCACTTAATGTATATAAGTTGATTTTAGCAGATGGGTTTGCAACAATGATAGCTTGAACAGCTTTCTTTAATTCTTTCTTAGTAGTTGGTTTTTGAGTCATCATCTTACCGTTTACTTCTAATGCGTACTTTGCAGCTTTCTTTGTACTTTTCTTTGTTTTTGCAGCTAATTCTGCAGCTAATTGATCTAATAATGTTGCCATAGTTTTTCCTTTAGTGGGTTGGGATTTGTTGCACAGGCTGTGCGGACATGGACGGGAATCCATTTGATTCTCGAGATTCAAATTAGTTTAATGTCATTGCGGACTAAGGCTACTCGTGCTCCTGAGGAGTAGCCCAGAAGCAGAAAGCGCCTAGGCAGGATACTACTAAGATAGCCTCGCCTAGTGGTCCACTTAGTTCCATAACCTACTTCTTATTTCAGCTAAGCTAGTTTCTTGTAGAAGCTTGCCGTCTTTAAAGACAGGTTGTAGACAGCCAAGTGACTCAGTGCCTTTAGAGCATTCGTCTTTAAGTGTAAAGTTACCTTGTTCGTCAGATACTACAGCAAGTAAGCCTTTAGCTGACTTCTTAGTTCCGTTATCAGTTTTCGGGTCTTTGTAGATATTGATAGGATTGCCATTGATTTCAGAATAAGTTGCTTTCATTGCAAAGCCTAGAGTATCTCGTGATTTCATGCCATATTCGTAGCTACCCACGCCAAGGACTATACAATCAGTAGCATACTTCTTAGCAGCTAGCTTTGATAGAATGGCTTCTTGCCTTTCAAGAGTGATAGAATCGCCGTAGATAAGACCAACGTAAGGTGATAGAGTTTCGTAACCAGCTTCGTTAGTAGTTGAGCCGAAAGTCTCGTAAAGGCATTGCATAGCACCTTTCGCTTCAGGTGACGTAGTATTTAATCTAACTTCTTCGACGTACTTAGTGCCTCCAATTTCTTGTAGAGCTTTTACAGTTGGTTCAATAGTACTTGATCCGACTTCTCTCGCAAGCTCTGAGCAGTTCTCACCATGTACAGTATAGTACACACCGTCTACGTTTATCGTGCTATACTCTTCCCCTTCCAAGGCATTGTGTATAGCGTCATACTCACTTAGTTGGTCTATTTGTGGGGCAGTTCCACATATAATATCAACAGGGTTACCTGAGTCAGGTCTGAATACAACTTTGTTAAGACCAAGAGCACAAGGCTTACGAGATTCGATGTAAGGTTTAAGAACTGTAAGTCCATACTCCATCAAGTACCAGAAGTCGAATGAATCAGCTACGATAGAGATAATACCAGTAGGGTGCAGCTCAGTGATAAGGTAGATGATGTAAGCTAACTCAGCAAGCCGTTGAGTGTTGGTATGAGATTGGTCAAATTGAAGACCTTCGATATCATACCAGCAAGTACCTGAGTACCACTCACCTTTGTCATCTAAAGATTGCTTGATGTGGGCGATCATCTGGGTCATTACTGAATGTTCAGTAGCTGGAACTGATGTACCAACTAACTCGGATTCGATGTCGGCGTTGTACCACTTCTCAGCACCAACTACTGCAAGAGCAGTGTCAGTACCAGTAAAGCAAGATAGGTGCCCAATATTAGATCGCATAGCGTCGTGCCTGCCAGACATTCCTCGGAAGGAGAAGTCATGGCCTTGGAATTGGATGAAGTCCTTGTTAGCTCCAGTTATGTCAGCCCAGTACTCGAACCCTCTACGGAATTCGTAGGCAGTAGTAGCTACAGTAGCTATCTTCCAAGATTCAGCTGAAATTACTGACTCAAGGTAGTTAGTAAGCCAGTAGAAGTCAGGAAGAGTATTTACTATAGTGAACACAGGTACTTTAGCAGGTACTCGAGAACCTTCAGGCAGTGCTTTGATGCAGATAGGTAAGTAACCTATAAATTATGCAAGGCTTCGATATGCTCAGTCTCTGCAGCAGCTTGACCTAGAGTGAACTTCATGTGCCTGCTATATGCGTCAAGTACGGGTTGAAGTGGTTGATTGAAGAATGATTCATTCCACTCGTCGATTAGGTAGTCTTTGATAACTAGCTGAGTACCGATGTGAGTCATCTTGTTATTGAATCTAGATGTGGCTTTGAATCGAGAGAAGCTTCTAGGAGTGAAGCCAGAGTAAATTACTTCAGTACCTTGGGCGTACATGTTTCTGTGCGAGGGCTTATAGTAGTCAACTGCAAGTGCCGCCAGGGCAGGTATTATATTGTTCATGATTGTTCCTTTATCTATCTTTACCCTAAGGTATGTCTATTAGTTTGTTCGCTGTAGTACTCGTTGCCTGCTGGCATATCTTTTTTAGTAATTTGTACTAAGTGTCTGTATTTTGAGCTATGCAGAGTAACCGCAGATTCCATATGTTTAAGGTGTGTACAGTGTATAACTCTGTCTAAAACTATACACTTAGTGCCAATATCCAGTACTTTGAACATATTACCTTTCCACTTACCTGCTACCACTTTATAGTATTTGTTTATAATCGGTACATTATTCATTTATATCTCCTTTTTTATAGTTGGATTGTTGGTTTGGCTAAAAGCGAGTTTACTTCATTGCAGACTCTGCGAAATTCCTCTTCCATGTTGGTGTCTGAAGGGTATTGTTGCCAATGGTATGAGTTACCTTCTATAACAAACTGCAAGGTGCTGTTACCGTAGTAAATGCTCTTTATAATCTTAATGTTTATAGCACGACCATGTACACCTTTGGGTGGAATGATAAGCATGCTAGTCCTTTAATTTACTATCTATAGACGATAACGAGTCGTCATGTTGTTTGCTTTTTAGGGCTTGGTCTGTATGCCGGTCATCATTCAGACAGTAATCAAAAGGATCACATGCAGTATCTGAATCAATAACCACAATAAAGATGGTTATAACTACCGCTGACAGTATAAGTAAATCTAACATACTACAACTCTATGATCTCAAGAGTACCTGCAGCTATGTAGTCTTTCATTGCAGGGTGAGATTGGTCAACTACAGAGTCGGTAGTGATGAACTTAGTAATACCAGCTTGGATTAAGTCGTGTAAACCATTGCTGAAGAACCCATGAGTTACGAATAGGTGTATTTCCACGTTAGGTTCCTCATATTTGAGAGCTTTAGCAAGTTCAACGAAAGTACGTCCACCTTGGCAGATATCATCGATGATGAGTACAGTCTTTCCGTTTATGGATGATAACTCTTTTGTGGTTGCAGAGTATGGTTGCCAGATAGTCTTGCCTACATCTTTTCCGGTACCTGCCTCAGGTATATAAAAACTATTTTGATACAAATACTTTCTTCCATACCTTATAGTCGACTCCCCGCCTTCATTAATGGCAGTAGGGAGTGTATTGACTTTTATAATATCTGAAACGTTGCTCAGTTGTCCGGGATCAACAAACACGTTAGTAGCTAGTATTTTACCAGTAGCTAAGTCACGTTGCTTGTCAGCTCGGATCATCGGTACACCGAATCGTTGTGAGCATGATTGTACTTTCTTGTTAGCACCTGCGTCAGGAGATACGAAGTAGTCATACTTAGCAGATAGAGCGTTAGTAGGAGAAAGTAAGTCAAGGTCAACAGAGTAATTATCCAGGATAGTAGTAACTGACTTGTTGTAGCAGTTGTCGATAAGAGCAGTAGATACATCAGAGTGGTTGTCGTATGTAATAACTGACTGAAAGTTACAAGAGTTAATCAAGTTAGTGAATACCTTCAAGCTGAATGATTCACCGTCGTTGCAACGTCTGTCTTGACGACTAAATGCACAGTAAGGCATGATTAGCTTGATACGTACAGTCGGCATAGAGTGCTTGATAGCTTCGACTAGCTGAAGTAGTTCTATGATGTGATCAGATGAAGTAACAGATCCACGGATTGTTACACAGTTATCCACTAGGTAGCTACTCATCTTGTTGATGAGAGTAATTTGGAGTTCCCCTGACGGAAATCGTAGTACAGTGTAGTCACCGAATGTGATGTTAAAGTTAGGTTTCATTGTTGTTCCTTTAGTTCTTGTTGTAGTTGTGCTGTAGGGGAGATAGGCTTGGCAACAGCTTGAGCGTATCCAGCTGAGTCTTTGTGAGATACTACACAGATACCACCACATGGCACGTAGCCCAAAGCCAGTTTTTGGTTTATATCTCGCTCGAGTTCGTGATAGTCCTTACTCATAGCGAAATAGTAGTCTTCGTATAGTGGCTGACTCATAGCTTCTTCCTGATGAACAAGAATGAGAATACGGCTTTGATGCCAGATAATACTAAAGAGATTAGCATTGATGGAAATAAAGCAACTAGGATTAACACGTTAGCTAACCAAGTGTAGTCAGGATTCCTAGTCCAGTACCATGCTCTGTACTCAGGTAGTGTCATACCGGACTCCGGATCGGCATACCCGTCATAACCACTAGAGGCGCATATAGTTATTAGTACTAGAAGGTTTATGCCGAACCATATAATTAATAAAATACATGTCATAGCTTCTCCTTTAGTTCAGATACAGGGATAAGAGTTCCGTTGTACATAACATAGTCACACTCAAGTCGTGAGATTAGTAGCTTGATCCACTGCTTGATAGCTGGAGTCTGTAGCTTAGGTACTTGAAGTAGTCCAAGTGGGCTGATACGTACTTCGAGTTGGTTGACTACGTCAGGTAACTCAGAGCCGATTTGCGTTGGTTGGTTGTTGATTAGGATCGTTATCATGTTAGTTCTTTTACTTCTATGCCGTAAGTTACAGTTACTTCGCATATCACGTACTGGTCAGTACTGATGCTATGATAAGCCATCGTATTATGAATAGCATCAAGCGAATAGTACTCACCGCTGATAGGTTCTGAATACCCATCCTCTACAGTATCTATGTACGTTCGAGTTTCATGTGTTTTGTAATCACCGTTTTCTTTATACGTAGGGTACATCTCTTCGTGTAAGAATAATTTTTCTTTAGTCTCAGGGTGGCGTGGAGAGTAGTGTTTAGAGGTTGTCATGTTAGTTCCTTACTTAATATGTAAATAGTAGTTTACTACTTAGATATGTAGTAAGAATAAATGGTCGGATGGAAAGGATTCGAACCTTCATATGACTAGTACGTCACAGCTTCGCAAGCTGGTGCCTATCCATTAGGCTACCACCCGAGTAAAAAGACAGATTACGGTTCTGTCGGACCGTCAGCCCTAAAAAGGAGGTGGGCTGAGAGGAGGAAAAGATTAGATTAAAAGGAGTAGTTTATCCTCGTTACGGAGTGGGATTAAAACGCTTTGAACTGAGAGAAGTCAATCTCGTCTTTGATGATGGTACCAGATAGCTTCACCCATTTGTTTTCGTAAATGTAATTAGTACCATCATTATAGACTAGGTTATAGCTATCAACATATATGTTGTCTTCATACCTGTTTGTTTTGTCATTGACGTCACGTAAAGCTGTATATAGGATACGGAAGTCTTGTGTGGTACTAAAATCATCTATAATAGCAGATTTAAGTTGACATTCTTTGTCTTTAAGACTAGCTTTGAATGCAATTTCATTGATCTTAAGTTTGTCAGTAGATACTCTGATATCAATATCCAGGTCAGCTATTAGCTCCTTGATAGGTTGCTTGTAGCGTAAGTACTCAGAACAGATTCCTTGAAGTACGTCGAAAGAGAATTCAGGAATAGTATGGCTAATGTCAAGTAGCTCCTTACGAACTTTCTTAGGAAGCTTGTTATCTTTGGCGTAACCTGCAATTACATCAGCTTCAAGTTTGTCGTACTTGAAGTTGTATAGGAATCTACCAAGTCGACCTCGCATGAAGTTGTTGATGTCCCTGTCACGGTTAGCTGTAACTAGATGTAGACGCTTGCCAGGTACCGCACCATCGAATAGGTTGAGTAAAGTATCCTGCGGGTTGTATGCACTTCCACCGTCATCAGATTCAACTTGGGTACTGTCGTTATATACTTTCTCGAATTCATCAAAGAAAACTACACAAGTACCTAAGTCTTGTAGGAATTGGTTGAAAGCAGGTCCGAAGAATGGTTTACTGATCTTGATAACAGGAAGTTGAGCTTTATAGCAGATTAGCTTCATTAAGCCAGACTTGCCAGCACCTTTGAGGCCAGTTGCTTTAACACCTAGGCATGAGTCAGATGAATTGAAAGTAGACAGGACTTTATCAGCTCTGGCGTCAATAGATCCGTAACGCTTAGCAGGTACTTGGTAGTCCAACTCAGATACGTACTGAAGGTAGTAAACACCTTCGTCGTACCTAGCTTCGTAGACTGCTGGAGTAAGTGCTGGTTGTAGTGAATTGATGTCAGCTTTGATTAGCTCGACTCTGCCGTCTGGTGATGTGAAAAATTGTGTTGTGTTCATGTTGTTTCCTTTAAGTTGGTCTATACATACGACTAGCACACTCCTCCTAATACAAGGATTGTTGTGCTGGTCTAATCTATAGATGTATGGAAGGGACTTGTATCCCCTACTAATGTGAGCATTAGCAACTTGTTCGTATTTCTTTACTAGGTAAAATACATGAACTGATTAAAAACTAACTAGGTATTTTTGAGCCTAGTCCTAGCTACGGCACTGTTTATAGGATAAACATATAAATCCACTACACCTTACAAGTGGTATAGGTTTAGCTGCAGTAAGCCAAGTCTGCGTGGTACGGTTATTGAGAGTTTTCATCCCATAAATGATACGAGTCATTCACTCCGCTGGCTTGTCACAGATGTACGAATCCCGAAGGATAAGACTCTGCTTGTTTGTGACTGTCTTTAAGGCGAAGTCATTCCTTGGAGTCAACTAAGGCAGTTGCTAACACCAACACTAAGGTTGGATTTGAGTTACTCCTGTAGATGAGCTGGAAGTGGTTCGAGGTAAGGTTCACAATAGTCAAAATTACTGGAAAAATACTCCAGTTGAATCTCAGAGTTATAATCACAGAATCCATACGGAGCTACAGTAAACATAGCCTCATCAACGTCGTAGAACTTACAATACTCACCAGGTTGAGGCTTCCAAAGTTCAACAGCATCCACATTAAAACGAGTGAGACAGCTTTCTACTTTAAAGATCGAAGCAGGGGCTCTATGCTCCTTGCCTGGTAGTGTTCTAAGCCAATCCCCTACCTTGAATTTAGGCTCGTCAGGTTTGATACGATATAATTTTACATCATCGGTAAATCCTGCAGACAGCCAATAAATAGACTTTCTTACGTCTACCCAACCATCAGCGTACCCACCAAGACTTTGACTACCATTAATAGAAGTCTGTACAGTCTTCCCTTCGGCCAAAGCCTTCCTAAACTCGGAGTACTCGTCGTCGATGACAAAATATGCCACTTCACGTGCAGGCCGAAATTGGAAGTCATTAAGTGATGCTGCTCGATGACCACCGTTCGTAAATTTGACTAAGATAGGCTTATCTTGTAAGAGTAGATCAAATTCTGCTTTGTACTTGTTAATTAGTTCTTTATCCATAATTATATCCTTACACATCTACTACTAAGATGTTAGTTTTGAATTGTTTAGCTACACGCGGTAGAAAGTCATCAGATAGTCCTGCAGTATCACCATAGTGGATGTTAGCAGTATCGTAATTCGAAGAGTGCCATATAGATTTCACTATAGACACTTCCTCAGGAGAGGTAACAACTACGTCATAACGCTCAGATAGGTTAGCGTAACATTTAGTTAGTCGTTTACGTAGTGATTTAAGTACGTGGTTACGCACATGCTTGATAAGCTTAGGTTCAGATGAATCAGAAGTTAGAGCATCAATAGCACGTCGCAGCTTGAACGCAGGAGAACTATAGCAAGTTACTAGTTGGTACGAGTTAAATACCATATGAGTGATCCCAGTTACATCGTACATACGACCCTCAGAGTGGGCTGTCTTCCTGAACTTCCAAGCATCAGATTCACTGCGGATAGTACCGATGTCCTCAATAGAATCACGGACTAAGTCGAAGTTGGCTGCAAGCTTGTTAAGGTCGAGTTCGTACTGAGAGTTGGTGACTTCCTGCAGTTCCTCAGGCATAGCTAGAATATCGTCTGCTTTGTTGGCGTACTCAGCAGCTAGCTTCGTGTAGAGTTCATAAGACTTGTTATACAGCTTACGTTGTTTTTGCTTCTTAGTGAAGGCGAACATGGCTTACTCCTCAATTACAAGTAGACTCTTCAGTTGGTTGTTAACTAGCTTGAAGTCAGTCTCAGCTTGTAGTAAGTTAGTGTGAACAGTTTCATACTTGTTCTTCATCTCTTCAGAGAATGAAGCAGGTAAGAATGATTCGATAGAATCAACTGCATTACGCATATCCGCTATATCTTTTACTCCTTTGCCTACTTGTGCAGACATTCTATATACATTAGTTGTTAATGGCTCAGCAGTGGCTTGTATGGCACGTTCAATACGGTCAGCGACTAATGTGTCAACTTGATTGTTAATGAACGTAGAGACCTCCTGAGGAGTCATTAATAGACGGTAAGATTCGTAGCGAGCTTTACCGGATTTGAGCGAGTCAACTACTACAGGAGACAGATTAGGTAGAAGCTCATCGTTGTAGAGAATAGAATCTGCGTTGATGTGAGTAATACCAGAGTAGTAGATAGAAGTACCTGCGGCAGTAGTGTAAGCTACTAATTGCTGTACTTCAGAAGGTGACATGTCTTTTATAGGTGTCATAAGTCGATTCCTTTCGGTTGTTTATATTTGATGAACGTAAGTTGGGTCATTACCCTACTACCACTGCATACAATGTTGGAAGTATGTAGCTCATAGTCAAGCCTTAGATGTGTTTTAATAAAAGCATTAGCAATATCATCAAGCTGCTCAGTGGCTATATTTGGAGTAGTAACAGTTCGTATGCGAATATCCTCTATCTCACGTTTCATAGATCCAGTCCTTTATGTTGTTTAAATGTAAGAGTATAAAGAAAATACTCGGATTTGATTTGTTTGATATTAGTATCTACATGACGAAAACCTTCAGACTCACAAGAGTCCATAAGGCTATCTAGTCTATTAGCGGTGCTAGTCTCATAATTAATGTTTAGTCTAAGTGTTCTAATCCTGGTCTCGGCCATAACTACTCACCTTTAGGGTGGTTAACTACTTGCGAGTAATCAGCTAGAAGTTGGTTGTTAGTTTCATCACGTTTTACAGAGGATTCAAGAGCAAGTTGCTGCACGTCGTTGAACGTTTGGTTGATTTTAGCTTGAGTTTTATTCATAACTTGAGCTATTTTTGCTTGGTGTTTAGACTCTTCGTCGGCTATCTTCTTCATTCTATCAGTGTCAAGGCCAGTTTCACCTAGCATTTCGATAGACTTGTAGACTGTGTCATTGATTTCAGAACGGATTGTTTCACCTACTTTTGCAGACATATTAGCTACATTTGCAGTCATCTCGTTAAGGTCAGATAGCTTTTGCTGGAATGCCTTGAAGCCCATCTTAGATTGCAAGTCGTTTTCGATAGTAGGTAGAATTGTAGTGATTTGAGTTACAGAGATATTAGCAGCTGCAAGTAAAGGGTTTACATGAGAAGCTATATCAGTGCTGATTGCTTCGATAGAGGCAGTTAGAGTTGTAACTAGGTACTGTGCATCAAAGTGCTTACGGGTGTTCTCTTCCGCTATAGCTAGTACTTTGTGGGCTTTCTTTAGAAGTTTTTCGTAAGTCTTTGATGTTTCTTCCATTGCGGATTTGACTTGAGCAGCATTTTCGATGTAAGTAATTACAGAGTCACGCTGTGCTTCGATGTCAGCTACTAATGATGAGATAACTTCAGTGATTGACTTGTTGTTCATCTCAGCTACTTTGGCTTTTTCTTCAGAGTTGTCAAGCCACTTAGCAGCCCACTTCTCGTTAGGGTCGATTACGGCTAAGGCAGTTGACATCTTTGACTTGAAGAAGCCTTCCTTTTGACCTGCTGATGCGAAGTCACCTATTTTTAGCATAGCCTCTGCAACCATTTCGTTGATAGAATCCATGTTCTTGATTGTTGTGTCGTCTGTTAATACAGCTGATTGTTTTGTTGCTTTAGCTTTCGCTGACTGGAACTTGTTGAGAAGCTTACTCAAGTCTTCGCTTGACTCTGTTACTTCTTCGATTACTACTTCAGTTTCTTCTATGATTTCTACTGCTATAGTTTCTCCATCTGTATTTTCCATGTTGTTTCCTTTTTCGTGTTGTTGTGGGTAATCCCGTGTTTCATCGATTGCCATTATGAGCTCCTTACTTTGTGGTATACCTAGTGATTCGTATACGTCGTTTATGCCTCTAGCCATTGTATGCTACCTCGAAATTTTCTGATGTGACAGGGTATAAGTTTATGAACTCTTCAGGGGGTATACCACAACGCACAGCATCCTTAAGTAAGTAATGAGAGTAATACTTGCCTTTGTACTTAAAAGCAGGTCTAGGGTCATCACCTTGTATGATGTTGGGTTTGTCTTTTGTAGGCTTAACTAAGCATTCTTTGCTGGTTTCTGGGTACAATATTGTAAATCTCGGTAAGTCGTTACGGTATTCATCAAATTTGCTACTGCTTATCTTAGCACTAGCCACCAGTAAAGCCTTGTAGTAAGTGTTACCACCTATAATTATAGTTTCTTCTTGTTCAGGTTCCTTGATGTGGTTGTCAAGTACTTGCTGTAGAGTAGCTTCTAAAGTAGTTACTTTATTACCTAAAGGTTCCACTGCCGTAGCTAAGTCCGCTCGCTCTTGGTGTCTGTAGCTGCCTTGCCGCAATGCGTCGTCTATAGTTGACATAGTCTGCTCTCCTCCTTATTTCTGATTCTAATCGTACTACGTAATGCTGTAAGTCTACAAGCTCGCTACGTAGGCTTGTGAGTTCATTAGTTATAATAGGCTTGTCTGTAAAGTTGTCAATAGAATTCATAGTGGCTCCTGTTTAAATTAGTCAATAGCAAGTTGCTACTGAGTGATGTAAACCAGGAGGATTCCTGGGTTACTTGTTAGAAGCCTTTCTAGCTTCTTTTAAGATAGCAGCTACCATTGGATCAAGTCTAGTTTCTTTTATCTTCTTAAGGTTATTGTATACCTTTTCGCCAGATGAAACAACAGTAATTTGAGTCCAGTAGTTTCCTACTTGGGCTCTTCTGAAAGCTTTCTTTGCAGCAGCTTTGCCTTTGTTTAGTCTAGTTCTAACTGACATGGTTATTTACTTTTCTTTTTAGCAGCTTTTAGTTCAGCTTTTTCAGATGAAACAGGGAACTGGATAGAGTGAGTATCGTTGTAGCTGTAAGTAGAGATAGTGTAATCTAAGTACTTTCTAGCGTTGTTTTGTAATAACTTGATAGCAGCTTTGTCGTTTGGTAATGCAATGATTTCAACTAAGTCTTCGTCTGCATCGAATACCATAGCTAATGTAGCTGGTTTGTTTTTTAAGTCTGTAACTAACTGAGCTCCAAACATCTCGTTTAATAAGTCTTGAAGAGTCTTTGGTGCTGGTCTTGCGTCTGTGAAGTTTACTGAATTGTGTGTTGGCATATTGTTTTCCTTTGGAGCTGTTGTTTCTGATGTTTCTGTTGTTGCTACTGGAGCACTTGGGTTTGATACGAGTTTGAATTTCTTTAGGAATCTCTGTCTGGGTAACGCTCTACAACCACTAAATTCTACCCAGTCACTTGAGGTAGTTTTAATTACTGACACACGTTCACCTGCAGAGCCGCTGCCGTCAGTTTCTTTTCGTTCCCATGTAGAGTCTACTTCGATGTAGTCTTCTGGTTCGGTAGGTTCGACTAAGTCTTCTGCTTTGGTAACTAGTTCGAAGTTTTGGTAATGAGCAGAGCATTCGTCTTTGTAGTACACACGGTCTTCGTCAACACCTAGTACTGTATGCTCGACCGGTCGGCTACTGAACATACTTGATTTAACGACTCTTACTAAGTCACCTTTTTTAAACGGGTTTTTCATTGGTTCTTCCTTTGTTGGTTGCATTTCATGCGATAGTTCGGGTACAGGTATTTCCATACAAAGGTTTTTTACTACCTCTTCAGGTTCCTCTATGTCATCTTCGTAGGCAAGTAGTTCTTCCCATGTTAGGATAGTATAGTTGTTGTTTTTATAATACCATTCAGGACTATGCAGCGAGTAAGAAGGGCTGCTTCCGAAACACTTGTCTTCATCGGATACACCGACGTAGTCTGATACATCCCTAGGGTCATAACCACCACATTCACGCGCTCTGTCTACAATAGCCTGAGCTAATGGGATTGAGCCGAAAGTCTTGACTACAATGTCATTGTGTACTAAGAATGATAAGTCGATAGGGTCAAGCTTAGACTTGAAGTAGTTGTACTGATGGTCGTAGCCTTCAGAGCTAGTAGGATCGAAATCCTCCCAGGTAGCAAAGGTATGGTCTGCAATGTTTTCAGTAGTACTACCTAAATGGCGTATACTATCAGGTACGATACATACAGCTTCACCTATAGACGTAAACTTGAATACAGAGCCATCATTTTTCCACTTCTTGTAGATAGGATAAGTGAACTCAGGTTCGGCTGGTTCGGCAACAGGTTCTTCTTGGCAGAGTACTACTATATCTGCTAACCAAACCCAAGGCTTACCGTCGTCTCTTTTGGCTTGAGTGGAAGTATAATTAATTCTGACAGCGGTAAACACGTCACCTTGACTGCCGTATTCCGGAGAGTCAGCTACTACTATACATAAGTCACCGGGTTTAGTTTCTGAGCCAGGTAGTGTTTCGATAATGTTCCAGTATGAATTAGCAGGTACTACACTATCTCCTGTGTCATCTACGTAGCAGTTATCACTACCTACTATATATAGGTTACCTTCAGTAGTATAGTTGTTAGTGCTTACTTCGTTACGCTGGATTACATCACCTGCTTGTGGTTTGTAATCATCGGGTTTATATTTAAAGTTCATGTTAACCTTTCTTTACGTTTAATAGCTCCTCTAAGATTTCTCCAGGAGTTGGTTTTGTTCTAAGCTTATCAGGAGAGATAGAAGTATGAGTACTAGTATGCTCTTCGTTGATAGCTCTGATTTTTAGTCTTACTTTTTTAAGTTTTGTTCTTACTGCTCTGACATTTTTTGTACCAGATACAACTAAGAAGTCATGTCTCATAGTACCAGGAGGTAAACCCATACCAACTTCATGAGTATGGGCATATTTAGCAATCCAAGCTTTTATAGTAACAGGGTTAACACCTAGTGACTTAGCTCTGTCTTTTATATGAGAATCAATATCAGACTTATTATCGAATGTACCTGTAAGTACACCATTTACTGTAGTGCACTTAGTAGGTACGTCGTATTGGATTTTAGTTCCAGATATAACACAATTCATGTTAGCTTCTTAATGCTGCAAGTTCTGCTTCTAAGTCTTTCTTAGATGCTTTAGTTAAAGCTTTGTCATCTTTAGCAAGTAAAGCTTCTTCGATTTTAGCTATTCTAGCTTGTTTAGCTTTTAAGCCTTCTTTCGCTACAGCAAGTTCTTGTTTGTAAGCAACGATATGTTCAATGATAGCAACTTTCACATCAGCAGCTACGTTAGTTGTCGTCTCTTTAACTACCAAGCTTTTTCTTGGAGTAGCAGCTTGCTCTTCAAGTACTGTTGTAGAGATAGAGTCTAAGCTAATACCTCTAGCAGATGTTAATGGAAGATCAAATAAGTCTTCAGCAGTTAGGTCACCTCTTGGTGATGCGAATCTAAGTTTGTTTTGTGCAGCGTATGCGAATGGGTTTTTAGTCATTTTGTTTCCTTTAGAATTTGATAATGTAAGGTCTGTTATCAGCTCTTACGTTTAGTTCGTTTCTAACTGTTGAGTTGAAACCAAGGCCAGATACTTGAGAGTCAGAAGCAGGGCACTTAAGCTGAGCTCCTAATGTTTCGAATACCTTACGGTGTTTGATCAGTTCAGGTTTTAAGTCTTCGTTATAAAGACCTCTGATGCTGTCTGGGTTCTTGCACTGGTCTAATAAGAAGAAGTAGTGTTTAGAACCAACTTTGTTGTCGTCCCAGAAGTTTGGAGATAGACACATAGCAGATACCTTGTGGTACGAGTTAGTTGTAATATTCCAAATAGGCTTACCAGGAGCAGCAGAGGTTGTGCCGTCCATTGACTTTGTAATTTTGATGTCACCATTTTTAACTACTATAGTAGCTATAGGAACATTAGCAGTTAGTGCTTTAGGATATGAGTACTCATGGATAGTGCCATTGATTTCAATTTCTGCAGTGAAACCTCTTCTGTTGTTACTAGAGAAGTCATGTACAAAGAATTCATATGTACCGTCCTTCAGTTCATTGAATGAAGGGAAAATCATGTTTTCTACAGCAACACCATTTACCATTCTACTGTCACTGCTAGGTCTTCTAACATCTACATCAAGTATTCCCTGCATATTGCCATAAGAAATTTCAGGACCGTTAGATCTTTTACAGTACAAGTCTAAGTCATTAGACCCGTCATTACCTGATTCGTTCCATTGAATAGAACATCTAAGTACACCGTCTACCTTACCACCAGCTCTTTTTACGTTTGCTCTCATGTCAGAGTCTTTTAGGTCACCATTGTAAGCCCAGCTAGAGTTGTTACTCCAGTTAAGGATGTTAGGTGCATCAGCGTGAGTAGGTGAAATAAGAGTCATAAGATTAGGAACATGCTTGTTAGCAAGTTCTGCTTCGATAGACGACACGTTTGGAACTACATTAGCAATGAAGTCTTCAATACTGATTTCAGTAGCTTTAGTGTTCTTGCTAGCTTTCGGTGCTACTTGTGTAGCTAATAAGTCAGCAACAGAGTCTTTTAGTTTAGGTTTGATAGACCTGTCAGCAAAGATTAAGTTGTTAATAGAGATATCCTCTAATATAGCAGCTCTTCTGTGTAGTGAGTCTTCGATGCCAAGTTCGTTAATAGTCTTCATAGCTTGGTCAATCATGCCTTGAGTAATAAGAGCCTTTGGTCGTTTGTAGTTACTTGGAGCAACCATTTGCTCATATTTTTTTATTGCTTTTTCTACATCTTCGTAGTATTTGTCGTCATAAGTTAACACATTAAGCTCCTTTATAGTTTTATTGTGTTATAATAAGTTATCTGAAAATAGGAGATAACTGTGAAAAGAAAGAGAAGATCTCAACAAGAATTTATAGAAGAATCTATAAAAATTCACGGAAAAGGTACATACTCATATGAATGTACTAATTTTGTTAATATGAGTACTAAAGTTAAAATATATTGTAATACACATAAAAAAGAATTTGAGGTAGTTCCTACTAAACATTTAAATGGTCAAGGTTGTCAACTTTGTTCATATAAAAAGTACAGATCTAAAGGTAAGATTAAAGACACAAGTTACTTTATTAGTAAAGCAAAAGAACTACACGGTAACCTATATGACTATACTAATACCGTATATAAAACTGCTAGAGACAAAGTTAATATAAAATGCAACTGCTGTAATACGGAATTTTATCAAATTGCTTCTACTCATTTAAGTGGTAGTGGGTGCCCTAAATGTTCTCATAATAGGGGTATGGATAAACAAAGACATACTACTGCTTCTTTTATAGAAGCTGGTAAATTAATTCACGGTACTGATATTTCGTACGATAATACCGTGTACGGTATTAATAATACAGATAAAGTAGTAGTAACATGTACTAAATGCAATACTGATAGTCTAGTAATACCTAGCAATTTTTTAATAGGCTCTAAACCTTCTTGTAATTGTAAGAAACGCCATGGTTTCCAGGACCATAAGCCTGGAATACTTTATTACCTATCTGTAAACGATGGAGAAGCTTATAAAATAGGTATCACTAATAAATCAGTAGAAGAAAGGTTTTATAGTTATGATTTAAAAAAAGATAAAAGTAGTACGAACTTGGTCTTTTTTAAAAGGTATAGATGCAAGAGCTCTTGAAACAGGGATACTTAACAAGTTTAAGAAGTATAAATATAACGGCTCTGACTTACTTAGTTCTGGCAATAGCGAACTATTTTCTGTCGATATTTTGTCTTTGTAGAAAATCTGTTTCTGCGTTAGATAAATCTTGAAGTAGTGAACCGATTACAGTGTTACGAAGTCTAGAAGAAGGCTTCTTTACGTTTTCCCATATGAAAATGTCCTTGTTAGGTGCATCGTTGTAGGCGTTTTGTAGTGCAATGAAGTTATTAACAGGTTGTTTAAACTCATCACCTCTATATAGGGCACCTGATTCGATAATATCAGCTACAGTAGCTAAAGCATAAGAAGTGATTTCAGTAAGACCTCTTTTGAATACCTCCGCGTTTGATCTAATATGGCCCAGCTCTGTGTCTTTATTATTAGACATGTACTTAGCTGGTACGTCTGACCAAAAGTGGTTCCATGTGATAGTCCCACCAGATTCTAAAGACTGGATAGACTGCTTAGCTCCAATTTTGCTGCCATGAGGTGCATGACGTAAGTATACGTTTTTGATGTCAGCAGATGATACAAGCTTGTTAAGTTCGTATGTAACTACTCCGTATTCGTCTTCAGCTTCAACATCCCAGATAGTATGAATAGCTCCATCAATGATAGCTACTATGTTACCTAAGTCTCTGATGAAGTTTTTACAGCAGTTACAGTCGTGCTTAGTTCTTTCCTTATAGATAGGGTTAGTACCTTCAGGGAAAGACTGTAAGTAAGTTTGCCATAGAGTTTCTTTATCTACGTCTACTATGTATAGTTGGTGTTTAGCTAGTTCCTCGAACTTAGCATGTACATTTGCTGCGAATTTATTGAATTTCATGATTGTTCCTTTAGTTTGTTTTTCAAGTTCACGAGTCGGATTGAGATGTAAGTCTGCAATGCTTGTAACTCGTCGATGTCAGGTTGAGCTAAGTCAGTAGCTTCGCCAAGTTGTTGGTTGATATGCAAGTAATATGCACGAAGAGACTTGATCTCCTCAGTGATTGGCAGTTCAGGAAACATTAGTTACTCCTGCAAATAAGTTAAAGTTTGTTCAAGTAATTCCCTAACAGAAGGAATCCAGTACACATCACAAGTTAAGATAAACTCGCCCATAGCTATATGTACTAAGTCATTCTTATCTTTTCTAGTAATCTTAACCCATCGGTTATTACGATTAAAAGCTATTTTACCGTCAACAGTTAGTGATTCAAGTTCAATAAAGTCATCTATAAGCTTAGGTAAGTCTGCAGGGTTGAGTTTACCCTTCTCGAAATAATGGCAATCGTCTTCACCTAGATAGTACAATATATCGTTATGTAATACTGTAGCACCTATATCTTTACGGTTCATTGGTGCAATGCCTGAACGGTTTGGTAAATTATTACCTGATACACAAGGCTCGTTATACATTTCTGGTGTAGTGTCTTCATGGGCTTCTTCAAAGCCTAACATTTGCTTATTCATTAGTTACTCCTATAGTAGATATGCCGACCGATTGTACCGACCAGTTCGAATGATTTAGCCCAATAAGGCTTAACATAGTTGGCATGGTAATGAGTTGATCCCTCAGAAATACCACGGAATCTGTTATTAGCAAGCATCTGATGCGCTATGTAGTAAGCAGACTTAGCTGCATCTGTGTCAGTCATACGGTCAGACTTACCATCACAATACCAACTGAATTGGCATTTGTGCTTGACAGGATTGCCTTTCCAGGTTCTGCCTTGCTTGACTACTTCGCATACTGAGTTAGGGTACTTACGAGATTCAACTCGATTAAGTACAACATCAGCAACAGCAGCTTGGTCAGCTAAGTTAGAGCCTCTTGCTTCATGGTATATATTCAAAGCGAGACACTTCACATCAATACTAGATGCGAATAGACCGGTAGCTAGTAAAGCTAATAGTAGTAGTTTCATGCTTTCTCCTTAAGTCGATAGCTCACGTCTTGGTAATCAAAATAGCTATCACCTTGCCATGATACACCTTTAGCTGTAAAAGTGTATGCCCAATGACAGCATGTTTCTGGATGACAAGAACAGCCGCCATTCGAGCTTATATAAACTTTCACTTTCTTTTTGAAGCCGTCTACTCTTACTTTCTGTACTACTTTTCTATCAACGTACTGATCTAGTATATTTCTATCTTGACTCATTCTTTCTCCTTTAGATACTCTGCCACGGCAGAATCTATGTAGTTTCTTATGTCTTTATGTGTAAATGTGCTTCCATCCCTGCAATACGCTGTAGGTGAGATTATTCGATACGTAATAGTATGAACACCTAAGTGTGGTATACACGCTTTTTCCGCCCATGCCTGTGTCTTAGCTGCTTGCATATCAGATAGTATACAACCAGAGAATAGTAGCGCCAAGCCTGACACAACTAGGTATCTAATCATGCTTTCTCCTTTACGAGTTCCTTGATTGCCTCAAGTTCGAATATCATATGCTCACAATGTTGCTTGTAAGCTAAACATGTAGTTTTACTTTCTTGTTCCTGCCAGTAATCAATACGGTCAATAATGACTAAGATTGATGGCGGTATTGATTGAATTGATGACATAGTTAATCCTTACTTGACTGTTTGTATTACATAATTTACTACACCTGCACCTCTGCAAGTGTAGCATTGTTGATGTCCGCTACTTTTATAGAATGGGTGATTAGCGTACTCACTCCCACGTTCATAGATACTTTCAGAGTATATCATAACAGTACCACTGCCTCCGCATTCGTGGCATTTCTTTTGTATAGTGTTGTCCATAGCTAATCCTTTGTAGTCAGTTTGACTTTAGTTGAGCGGTTAGCTAAGAAGTACAAAACTTTCCAAGCGTCCTCTTCAGTTCGAGTAGCTAGTTGCCAAGTTACCCAATCAAGACTAAGTAGTAAGGGTTCAGTAGTAGTATACCCGTCAGGTTCAGTAAGATCCTGTTCCATTTGAAGTAGACCTTCAGGAGTTGTGGTAGCGTACATAAGTATTCGATGCACAATTGATCCTTTGTAGTTAATAAGCTTTTATTTAATTATGTGGTCCTTTAGTTCGCCACACTTATTACACTGTAGTGTTTTTACTATATGACCTACTCCTACAAAAGAAGGTGAGTCTACAGTAGTGGATTGAATAATTTCCCATCCATGTACACAAGGTTCATGTTTCTTAGGTAGTTCCCAAGTACCGATAAATAGTAGTCGTAGTATTCTATACATAGTTAATCCTTTGTAGTTAATCACTAAACCAAACACATGAGGAGTAATGTGCTTGAGTTAACGATTATAAATTGGTACATCACACCTGTACCGAGGTGGCTTACATACGCAATTTAATGTAAGACTGAAAATTATGGGTTGGTGTATAAGAGAGGTGCAACTCCCAAGACTCAAACTTGGTGTACCCTCGGTGTGGGTAGAGTTACATATGGTGTTGATGACAGGATTTACACCCGTATACTTCAAGAAGTCCACCCGAACTTACGAACGGGTTGCTGTGTTATCGCACACATCAACATATAGTGTCCCTATAATTCTACATGCCGTAGGGACGTTCGGCTATCTTATATTCACTACAGGTCGTTAGTCTGTCGCAGTTCTCTTATGAACTTCTAGGCGGTATTAACCCTAGTTTGCCTCAATAACTTTCTCACACCACTTGGTGCTAAGCCTTTCATGTAAGACTGAGGTACGCGGTAGCGTATCGTGTTATCCGTCGAGGGACTTTCACTGGCAGGTTCCATCGATTATGATGTCGTTTAACACTACTCCACCACTGATTGCATCATGAGTGGTTGGGAGGTTGTGCCTGTTAGACTGCGTTATAGTATTTCCACTTTCTGTACAAATACATCTGTTTCTGAGTACATAACAGTTAACGTTTCAGGTACCCTAAACACATAGTGCTCACAACAGCCTAGGAGTTTTGTTGCTAATTCTACTATATTTTCCTACAGACTTTGATAGGAGTAACCATGTTTAGCTACTAATGCCGTCAACACTTCACTGCTATTTACTAAACCTTCTATTTGGTCGTATCCTGCTTGAGACACTTCGTCATTATTACTATGCTCTCCGCATAAAGTTATGAACTTGTGTACTGCTGTTACTTCACAGGGTATGTGAATTCGCTTTTCCGTAGATAGTTCCATCAACTTCTTCATAAAGCCTACACTCGAAGTCTGGCTTGATGAACTTAGTTCCGTTTGGTGCTGATATTATCTGTTGTTCCATGCTAATCCTTTAATAATATACTTGTGCTATCTTAACATACCCACAGTAATTACAAGTCATTTTAAGACCATTGCCTGACATACTTGTATGTTTACAATTAGCTTGTTTACAGTTTCTTAACTTAATCTTCGCTGCTTTTAGTTTAGCTTCGTATTTGTCTACTTTAGCTTGTAGCTCCTCTTCCTGTGTCATGTTGATCCTTTATATTGAGTTCTTTCACAATTATACACACTAGCTACTAGGAGGTGTACATAATTATAGAGAATTATAGCTCCCAACATATCCGTGCTGGGTCGGTTGCGTTAAGAATTTTTATTTATTGAATAGTTATTTTGAAAGATTTTTTATATAGTCAGTTATATCAGCTAAAGCAATATCAGCTTTTTCACCAGTCTTTCTATCTACAAATTCAACTAGTCCTTCACTTAATTTCTTTCCAATAACTACAGCATAAGGGAAACCAATAAGTTTAAAATCACCCATTTTAAAACCATAAGTGTGTTTTTTCTCTTTTCTATCATCTAAAATA
>Ga0193961_1000161_pt1 | contig 26566 bp, 23 predicted proteins | sample FB_4_MG_FD_140371 | JGI IMG/M metagenome (GOLD analysis project Ga0193961, IMG submission 140371) | Microbial mat bacterial communities from the Broadkill River, Lewes, Delaware, United States - FB_4_MG | ecosystem: Environmental > Aquatic > Freshwater > River > Microbial mats | place: USA...
TCATTATATTCAACAACAAATGTTTGAACTGGATGTCTTTCTAAAGGTGGTTCCTCTATAACCGATAAATCTCTAATTCCAACCATTGACATATGAAGTGTTCTAGGTATTGGTGTTGCAGTTAATGTTAATACATCAACATTTTCCTTTATCTTTTTCAATCTCTCTTTATGTTTTACACCAAATCTTTGCTCTTCATCAACTATTAATAGCCCTAAATCTTTAAACAATAAATCCTCTGATAACAATCTATGTGTTCCAATAATTATATCTATTCTACCGTCACCAACTGCTTTAATTATTTCCTTTTGTTGAGATTTTGTTCTAAATCTACTTAGCATTTGAACTTTTATAGGAAAATCTGAAAATCTTTTTGTAATTGTTGTATAATGTTGCTGTGCTAAAATAGTGGTAGGAACTAATACAGCTACTTGTTTACTATCTTGCACTGCTTTAAATACTGCTCTTAATGCAACCTCTGTTTTACCAAACCCAACATCTCCACATAAAAGTCTATCCATTGGTCTTAATTTTTCCATATCTTTTTTTATTTCTTCTACTGATCTTAATTGATCAAAAGTTTCTTCATGTGGAAATGCATCTTCAAACTCTTTTTGCCAAATTGAATCTTCTGAAAAACCATACCCTTTTATTGCTTCTCTTTTAGCATATAATTCAATTAAATCTTCTGCCATCACTTCAATGGCTTTCTTAGCATTGTATTTTGTTTTTTCCCATTCTTGTCCACCTAATTTATTAAGCTTAGGTTTACCTTGATCTGCACCAATATATTTTTGAATTAAATCCATTTGATTAACAGGAATAAATAATCTATCACTTTTATCATATTCAATTGTTAAATAATCTTTTCTAATATCTTCAACTTTTAACTGTGTTATTCCAACATATTTACCTACACCATGCTTTTCATGTACTACATAATCATTAATTTTAAGATCAGAAAAGGAATTAATCTGAATTCCCTTTCCTCTTTTCTTTTTCATTTTTCTTGTTGCATTACTTGAAAATAATTCATTGTCTGTAAAAAGCATAAATTTTTCATTCCGCCATTCAAATCCCTTTTCAAGACTTGCTTTATAACAGCTAATCAAACCTGCTCCTAATATATCATTTTCTTTTGAGACTAATACATCTAATTTAGCCATTTCATCGACAAAATGATTTATTTTTTCTTCTTGAGATAATGCAACTGCAACACAATATCCATTTCTTATTTTTTCTTTTATATCATTTGCAAACCAATCCAATTTGCCACTATATTTAGTTATCTCTTGCCATTTAAAATCATATAAATACTTATATGACATATCTCTAATTGGTTTTAGAAATGGCATTAAAAATAATTTTGACTCTTTTCTAATTTTATCTTCTACTACTATTTGATTAATAAACATATATTGATGTTCAATTAATACTTCCCCTGTTTCAAATAAATTTTTAAATCTCTCTATATTTTCAGTATGTTTATTTTCAAGTCTTTGATATACTCTATCTGGATCATCAAAAACAATTATTTTTTCCTTTGGCATATACTCAAATAAATTAGAATTATATCTTTTGTTATAAGGAATAAGTAGCATTGGATTATTTATTTTGCTATTTTCTTCTAGTTGTTCCAATATTTCTTTATATTTTGATAATCCATTTACAATTTCTTCTTTATTCTTATTTTTCTTATAACAAACACTATAATCATTATCAAGTTTTTCAATTATTTCTTTAGAATTTTCAATATACATTTCATTTGCAGGAAGTAAAACAACATTTTCTTTCATTTCTAATGACCTTTGATTATCAATTGAAAATTCTCTGATTGAATCTACTTCGTCATCAAAAAATTCAATTCTTGTAGGGACATTAGATGAAATTGGAAAGCAGTCTAATATTGAACCTCTTAGACTAAATTGTCCCTTAGCTTCAACCATTGAAACTCTTTCATATCCTAATTTATATAATCTTTCTAACAAATATTGTCTTTCAATAGATTCTCCTATGCTAATTTCTAACTTTTGGTCAAAAAACCAGTTTGCTTCTGGCAATTTGTCATAAAAATTATCTATACTTGTACATATGATTTTTGCTTTTTTATTCCATATTTTGTGTAAACTCTCAATTCTTAAATACATTAAATCATGGCTATATGCATCTACATGATAAAAAACAAATTGTCTCGAAGGTAAATATGTAGCTTCTACATTTTCTCTTCTTAATTGTTCCCAAACATTCTTAGCAGTAAAATCGTTATCTGATACATATATTATTGCTTTATCAGTTGTAATTGTTTGCAATATTATGGATGTTTGAGCTTTTTCAACTCCATATATTCCAGTTAATGATTCATTGTCTGAAATACTATTTATAACATCTTTCCATACTTCTTTTTTTTGTAGATACTTCGAAAAAGCTAACATAATTTCCTCCCCAATAAACCAGTTAAAAAAGAGAAGCTTCTGCTTCTCTTTTTTTAATATTACTATTTAATTGCTATAAATTCAAGTTCTATAATAAATTAAGCTTTATTAAATTGATTCATAGCTTTATCAATCCCATTTAATATAAAGCTATCTATCGCTTCTACCGCATTTTCAATGGTTTGTTCTATCAATATTCTATCTGATTTTGAAAATGTACCTAAAACATGTGAAATTAAAGCATCTTTTCTAACTGGTGCCCCTATTCCTATTCTCATTCTCGAAAATTCTTTAATATCAATTTGGCTAATTATAGAGCGCATTCCATTATGAGTACCAGAACCTCCCTTAGATCTAAGTCTTAATTTTCCAACATCCAAGTCAATATCATCATAAATCACCAATATTTTATTAGGTTCTATATTGTATCTCTTAATTATTTCTTTTACTGCCAAACCACTAGCATTCATATTAGTAGTCGGTTTTAAAAGCCATACTCTTTTACTAAATACCTTTAATTCTGCATGTCTTGAATGATATAGCTTTTTTTTCCATTTTAACTCCTTGCTATTCACATAAGCATCTACAATATCAAATCCAATATTATGTCTTGTTTTATCATATTTCTTCCCTATATTTCCCAAACCAATAACAACATATTCCGGTCCTGATTGATTTTTATCCAATTTACCAAACATTTTTTCCCCTAATCAAATAATATACTTATAGATTTGTTACCATGAATTCTCCTAATTGCTTCAGCTAATAAAGGTGCAACTGTCAAAACTTTAATTTTGTCAATTTTTTTCTCATCTGGCAACGGAATAGTATCAGTAACTAATAATTCACATATTGCTGATTCTTGAATTCTTTCAATTGCTGGTCCAGATAGTACTGGATGTGTACAAGCTGCATATACATCTAATGCTCCAAAGTCTTTTGCCACTTGAGCCGCTTTTGTTATTGAACCTGCAGTATCTATAATATCATCAATCATTATTACATGTTTTCCACTAACATCCCCAATTACATTCATTACCTCTGATACATTTGCCTTAGGTCTTCTTTTTTCAATTATGGCAATTGGTAAATCTAATAATGCAGCTAAATTTCTTGCCCTCTTTGTTCCACCAATATCAGGTGAAAGAACTATTGTATTTTCTTTGTCTAAATCATTATAGTTTTTATAGTGTTCTGCAATAATATGAATCGTTTTTAAATGATCCAATGGTATATTAAAATACCCTTGTATTTGTGATGCATGAAGTTCCATAGTTACAACTCTATCAGCGCCTGCACTAGTCAATAAGTCTGCAACTAATTTTGAAGTAATAGGATCTCTTGCCTTTGCTTTTCTATCTTGTCTCGCATACCCATAATATGGCACAACAGCATTAATTCTTCCTGCTGATGCTCTTTTAAATGCATCAATTAAAATTAATAATTCCATTAAATTATCATTTACTGGTGTACATGTTGGCTGAACTACATATACATCTACTCCACGTACAGTTTCAGGAATGTCTACATTAATTTCTCCATCACTAAAACTTCCCACTGTACATTTCCCTAATGGTATTCCTAACTCATCACATATTCCCTTTGCCAATGATTGATGAGCATTTCCAGTAAAAACCTTTATTGCGCTTTCTGCTGAATACATGCTAAAGCCTCCTCATTATTTTTTAACCCAATTTGATTTATTAACCTGTCTTGCCCTTGCAATGGACAAGGCATAAGCTTCTACGTCATTTGTAATAGTTGATCCCGCTGCAATATACCCAAACGAATCTATATGAACAGGTGCAACTAAATTTGAATTACTTCCAATAAACGCATCGTTTTCAACCTTAGATCTGAATTTATTTTTTCCATCATAATTTACAAAAACAACTCCACATCCAACATTGATTCGTTCACCTAAATCAGCATCTCCAATATATGCTAAGTGAGATGCCTTAGTTCCATTTCCAATATTTGAGTTCTTAACCTCTACAAAATCTCCTAATTTAACATTATCCCCAATATTACAATTTGGTCTAATATAAGCAAATGGACCCACTGTTGTTTCATTACCTATTTTTGAGTTCAATATCACGCTTTTAATTATCTTAACATTTTCCCCAATACTAGAATTTTCAATTCTAACATTATCCTCAATAATTGTGCCAGATTTTATTATAGTTTTTCCATAAAGCATAGTTCCAATACCTAAAAATATATCTTCTTCCAATAATACCTCTGGTCCAATAAAGACTTGTTCTAAATTTATCATTCTAACGCCTTTTTTCATCCAAAAAGTATTAATTCTCTTTTGCATAATTTTATTTGCTTTTTCTAAATCAATGCAATCATTAACCCCAAGTATATCATCAGCACATTTATTTTGATATACTCTGATTTTCAAATTTTCATCACTTAAAAATTTAATTGCATCAGTCAAGTAATACTCATTTTTTTCATTATTATTTGACAAATTATTTAAAGCATTCAATAAACAACTTCCCTTAAAAATATATATTCCAGTATTTATCTCTTTTATTTCCCTTTGATGTTCTGTTGCTTCTTTTTCCTCTACAATGCTAATTTTATTCTCATCACAAACTATACGACCATAACCTTTTGGATTATCAACAATTGCACTCATAACAGAAACATCATTGCAATTTTTCTTATGTGCTTCCATCAAAAAAGAAATAGTTTCTGATTTAAGAAGAGGTGTATCACCACATAGAATTAAATAATCTTCATCTAATTCTATATGTTCTTTTGCACTTATAACAGCAAATCCAGTTCCATATCCCAAAGATTTATCTGTTGGCTGTTCTACAAATTTAATATTACTCTTTTCAGAAAAATACGAAATTACTTTTTCCCTACCATTACCAACAACACAGATTATATCTTCAATTTTAGCCTCTTCACATGCTTTTGTAATATAATATAGCATAGGTTTTTGTAATATTTCATGCATTGGTTTAGGAATACTTGAATGCATTCTAGTTCCTTCTCCTGCCGCTAAAATAATTGCTTTTGTCATTTTCCACCCTCCCTTTTCGACCCTATTTATTATAATCTAAACTACTTTTTAAGGCAAACAAATATCAAATATTTTTTGTTTTTTATATAATAAATTTCTATCCTTTACAATAAAAAAAGGGGGTTCCCCCTTTTTAAACCTCAGATGTTTCACCTTCACCTGATTCCCCTTCTTCAGCAAGCATCTTTTCGTATTCGTCAAAGACCACTTTTTGAATAAGTGCGCGTGTATCCGAATTGATTGGATGTGCAATGTCTCTAAATTCTCCATCAGCCATCCTTCTGCTTGGCATTGCAATAAACAAACCATTTTGTCCTTCAATGATTTTTATATCATGAACAACAAATGCATCGTCAAAAGTAACTGATACAATCGCTTTCATCTTCCCTTCCGCGCTAATTTTTCGTACGCGAACATCTGTAACTTGCATTCTTTCACCACCTTCCGCAAACATAATAAGTCATTCAATGTAATAATTCGCCATTTATTTCTTAAATCCTCTTTTTTATGGTGAATTTTTTGAAAATTTTTTATTTTCAACTTTTTAACCCATTTTACAATATTTCAATTAAATTAATTTTGATTTTTGACAAAAAAAATGATTTAATAATTCCAACTTATCAAATCATTCTTTATACAACTAATCATTTACTATTAAATTTATTCCTAGTTTTTCACTTTTATCAGTTACTAGTGTAAGTAATGTTGAAAAATTATCAACCAATTTTTTTTCGGGTAATTCTGTTGATATTAAGATTCCCATTCCACACACTTCACTATTAAATTCTTGTACCATATCTACCATTCCCTTAGCCGTTCCACCTGCTCTCATAAAATCATCAATAATTAATACTCTTGTATTTTCTTTTAAAGATTTCTTTGCTAAACTCATAGTTTGAATCCTATTAGTAGAACCACTTAAATAATTTATATTTACAGTTGGACCATCTGAAATTTTAATATTTCTCCTTAAAATCATAAGAGGTATATTAAGATGTTTAGCAGTCATTAATGCAATTGGAATCCCTTTTGTTTCAGTTGTTAATAAACAATCTGCCTTGGTTTCTCTAAAATGAGTTGCAAATATTTTTCCTATTGTCTCAGCATAATCTGGATTAAACAATAAATCATTTAAATAAATAAATCCACCTGATAACTGCCTTTCTTGTTGTAAAAGCTTTAATCTAAAATCCTTTAGAAACTCATTTCTTTTTTCTTTAGATATTTCTGCAAAATATCTAACGCCCCCAGCTGCACCAGACACAGTCTCAACTCTACCTAAATCAAGCATATCAGCCACTTCTTTAAGCGATTGAACATCTTCACTAATTGTAGATTTTGCAGCATTAAACCTTTCCATAAAATAATGGTATGAAAATAACTTATTAGGTTCTCCAGTCAATATATTCATCATTGCTGCAACTCGTTCTTTTCGCTTAAATTTTTGCATTATTTCTCTCCTTATTTTTAATACTTTCTTCTATTACAATTTTAATTTTTTTTACTATAACTTGCAAGAATTTTCTATATTTTTACTTAAATACAATTTTAGTATACCCATTTTTATTTCAATACTATTATAATACATAAAAAAATAATATAATAAAAGAAAAAAATAATTTATCATAATTTTTAGGAGGTATTTATGAGTATTTTTTCAAAATATAATGCAATTCATTTTATAGGTATTGGTGGAGTAAGTATGAGTGGTATAGCAGAACTTGCAATAAGAAATAATTGTTCCGTATCGGGTTCAGATTGGAATTTATCTGATAGAACCAATAAATTAGTTTCTTTAGGTTGTACTATTTTTAAAGGTCATTCTAGTGAAAACATAAATGATAATATTGATTTAGTTATTTATACATCTGCAATGTCTACATCGAATCCCGAATATATAAAAGCAAAGAAAAATAAAATAGAAATTATGAGCCGCACTCAATTTTTAGGTAAAATAATGAATGAATATAAAAATCGAATAGCTATTTCTGGAACACATGGTAAAACAACAACAACTAGTATTCTATCTCATCTATTAATGAAACTTACCAATCCAACAATCCTTATTGGAGGTTATCACAATAGCATTAATGGAAATATCCATGTTGGTTCTAATGAATTTTTTGTTACTGAGGCCTGTGAATATAAAGAAAATTTTTTAGATTTATCACCAAACTGTATTATGATGTTAAATATTGAATGGGATCATCCTGACTACTATACTACTTTTGAAAGTTTCAAAAATGCATTTAGCAAATTCTCAAAAAAACTTTCTATTTCTGATACCCTACTCTACAATAATGATGATATAGAGTGTCGCAATATTGCAAAGTTTTTTGATGGTAATAAAATTAGTTTTGGAAAAGACCCTTCTTCCTCTCTAAGATTAGTTAATTTAAATCAAAATAGTAAATCAACGGATTTTTCATTTATTTATAATAACATTAAATATAATGCAGAAATCTCTACATTAGGTATTCATAATGTATATAATGCTCTTGCAGCATTGCTATGTCTTGCAAATTATGGTTTTGATATGGATAATTTAATTAACTTTCTAAAATCTTTTGAAATGACAAAACGTAGACTTAATTTAGTTGGTTATTTTAAAGAAACTTGTCCAGTATATGATGATTATGGACATCATCCAACTGCAATTAAAATAACTATTGAAAGTCTTAGAAAAATTTGCAAAAATAATTTATGGGTAGTTTTTGAACCACATACCTATTCAAGAACCAAAAGTTTATTTAATGATTTTTCAAATGCATTTAATCAAGCTAATTATGTATTGCTACCTCCAATTTATCCAGCTAGAGAAGAATTTGATCCTACTATTTCATCTAAAATGTTGGCAACTGCCTTAAAAAATAATAATATTAACGCCAAAGATTTTATTGATTTTAAAGAAATTATAGATTTTCTTAAAGATAATTTAGAAGAAAATGATTTATTACTAACAATAGGTGCGGGAAATGTGGGAAAAATAGCAATGGATATTGTTACAAAATTTTAACATTTATTTTGTTTATTTTTTTCTCTTTAGGTTATAAATAAATTGTAACTAATCCCCACTCCCCCATAAAAAGGTTCTCGCCCCATTTACGAGAATCTTTTTCCCTTTCTAAAATATATTGTAACTAATAAATAAAACACTTGAAATTATATTAAAATATATTTTCAAGTGTTTTATACATTATCTATAAAATAAATTTACTTATTGTATTCATATTTTTGATAACGCATACTGTCCGCTTCATTTAAAGTTGTTTCTACAATTGTTCCTTCTTCTATATATTCACAAATATTTACTTCCCCAATCTCATGCAATTTTGACAATACTGCGTTTTGAGAATAAGGTATAAGTAATTTTTTCTTTTGAAATTTTCCTTTTAAGACTTTTTCAATTTCTTCTAGAAGTCTATTTTTATCACCATTATCTTTTGCAGAAATCCAAAATCCATCTTCAGTTTTTGACTCTTTTTCAATTAAATCATCAACTAAGTCTTTCTTATTATAAATATTTATACATGGTTTATCTAAAACACCTAACTCTTCTAATACCTGCTTAGTTGTAGTCTTTTGCATTTCTAAATTAGTTTCATGACCATCCATAACATGTACAATTAAATCAGCATATTTTAACTCCTCTAATGTACTTTTAAAAGCCGCAACTAAATAGTGTGGTAAATCACTAACAAAACCTACTGTATCAACAAGTAAAAACTCTTTCCCATTTAATAAACATCCTCTTCTTAAAGTAGTATCTAGTGTGGCAAATAACATGTCTTTTTCTAATACTTTATAATCATCTTCCGTATGAACCGAAAGAACATTCATCAATGTTGATTTTCCCGCATTTGTATATCCAACTAAAGCTATAATCGGTTTATCTGTTTTTGAACGTTGTTTTCTACTTACAATTCTTCTTTCTTCTACTTCCTTTAAGTTATCCTTAAGCTTATGAATTTTATCCTTTATAGCTCTTCTATCCATTTCAAGTTTTGTTTCTCCAGGTCCTCTAGTACCAATGCCTCCTCCAGTTCTTGAAAGGTGTTTATTAGAACCTATTAACCTAGGTAACCTATATCTTAATTGAGCAAGTTCAACTTGCAACTTACCTTCTCTACTTTGTGCTCTTTGCGCAAAAATATCTAAAATTAATCCTGTTCTATCCAAAACCTTTACATCAACAACTTTTTCTATATTTTTAATTTGAATACCTGATAATTCTTCTCCAAATACAACTAAATCTGCATCATATAGTTCTACTTGTTCTGCTAATTCATCTAACTTCCCCTGCCCTAAATAAGTACTTCTTTCAGGATGTTCTTTATTTTGAATCATCTCAAAAACACTATCTGCACCTGCCGCCTCAACTAATTTTACTAACTCCTCCATAGTTTTCTCTACAGATGGAAGATGTCCGTCATTAACCAAGGCTAAGATTGCCTTTTCTCTTTTATTTTCTAGCATATTCATGCCCTCCTTTATATTTATAAGTTATCGATATTTGAAAAAATGAACACTTAAAATGTATTAAATCGATATGCTTTTTCTAGGCATGCCATTTCAAATATTAAGGTCCATCTTTTAGCTATTACAGCGTAATTTGATCATCTTAAAAACCTCCATTCGTTATATATACTAAACACCTAAATTATATACAAATGTAACTAAAGGTGCTACTAACATACTTAAGATCATACCATTTAAAACAGATATCACTATCATTTCTGATCTAGTATATTTTGATATTATAGGTAATGTAGTATCCATTGAAGTTGCACCAGCAGGACCTAACACTACTATTTCATGAAAATATTTTGCCAAAATTGGGATACTTATAAAAGCAATTAATTCTCTTACTACATTTGTTAAAAATGCAATTGCCCCTAATTCTGCACTAGCCATTTCTTTTAATAAAATCCCTGATAAACTGTACCAACCTAATCCTGCTGAAATCGCTAAACTTTCATTAGTTGCCATATTAAATATTATTCCTGATATATATCCACCAATTAAAGAACCTATAACAATAGCAACTGGAATAAGTAATATTTTAATTCCAAGTTTTTTTATTGATTTAAATACATGTCTATTATGACCTAAATCAAATCCAACAAAAACCATTAATATATAAAGTGCATATGGTGTTAAATTGTCAACTATTACTTTCCCGCTTTCTGGAACAAAAAAGAAGCCACATAAAATTCCCAAAAAAACCGTACCTAAGATTGTAAAGCTCATTTTCATTCACTTTTCCTCCTTTTGTTAAAACTTAAAAGAATTAATAAAAGAACGCTAAATAATACACTTAAAAAAGCAAATATAAAAGCTTTTAATCCCATTTCAGAAAATTTATAAATTAGATTTTTGTTCATTCCTATTGAAAGGCCCATTAAAAACAATAATATAATAACACCTATAGTTTGTAACTTTTCGTTTATTTTAACAGTTTTTTCGCTCCACTTTCTTATTGCACCTAGAATAAAGCCAACTGCTAAAAACATTAAAAAAGTAAATTCCATTCACCAGTCTCCTTCCATTTATCATTTATTAATACATAATGATCATGATCTTTCCATCCATCATTTATCCATAAATAATTTTTTGAAGAACCTTCCTTTATAAATCCAGCTTTTTTAACTACAGCTATTGAAGCTAAATTATTACTAATAATATTAGCTTCAATTCTATGCAAATTAAAACTTCCAAAAGCAAATTTAATCAATGCTTCTAACGCCTCAGTTGTATAACCTTTACATATTTCATCCTTATCTAATTTATAACCTAAAAAAGCTGATTGAAAAACACCTCTTACTACATTATTTAAAGCTATTGTTCCAATAATTCTATTTAAATCATCTTTTTTATATATCCAAAATCTTATTAATTCTCCACGCTTCATTAAAATTTGATTACTTATCATTGTCTTTTTTTGATATTTAACTGCATATAAATAACCATTTTGAGGAGGATCCCATTCTTTAAAAAACTCTTTATTTCTATAATAGTAATCAACAACTTTTTCAGCATCTTTTCTCTCTGATGCCTTCAGTATAAGTCTTTCAGTTTCAATAATATTTGTCATTTATAATCTCCTCTAAATCAATTTTAAAAAATTGACAATTATCTCACTTCCGCCTATTAATGTCCCAACAACACTTCCTAAATTACAAAAAGCTATTATCAATAAAATTCTAGTAACTCTATTTTTCCAAAATCCTTTTAAATGCATAACATCTTCAGAAAGATTGCTTAAATCTTTAACACTTGGTTTTTTTATAAAAGCTTCTGTTAAACCTGCAAACCACCCTGCTGCTAATAATGGATTAAGCGAACTGATTGGTGCAACCAAAAATGCTGTCAATATTGTAAGAGGATGAGCCAGTGCTAATAATGCTCCAACTGCTGCTAATGTACCATTCCACAAAATCCATGCAATTATTTGCTCAAAACCTGTGCCCACATCTAATGAAAAAGACGCAATTAGAAATACTAGTATAATCGATGGGATAATCCATGGAATAATCTTATTTTTCTTCTTTTTAGGTATAATTTCTAATTCTTTTATATTTATATCTTTTTGTATTTGTTCCTTAATTCCTGGAACATGCGCTGCTCCAACAACTGCAACAATTTTTTCCCCTTCTGCTTTTCTTATCTTTTGAGCTAAATAAGTATCTCTTTCATCTACTAGAGGTTTCTTTAACATTGGAAATGCAACTGATAATTCTGATAAAGCAGCCGTTAACATATCTTCACTCTTTAATTCTTCTAAATCTGCTTCAGATAATTCATCATTTTCAAATAAACTCATCAAAAGCTGAAACAACACTTTAGATTTTTCTTTAAACCCCATACCATGCCAAATTCTTGAAAAAGTTGTTTGAATTGATCTATCAGCAAGTACCAAATTCAATTCTTTTTCTTCAGCTAATTCTACAGCCTTAAACATCTCTGCACCTGCATTAATACCTAATCCTTTTGCCATTCTTTTTTGATACGCAGATAATACTAAATTAGCAAGAAGGTACATTGCCTTTTTATTCTTTATAACCTTTACAATATCCATATTCTCAAACTTATCTGGTTGCTTCATTTGTTCGTATCTTTGTAGACATAATTCCACGCACACTGTGTCTGGTTTTTCTTCTAAAATCACTTTTTCTACCAATTCAGCACTCTTTTTTGACACATGTGCTGTCGGAATAATTATTATTTCTTTATTATCAATTTCAAATCTAATAGTCTCTTCCATTTATATCTCCTTTAATAGGTTTTCTAAAAATTTTTTTCCCTTTAATTGATGAATCCCATCTACAATATAATTAACTTTCACATCCGATTTTTTATACATCTCCATAGATGTTTCTCCAGTTAATACTAGCATTGTCTTAAACCCAAAATCATTTCCAAATTTCATATCAGTATATAATCTATCACCAACTACAATAGTCTCTTCTGCTTTTATTCCATAGGCATCGACAAATGCATCATACATTGGTTTTTTAGGTTTCCCTATTACAACTGGTAATTTCCCCGTAGCAGCTTCAAAAAAAGCCATCATAGCACCCGTATCTGGCATCCATTTCCCGCCTGGCAATGGACAATTTTTATCTGGATGAGTTGCAATATATGGTTTGTTTTCCCTTATCAAATCACATGCTTCCCACATTTTATTATAATTAATAGTTGTATCAAACCCTAAAACTACCATATCAGCTTCTTTTGCTTTAACAATTTTTAACCCCATATTTTCAAATTGCTTTTTTAGATTTGGCGTCCCAAGTAAAAATATTTTTGATTTTCCATAATTATTTAATATATATCTACCACAAGCTTCTCCCGATGTCATAATATTATTAAGTCCATGTTTAAATCCTAAATTGGTGAGTTTTTTCTTATAATCATTAATATCTTTTGTTGAATTGTTTGTCATGAAATAAATAGAATAATTATCATTCAAATAATCCATTGATTCAATACTACCTGGAAGTGGCTTATTTCCCAAATAAATTGTTCCATCCATATCAAAAATAAAATTTTTAATTTTAGTCATATGTCTTCCTCTCTTAATAAACTATATGCAACTCTTATATTATATCAATTTTTTGAAACTTTTCTCTATATTTTTTTTGAAAGACATATTATAATTATTATACCATAAAATATTTTTAACGTTCAAATGTTTTTTTACAAATAGAAACGGTAGAATTTAAATCTACCGTTTCTATTTGATATAAATTAATCTAAATATCTTACAATGGGCTTTCTTGCTGCCTTTACTTCATCTAACCTTTTTACAAATGTAGTGTGTGGAGCATTTTTAACTATTTCTGCATTATCTTTGGCCTCTATTGCAATACAGTTTAATGCTTTTGCTAATTCATCTAAAGATTTTTTATCTTCTGATTCAGTAGGTTCAAACATCATTGCTTCAGGTACTATTAGAGGAAAATATATTGTAGGTGGATGATATCCCGCATCTAATAGTCTTTTTGCAACATCTAAAGTACTTACATGAGATAATTTATCTTTGAGTCCTGATACTACAAATTCATGTTTACAAAAACCTGTAGATACTATTTGATAATTATCTTCAATTTCATTTTTTAAATAATTTGCATTTAATACAGCCTGCATAGAAGATTCTTTTAACCCCTCTTCTCCTAAGGCTAGTATATAAGCATATGCCTTTATAAAAACTAATATATGTCCATAATAAGCTTTTACTTGTCCTATTGAAACATCATTATTTTCTTGTAAAAAATATTTACCATTTTTATCTTTACAGACCACCGATTTTGGCAAAAATGGTATTAATTTTTGTGAAACTCCTACAGGACCACTACCTGGCCCTCCCCCTCCATGAGGCGTTGAAAATGTTTTATGCAAGTTTAAATGCACTACGTCAAAACCCATATCTCCCGGTCTAGATACGCCCATTATTGCATTTAAATTTGCTCCATCATAATATAAAAGTCCTCCAGCATCGTGGATTATATCTGCAATTTCACTTATATCTTTTTCAAACAAACCTAATGTATTAGGATTAGTTAACATTAGCCCCGCTGTTTTATTTGAAACAACATTTTTTAATTTTTCAATATCAACTAATCCATTTTCTCCAGATTCAATTTCCACAACTTTAAAACCCGCCATTATTGCGCTTGCAGGGTTTGTTCCATGTGCTGAATCAGGAATAATAATTTCATTTCTTTCATAATCTCTATTATTTTGATGATATTTTTTTATCATCATCATTCCAGTTAATTCTCCATGAGCTCCTGCGGCTGGTTGTAATGTTGTTTGTTTCATACCTGTAATACTAGATAAATATAATTGTAAATTATACATCATTTCCAATACACCTTGTACAGTTCCAATAGGTTGTTTTGGATGAATATTAGCAAACTTAGGTAATCTTCCTATTTGCTCATTTACAACTGGATTATATTTCATTGTACATGAACCTAAAGGATATATTCCTTTAGATAAGTCATAGTTCATTCTTCCAAGTGCGGAAAAGTGTCTTAGTATATCAAGTTGTCCAACTTCAGGTAATTTAGCTTCTTTATTTCTTAAAAATTTATCTGGTATATATTCTTTAATATTTTCATTATCAAATTCATTAGAATTTAAATCTATTCCCTGCAATCCTGATTTTGATAATTCAAATATAAGTTTTTCATCCTTAATCATGAAAGCACCTCCTCTAAAGCATCAGCAAAATCATCTAAATTATTCTTAGTATGCTTCTCTGTAACTGCTATCATAATACAATTTTTATTTTCATCACCAGTTAATTTAATTCCGCCATAATACCCTTTACTAAATAATTCATCTAAAACATTTTGTATATCTCCATCTATTTCAATAACAAATTCATTAAAAAATGGACCATCATATTTTAATTTAACTCCATTAATTAATAATAATTTTTTTTGCAAATAATGAGCCTTATTAGTAATCTGAATAGCTAATTTTTTAAACCCTTCTCTACCTACCATACTTAAATAAACAGTATTAGCTAATGCTAATAAAGATTGATTTGAACAAATATTAGAACTAGCTTTTTCTCTTCTAATATGTTGCTCTCTTGCCTGTAATGTAAGTACAAATGCTCTTTTCCCGTCTTTATCTTCTGTTTCTCCTACAATTCTTCCTGGAAGTTTTCTAAGCAAATTCTTCTTTGCTGCCATAAATCCTAAGTGTGGACCGCCAAATCCTTGTGAAATTCCAAAACATTGTCCATCCCCAATCGCAATATCTGCATTTAATTCTCCTGGACTTTTTAATATTCCTAAACTCATCGGATAAGAATATATTCCAAACAAAGTTTTTTTAGTTTTATGAACAATTTCTTCAATTTTCTCGCAATCTTCTATTTGACCAAGGTAATTTGGATTTTGAACTAGACACATTGCTATATCTTGATTCATCTTTTGTTCCAAGTCATCTATATTTAAAACTCCATCCACCGAATTAATTTCAATTATCTCTATGTCTTGACATACAGCATATGTTTTTAACACATTCTTAGTTTCTGGATTTAAAGTACTTGCAATAAGTATTTTATTTCTTTTTGTATGATTACAAGCCATATTCATAGCTTCACTAGCAGCTGTTGCACCATCATAAACTGAGGCATTTGAAACATCTAAACCTGTTATTTCACATATCATCGTTTGAAATTCAAAAATTGCTTGTAATGTTCCTTGTGAAATTTCCGGTTGATATGGTGTATATGCTGTATAAAATTCTGGTTTCATCAAAATTTGATCTATCATAGGTGGAATATAATGATTATAAACGCCTCCTCCTAAAAATGAAATAACATCGTCAGTTGAAACATTTTGTTTGCCAATTTCATTAATATGATTAATTAATTCAATCTCTGACATTTTATTAGGTATTTTTAATTTCTTATTAACTCTTAATTTTTTAGGAATATCGTTAAATAATTCTTCCATATTATCAATTTCTAATTTTGAGAGCATTTCTTTTCTTTCACTCTCAGTTATTTTTAAATATGGGATCATTTTATTCCTCCTTATTACAAAATTCAGTATATTCTTTAGCACTTAACAATTTATTTAATTGCTCTTTATCTTCAATTGACACCTTAATAAACCAATTTTCATATGCATCTTCATTAACTTTCTCTGGTTCATCTACAACTTCTTCATTAATTTCAATTACTTCTCCTGAAATAGGTGCTAATAAATCAGTTGCTGCTTTAACCGATTCTACCACTCCATATGATTCCCCTTTAGCTATTTCATCATCTTCTTCAGGTAATTCAATATATACTATATCTCCTAATAAATTTTGTGCTTTGTCAGTAATTCCAATCATTGCAATATTCCCATCAACTTTAATCCAATCATGTTCCTTTGTATAATATAATTCTTCTAATATCTTCATTTTATACCTCCATTATTTCTTGTATTTTTTATTTAAAAATCTTTTACTGATTACCCTAGCTTTTTTAGGTTTATTCCTTATATTTATTTCAATTTCTTTCCCAATAGACGCGTACTCTGCGTCTATTAATGCTAATCCTATTGACTTACCTAGAGTTGGAGAATGATATCCAGTTGTTACTATTCCTATTTTTTCACCACTAATAGTAACTTCATAGCCTTCTCTTGGAATACCCTTATCTAAAAGTTCAAAACCAACTAATTTTCTTTTTAGACCTTCTGACTTTTGTTTTTCTAAAGCTTCTTTTCCAATAAATGATTTATTTAAGTTTACAAAGAAACCAAATCCTGCTTCTAACGGAGTAATATCTTTAGATATCTCATGTCCGTACAAAGGAAGTGATGCTTCAAACCTAAGTGTATCTCTAGCACCTAGCCCTATTGGAAATAATTCATTTTCTTTTTCCAATAAATTAACCCACAGCTTTTTAATATTTTCAGGTTTACCATATATCTCAAACCCATCTTCTCCTGTATATCCAGTTCGAGAAACTAAAAATAATTCATCATTAATTAAAATTTCACTTTTAAATCTAAAAAATCTTATTTTGGATAAATCATATTTAGTATACCTTTGCAAAATTGCTTCTGCTAAAGGACCCTGAATCGCAATTTCCGCACATTCATCTGTAATATTTTCCAATTTGACATTAAACTCTTTTAATTGATCTTTTAACCAAGTAATATCTTTATCAATATTACTAGCATTAATAACAAGCATATATGAAGAAATATCTTTCTTATAAATTAAAAGATCATCTACGACCCCTCCATTTTCATAACACATAAATCCATAAACAGCTTGTCCATTTTCAAGTTTTGAAATATCATTTGTAAATATTTTTTCTAAATACGCACTTGCTTCACTTCCGGTTATATTAACCTTACCCATATGTGAAACATCAAACAACCCAGCTTTTTTTCTTACCGCATGGTGTTCATCAATTATCTTGGTGAAATTAACAGGCATTTCCCAACCACCAAAATCAATTAATTTAGCACCATATTTCACATGTACATCATATAACACTGTTCTTTTTAATTGATTCATTATTCCATCCTTTCTTCTTTTTTCACAATAAGCTCAATTGATTGATATTTATATAACAAAACAGGAACAAAACATCATAATTTCTTATGCTATCTCGTCCCTGTAGTTACCTTAACATCAGAGTTACATCCATTAATAGTCCTTTGGCCTGAGAGCTTCTACTCTGATTTAGCATTTCAAAGTATTGCACCTTCGGCTATCATATGATATCTCCTATTAACTTCATCTGCACATATTATTTTTTAAATCATACTACATATACATAATTTGTGCAACTATTCAGATATCTTTTTTTTGTAATTTTCATTAATAATTGTTAATATTTTATAATAATTTTAAATTTCTTTTTTATATATTAAACATCAATTCCATCAATTCATCTTTTTTAATAAGCGGGAAAAATTTATCATATTCTACATTATCCATTATCTTTTCAATCGTTTTTTTATCATACTTTGAACCAATAATTTTACTAATAATTTCATCTGTATTTTTAGAACTTAAAAAATCTCCATATATTTTAACATTGTAAAACTTTCCATTTTTTACAGAATACAATACTTGGACTTCTCCTCCACTAAATCTCTTTGTATTATTTACATCAAACTTTGGTGTCACACCATATATCCAGTCCCATGAAGAGTATTTTTGATTTGATAATTTCTCAATTTCATTAATATCAAATTCATTAAGTATAACCTCTTCACTGCCATCATTAGTCATTAAATCAAGTAATAAATCTCTAAATTCTTTTGTATCCATATCATTTGTAACATAATTCGAAATATTAGTTACTCTAGCTGCCACAGATTTAACGCCTTTTGAAATTAATTTATTTTGTTTTACATTTAATGCATCTTTTACTGCTAATAAGTTGGCATTATATAATAAAGTTCCATGATGAAACATCCTATCTTTATAGTAATACTGAGCATTTCCTGAAATTTTTTTCCCATCAACAACTATATCGTTTCTCCCCGAAAATTCAGCTAATATACCCATTTTATTTAATGCCCTAATAACAGGATCAGTAAATTTTTTATAATTATTTAAACAATCATCTGAAGATGAAGTAATAAATGTATAGTTTAAGTTCCCAAAGTCATGAAACACTGCTCCGCCTCCTGACATTCTTCTTACAATATTAATTCCTTCTTTGTCTGTGTATTCTTTATTTATCTCTTCAATTGTATTTTGATTTCTACCTATAACCACTGTAGGTTCATTAATCCAAAAATATAATATATCTTCACTCTTATATTTATGTTTCAACAAATATTCTTCTAATGCTAAATTAAAATAGGGATTATTTGATTTACTTTTTATCCATTTCATTTTATTCCTCCATCGGGATTTTCAATTCTAAACCTACAGAAATATTATTTGCATTTTTAATATTATTATACTCAATAATTTTTTTGACACCATCCTTATGTCCATAAAATTTCTTACTTATAGCATATAATGAATCTCCTTTTTGAACCTTATACACTTCAAATTTTTCTTCTTTATCTAATAAATTTTCAGTTTCTTCTTTAGAATCTATATTTTCTTCTATATTTTCTTCTATATTTTCTTCTATGTTTTCTTCTATGTTTTCTTCTAAAATAAATTTAACTGACTTACTATTTAAACATAGCATATTATTTATATTAATGCTTTTTTGTTCAGAAACAATATATTTTGTCATATAGTCTTTTACTATATCTTTTAACTCTATTCTATAAAAATATCCACTAAAGAATAATGCTATTATAATAAATAAAATTACTACATTTTTAAAATAATTCTTCTTTTTCTTTTCCTCTCTAATTCTTAATGTTTCCATTTGAAGATTTGGTTCTATGTTTAATATATCTGTTTTCTTTCTAAATAAATTCTTATTAGCATTATAAATTTCTTTTATATATTTAGGTTCATATAAATAATATTTACTACCTTCATAGCAAATTCTACTTTCAGAAAATATAATATTTTGATAAGCCTTTTTAAAATCTAATACATTTTCACACTCCCAATATTGGTCCATTCTTATAGCTTTTTCAAATGATATTTTGCCCTTCTCAATTAAATCATCTGCTATACTTTTCCTATGCGTTAAACATACTTCCTCAGAATGTTCTAAACCATATATTTCAATTAATCCATAATTAAAAACTATATATTTATCTTTATAAAATAATATTCCTGAAAAATAAAATCTTGCAAAGTCTTTTTTATCAATTTGATTAAAAAGATCTCTTAGCCCCTGTTTAAGATCAATTAACAAATCTTCAATAACTGTATATTGATGATCTCTTTTTATCTTTAGGAAAATTTCACTAAATTTATCTTTAAATAAATTTCTTAGTTTATCATTATAATCAATATTTTTTATAGCCACCACTAATTTAATTTTGGAATTCCAATTTAAATTAAATGCGCCATCTATGTATTTATCATCAATAAAATAAGATATATTATTATTTTCTTTCTCAGTCTTAATATTTCCAGTACTTACTATCAATTAAGTCACCCTTTTCAATAAAAAACTTATAAACTATGAGACTGAGAAAATCACAAATTAAACAAATTTTAATCTATAAATTATTCTCAGTCTTATTTAATATAGCACTTTTCATATATAAATTTCTTTATATCGTTTTAAAAGTTAACCAAAAACGCTATCTATGTGCAATTACTTCCATTTCAATTTTTGCATCCTTTGGTAATCTTGCAACCTCTACACAACTTCTTGATGGATAATCTCCTTCAAAATATGAAGCATAAATTTCATTTATTTTACCAAAATCATTCATATCTTTAATAAATAACATTGTTTTAATAACATGTTTCATTTCTAATCCAGCTTCACTTAAAATAGCTTTTGCATTTTCTAAAGCTAGAGTTGTTTGTTCTTCAACACTCTCTGGCATTTCTCCAGTCTTAGGATTTATTCCAAGTTGACCTGATGTATAAATAAAATCACCAATTTCAACTGCCTGTGAGTATGGTCCTAATGCTCCTGGTGCATTATTAGTAGCTATTGTCTTTTTCATTAAATATCCTCCTTAAATAGTCAAGTTCTTTTAATATTATATTAATTATACGATAGTCATATTAAAAGGTCTATCTATTTTTTTTATCTACAATTTCCCAAAATTCATCATTTTCATATCCCAATCTCCAAAAAACTAATCCTTTAAGGCCATATTTATCTTTTAAACGCATTTGTTTTTTAAGGACTTCCTTTTCCTGAACCCATCCATTATATGTTATTGAATTAAATAAAAAAGTTGATTTAAACTGCATATACTTATCATCAAATTCCCATGTTTCATTTATATCCTTTCTAGTATATGAATTCTTCCATGAATATGCCTTTATTCTATCTTCATCTCCAACTTCTAATCCTTCTCCAAAAAATTCAGTATATAAAGGTAACCCAAGTATAATTTTCTCATTTGAAACGTCTTCTAATAATTTATTTATACCTGCTTCAATCCATTCTAGCGTATTTTTTAAATCTCTGTCCGGTCTAATCTCATATCCCATTAAAATAAAACTATCTACAACTTTTTCTAATTTGTTTCTATCATAAACCAAAGACCAATTTTCATTCTCACTATTTATTGGTATACACATAAATAGCTCTTTTCCTTCTTTCTTAGATTCCTTATATAACGAATCTAAAAAATACGTTAAATAATGCTTATCTTCATATTTAATATTTTCAAAATCAATAATTAATCCATTTAAATCATATAATTCAGTATATTTCATTAATTGATATATATATTCTTTAACTCTTTTAGAATCTCTTATCCAATTATGAGTATCTTCTGCTTTATACCCATTATCTACTGTCCCATATGTTTTATATCCCAATTTTTTAGAATTTTCAACTTGTTCTATATCTATTTGATTTAATATATTATCTGAATCATTTGAAATTCCAAATCCAATCAATGAAATAAAAGAAATTTTACTTTGCTTCAAATATCCATTTGAAATATCATATCCAGATTTTGTCCACGCTCCAACAAAGTCAGAAAAATTTTTTTCTTCATAATTCCTTTCTTCTTCATTTAACAATCTACCATTTATTATCTCATATTTCACTGAATTACTTGATATATAACCAATTTCACCGTTATCGGTTAAAACTTTGCACCATTTATCTTCATTAGATATTACTTCTACTTTTGACTTTTCCTTTAGGTATCCAATTTGAAAAGAAAAGAAAGACTTTTTAGGTCTTAAAAATGAAGCTTTAATAACTATACCTTCTTGCCATTTTCTATCTATTTTACATAACCTAATTCTTTTTTCTGATTCAATTAATTTTATATTTAGTAACTTTTCATATCCTGATATTGGCATATAAAAAGAATCTTTTAAAATAGCCATAGGAATTTCATATATCATTTCATTAGTATCTAAATTTTTATCTTTTATATGTATATATGCATGTAAATTTTTAATATTTAAGTCATAAAAATATTTTTCAAATAAATCTTTTTTAAGATAATAAATACCATTGTTTTTTACAATTCCATCATTATCAAATACATATTGATTTTCTAACATTAAAATTGATTTTTCTTTTTTTTCCGATGGTTTATATCCAAAAAATAAATAACCCATTACAATTATTATTACAATTATAAAAACACTCAATATTTTTTTCAAATAATCACCATTTCCTTTATAATTATATTTTTTTAATAATAGTTATATTATACTATAATTATTATAGATTATTAAAATAATAAATTTAACAACTAAGAAAGGATGATTTTATGTTAACTGTTACAGAAAGATTTTTAAAATATGTAAGTATTAATACCGAATCTGATCCAAATTCAGACACTATTCCTAGTAGTTCTTGTCAAAAAAAATTAGCTGAGATAATTAAAAAGGAACTTATTGAACTAAATTTATCAAATGTTTCCTTAGATGAATTTGGATATGTTTATGCAACTCTACCTGGGAATAGTAATAATTCTAAATATACAATTGGTTTTATTGCCCATATGGATACAAGTCCTGATTTGTCAGGTTTTAATGTTAATCCAAAATTTGTGGAAAATTATGATGGTTCTGAAATAGAATTAAATCCTAATGTATTTCTTAAACCGTCTGAATTTCCTTCACTAAAAAATTATATTGGTGAAACTCTTATTACAACTGATGGAACCACCCTTTTAGGTGCAGATGATAAAGCTGGAATTGCAGAAATTATTACTGCAATATCATATTTAGTTGAACATCCCGAAATAAAAAGACCAACTATTAAAATTGCTTTTACTCCTGATGAAGAAATAGGCAGAGGTGCTAATAAATTTGATGTTCCATTCTTTAATGCAGATTTCGCATATACAATCGACGGTGGTGAAATTGGTGAATTAGAATATGAAAACTTTAATGCTGCTGGATGCAAAATATTAGTTGATGGATTAAATGTTCACCCTGGAAGTGCAAAAAATACAATGATAAATGCAATCGAAATAGGTTTAGAATTTCATTCTCTTCTACCTGAATTTCAAAAACCACAATATACAGAAAATGATGAAGGATTTTTTCATTTAGTTGATTTTTCTGGCTCAGTTGAAGATGCTTCATTATCTTATATAATTAGAGATCATAATATTAATAAATTTGAAGATAAAAAGAAATTAATTGAAACTTCCGCTAAATTTATTAATGATAAATATGGAAGAAAAATTATTTCTTTTGAAATTATAGACCAGTATAAAAATATGAAAGAAAAAATACTTCCATTTATGCATATAATTGATACTGCAAAAGATGTAATGGATGAATTATCTATACCAGTACAAATAAAAGCAATCCGTGGTGGCACAGACGGAGCTAGACTTTCATATATGGGTTTACCTTGTCCTAATATTTTTACAGGTGGTCATAATTTTCATGGTAGATATGAATATATACCAGTATCATCTATGGAAAAAGCTGTAGAAGTAATTATTGGCATCTCAAAAAAATATGCATAAAAATAATTTTCAAATAGCTTAATATTTTATAAATCATTTACCACAATTTGTGAATATATTATGTTTTTTAGGGTATTGTTGAATTAAATAATAATTTTTGATATACTAATGTTGTAGAGGTGTAGAAAAAGGAAAGGAGCTCCGCCATGAAAATTGATGCAAATGTCATCCAATTCGATAAAGCCAAGGATACGGCCCTTAAATTGCGTGCACAAAAGAAAAAAGATGTTGCCGCCTCGAAAACAGAAACTAAACAGAAAGAGCAACCGTCTTATTCAAATGAAATTCGATTTATTGATGCTGAAAAATCAACCACTGTTAAATCTCATAAAGAAGCTACTGCAGTTTTGCAAGACATACAAGATGAGATGAAAAAAGCACCCGAATCAATAAAAAATGTTCATCGCAATCTCGACCCAGATATGGTGCTATCATTACTAAATGAATAATAACATAACAGCTTAGGATATATCTCATAAGATATATCCTTTTTCTTTAAAAATATTAAGAAGGTGTTTTTATGTCAATTTATGCCAAACCGATTTCAATATCAACTATCTCTCCGCCTAAAATAAAATCTAAATCCGAAGCAAAAAAAGTTTTACGTACTATATCTGCTCCAAACCTATCTCCAACTAGAGCATTATTAATTCCAAAGGAAAAAAGAAAAATAGATAAATCCCTAACATGGATGAAAAATCATTTAGAAGACCTTAAAAGTTATCTTACTGAATATACTAACCCTCAAGCTTCTACTGAAAGAAAAAAATATCTAAATCAAAAGTCCTATGAAAATATTGATTCAATGACAAAGGTCTTAGATTGGTACAAACAAGACAATAAATTAATGCTTTTATTTAAAAATGATACTCTTTTAAATGATGGCTCTTATGATTATTTATCTAATGTTCTTTATAAATATCAAAGTTCAACGAGTACTGGTATTAAAAACCATCAACTTTTAGATGAATTAGATATAAATAAAATTAACGCTGCAATATTAAATATTTCTGCTATTAGTTCTCTATACAAAGAAAATTTTTCTAATCAAATTGAAAAAACAAAATATGCTAATTCAAGAGCTTCAATTCATAATATTTCTCAAATAAATCAGCTTAAACAAAAAATTGATTCCCTTACTATTAAGGACAAATTGAAGCTTTATGAATTACAAGCAAAATGGAGTAAAGAAAAACTTAACTCTGGTTATGCATTATTGCTTGATAAACCAGAATAAAAAAATCAAATGAATAACTCATTTGATTTTTTTAACTATTTTTCCATTTTGGTTGATTGCATATCAAAAAAATTCAATTGATTTTTTGAAAAATCTTCTTCAATTGATCCTGAATGTCCTGCCACTGGAATACTTTTACTTAAATATTTTTTTACCTGATCCAAATTATTCTCTTCTATGATGCACATCCTTGAAACTACTGCATTTTTTCTAAGTCTCATTACTTGAATTCCTTGCGTAGTTCTAGTAGTTTTTTCGGGTATAATTTCTGTTGAAACTACCAATGTTCTATCTACTTCATCTTTAAAAGTTCTCTCAAGCATAATCCATTTTTCATCAGAAATAAAAGCAACACTTATAATTTCAGCCTTATCAGAAAAACCTCTAACTAATTTTTTTCTATTGCTTTTAGTTTGATACACATTAACAGGAACTTTTGCTATTTTCCCATTATTATAACAAAACAATAATTTTCCATCATATTTTTTCGTAACATGGGTAAATACTATTTGCTCATCATCTTCTAAATCAAATACATTAGCAACATATTGCCCTAATGAAGATGCCTTGTCATCTTTAAGTTCATAAATTTTAATCTTATAAACATTTCTATTGCTTGTAAAACAAAGTAATTCTGAATGATTATCACTTTCATGTTCAAACCTAATTTCATCATCCTCTTTCAATTTATGATTACTATAAGCTCTTAAAGATGTTAGCGGTATTTTTTTTATATATCCATGTTCAGTAACAAAAATTTTTAATTTATAATTTTCAATTGTTTGTGTTTCAGTAAAATTCAAATCAACATTTTCTAAAATTTTAGTTTTTCTATCTCTAGCATATTTTTTAATAACATAATCCAAATCTTTTGAAATCATTCTTTTCATAGCCTTTTCACTTTGTTTCTTAAATTGCATATCATCAATTTCATCCCTAAGTGAAACTATTTCTTTTGTTTTTTCCAATAAATACTGTCTATTTAAATTTCTCAATTTTATATCCGCAACATATTCTGCTTGAACCTCGTCAATATGAAATGCTTGCATTAAATTTGGTACTACTTTGTCATCACTTTCAGTATCTCTAATTATCTTAATTGCTTTATCAATATCTAATAAAACTCTATCTAGTCCCAACAATAAATGTAGTTTTTTTTCTTTTTGTCCAATCATATATCCTAAATATTTTTTTAAACATTCTATTCTAAATTCAATCCATTCTTTTAAAATACCTTTTATTCCCATAACCTTAGGCTTGTTTTTTATAAGAACATTAAAATTACAAGTAAAATTATCTCTAAGTGGTGTCCAAGCAA
>Ga0193961_1000162_pt1 | contig 26538 bp, 51 predicted proteins | sample FB_4_MG_FD_140371 | JGI IMG/M metagenome (GOLD analysis project Ga0193961, IMG submission 140371) | Microbial mat bacterial communities from the Broadkill River, Lewes, Delaware, United States - FB_4_MG | ecosystem: Environmental > Aquatic > Freshwater > River > Microbial mats | place: USA...
GCTGGTGGTGCCGCCGCTGGAGCTGGTGAGGAAATAGGTAGAGAGCTTGGCGGTGAAACAGGTGCCCTGATTGGCGGTGCTGCAGCTCCGTTTGCTACCGCTCCATTGCAAGCCATTCTTAGTGGGGCTAAGCAAGCTGTAACAGGGGACATCCCACAGGCAGCCAGGCAGGTTATAAAAGAAGGAGAAAGAAGGGGTGTTGATGTACTAACATCTGATGTTTTGCCGCCTGAGACTTTTGCCGCCAAATCACTACAGCAGTTAGGCGAGAAACTTGGCCCTATTTTTGGCACTGGTGCCACAAGGGCAAAGCAACAAACAGCAAGGCAGGGCGTTATAGAAGATATAGCGCAAGAATTTGGCGTGTCTCTCGACTCTCCACTTGAGGCAAACATAATCAAAAACCTAGAGAAAGGCATAGCTGAAAGGCTGGCCAAAGCCTCAGAGATTAGGAATGACGCTGTTGATTCCTTGGTTAAGTTTGGTGATGTTCCAGTAGAAAACACAGTGGCAGCAATAGACAAGCAAATAGCAAGACAAACAAGGCTTAGAGGTGAGGCTGATCCTGCAATTATTGATAAATTAACAAGCCTTAAAGAGTCTATACAGAATGCAGACTTCTCATTAGTTAAGGATTTCAGGTCAAACTTGATTGATGACATTAGTGCCGCTTTCAAAGGCGAAGCACTACCAACAAAGGCTTCTGTTCCGCTTCAATCTGTTAAATCTGCAATTGATAAAGACTTACTGTCTTTTGCTAAGTCAAACGACAGGAGCGCCGCCGCAAAATGGATACAGTCAAATAGATTGTTTGCTGACAATTTAAGAAAAGCAAAAGAAACAGAGCTTAAAAGGTTACTGACTAAAGGCACTGATTCACCCGAAAGCGTTGCAAATATCATCAAAGGCGGAAAATTAAGCGAGCTTAACAGACTTAATAGATTTATTGGCCCGCAAGGCAGAAAGTCAGCTAAAGCAGCAATAATAAGGGATGCTTTGTCCGAAAGCGGATTCTTCGGTGGAAATATAAATCCAGATAGATTTATCAACGCCATGCAAAAACCGGCAAGGCAGAAGGCGGTAAGGGCTTTTTTTGGAGATCAAGGGAAGAAAGAAGTAGATGGCCTTATAAGACTTCTTGACGCAACAAGAAGGGCGCAGCAAGCTGGTGTTTCTACGCCGACAGGCCAACAATTGGTTCCTCTTGCTGTTGGTGGTGGTGCTGTAGCTGACCCATTGACTACTTTCCTAATCAGTGGCTCTCTATCAGCTGCTTCAAAAGGCTATGAAAGCAAAGCTGTTAGGAATGCACTACTGAGATTAAGCAATACGAAAAAAGGAAGCAAGCAAGAAAGCCGCCTAGCGGATAAATTGATTCCTTCTCTCCTTGGTGCGTTGGAATCAGCAAGTAACAAAGAACAACAAACAATACAAAATAACCCATAATTAGCCTTTCACTGATTTATTTAGAGGTAATATAACATGGCTTTCGCTCCGGTATCATTCATAATTCCAGAATACGATAGAGAGCTGTATTCGAATTGGTGGTTAAAGGCTTACGAGCCTGGAATAACCACACCCAAAACCATGGCTACAGATTCAACTGGCGTTACCACTGCCAGTAGATTTGAGTTAAATAGTCAGGGGTTCCCTATAACAGCAGGTAATGCTTTTGTAGTTCCTCATATTGACGGAGATTATGATTTATGGTTGTTCCCTACTGCGGCAGAGGCTGATGCAAACGACACCACTAATGCTCTTCAGTTTGCTGATAATCTAGGAGTCGAAGGCACTATATTGAGCGTCTTGAACTCAACAGGAAGTACAGTATATAGAATAGAATTCACAACAAGCATTCTAACAGACACAACAAGCCCGGACGTCTATGAATCAGATTTTTATGATTCAAATAAAGTCATAGATTCAGGAGCAAAATTAATAGCTACAGGAACAACGGGAACTACCGGAACAGTCGTTAATTCTGTTTTTTTTAATGGGAATGGTGACGGCTATAAAATAAACAGCCCTTCATCAGTCACACAGCTAGGGGCCGTCGGAGCTTCTGATGAATCATCTATTGCTCAGTCAATGATTGATGATTACAACACGTTATTCGTCCCGAAAGATTTTGAGTTATTCGCAGTTGAAATCGAGCTTGCTGATGATTCTTATGTGAGAAATAGAGGGACGATCACGATGGTTGCGTCTTCCCCAGAGTGGGCAAGAATCTTTACAAACAAAGACAGAGCGAACGGTAATAAGAGGGTAACAATAGACAATACTGACGGAAATATAGACGGGAACTACCCAAATCAGAGTTCGGTTGTACAACAGAGTCTTTATTTTGTTGAATGCTCTGATTTTGATATTTTCGGTGGTAAATTTGGCAGAAACAGCGCACCGCAAGTAACACCAAGCAATCACCCTGAAGGGCCGTTCGATCAAGGTGTGCCGTATGGTGAGGCGAGTGTGGACAACCCTACGATAGGATGTGTTGTATTCATGGGCGGTATTAATAACACTGTTCGCGACTACACTATGAGAGATTGGCAGCAGGAAGGTGTTCAGCTTAGATGGAATGAAGGAGGCTTAATAAATAACTTTAAAGCGATCAACGGCCCAGAAACTGACGATATTTATTATACAAGTGTTGATTTCGGTAGCCGCGACACAGCAGCCAATCTTTCTATAGGATCTCATGTATTAGTTCAATCTGCCCATATGTTTGCCGGTGTTGAGCAGCAGCCTGATTTAATCTATTCATCTCTAGTATCGGGGGTTACCGATCTAACTCTAGAGGATTTTACCGATACACTGCGATGGACATTGGTAGAGAGAGATATAACCAATGACCTTGGGTTTACAGCAGCAAGAACCGGCGGCGCTAAAGGTCAAATGAATATTATCTCAAACGGCTTTGCTGCATTTTGTCGAGCATCTTCGTTTAGCCAGGATTCCGAACTTTCTGGCATGTCCAACCTGCATAGCTACCATAATGCATTTTTTAACGGCATCAACTGGGGTCATGAAACAACACCAGCCGCCAGGGGGTACGGTAATGGCTTAGTAGCAATTAATGCAGGCTGGAAAGGCTCAGCTGGAGGATTGGATTTTGGTATAGGAATAGTTTCCGAAAGTTCTGATGTTAGTATTTCTGATTTTTACGTTTCTGGCGCTAAAGCCAAAGGTATAAACATATCAGGAAACTCCGATGAGATAAAAGTATCTAACGGGACGATTAAGTTTTCAGGCGAAGAAGGTCTTCTTGGTTTCAACTCTTTTGTGAAATGCGTGAACGTCACATCACGATTAAATACCAGCCTGGATTTCAATGTAACTGGGACTGGCAGATTATCACTGAGCAACTGTGAGGATAGTGACAGACGCTCATTTAATACTGATGAGCTGTACCCCGATTTTCTTAGTCAAACTGTTAGTTGTTTAATATCAGGGACAGGATCAAGAAAAGAGGGTTTTCTTTCTAATTTTGCAAAGCCTCCTGGTCAACCTCTCGTTCGCATATTCTATGACGACGGGGCAACGAGTGCAGATAATGCAACACTAGAAATTGAGTATCTAGAAAGAAATGCGGGATCGGGCGCAATTGGTAATCAGTATGCTGTGAGAGAGACTTTTTTAATCTCCGGTTCAAGCGGCTCTAGAAATATAGCTTCGCTTGTACAAGATTACTCACAGGGCAGACAATTTAATGTTATTTGGTCAACTGATACAATCCAGGTATTTCTACAAGATACAGTGCCATCAGACGTGGCAGCGGTGGCAAATCAAAACTCAATTAGAGCCACTATATCAAGTCAGGTCAGCTCTGGATCATATCAACTAAGATTAGGATAACCATAAGGTTATCCATAAACCGGAGGCTGATCTTTGTCACGTCTCCAATTATCATCTTTCCACTTACAATCCTTCCGGTCGGAGCACAGTTTTAAACGCTGTGTTTCGATTGGGTGACAAACAGAGCCGCACTTTGGGCATGGTTTCACCGGATTCATGTGGTCATTTCCAAGTATTCATTCATAGGGATGTAAACTCCAGCATCCTTGCCGTAGTAGGTTATGATAGCTTTTTGATTTCTGTTCTCAATCATGTCGTTTGACATCTCACGTATATGCCTTCTTGGCAGGTTTATTACATCTTTGTTTGAAACTAATGACTCAAAGAATGCTCTTGGCTGACCCTGAAGTCCTGGTATTTTTTCATAGTGAACAGAAAGAAAGCCAGCTTTTGAGAGCGTCATTAATGCTTGGTAAATACCAGCATAGCAATATTCATATTTAAATTTAGCAACCGCTTCAGATATTCTAAATCTTTCTTTTCTTGATAAGCACCATTCTAGTAATCGCTTCTTTTTTTCTGTCATGTACATTATATCCACCTTATTCTTACTACTTAACAATACTTAATTGTGGTCTTTCTTGGTTTTATAACACAGTCATTAAGCACGACTTCGCTACGCTCGCGGCTTAATAGACATGTTATAACTCAATATTGTTTAGAGCATTAACTTTAATCTCAACGCCTTCTGGGTCAATGTCTTTAAAGTTATCTCTAATTATCTGCTTGCAGGCATCAATTAACTCAAACTCTTTTAAGTCAACGGTCACGCAACCAAAGTAGAACTTGTTAATATCAATACCGTCCCAAAAATCAAATTGTAAAAAATACTGTTTCTTCATATCTCATCACCATTAAAGTTATAACAACACACTCTTGTGGACTTCGCTGCGCTCGCGGCTTAACAGGTGTGTTATGTGTCGTACTTCCTCTTGAGTTCTTCAAGCTGTTTAAGCTATCGCTGTTTTACAAGCGCTGCTCTATTCTGTTCTTTTGATTCCCTAACTTTCGCCTCTTCCTCAGTCTCAGGTCGGTAGTAGTAGATTTCTATCGCAGCGTAAGAGCTATCCTCATAACCAGATACAGATTCCAGCTCAACTTTAGCGCTACTCCTAAATTCTTCTGGAATGGAGCTTATTTTTTCCTCAAACCATTCAAGAAACTTAATAGCATTCTCTTCAGGCCATTCACCTTGATACTGTTCTTTATTAAAAACTTCTATTTTAATGTCCATCTTTGCACCTCCAAGCGCATAACAAAAAAATGTTGCCGACTTGCTCGCTCCGTTCATGTCTTAATTTCAGGTTATGAACCATCCGGAATAACCGGACGGCTTAACAGGTGTGTTATGTTTATTCCTGCTCAAGCTTGATGTTGATTTTAATGTCGTTTCCTTTTCCGTCATCCGAATTAAGCATTGCCACTTTCGACCCCTCTGCTACTCCACAATAGCCGTATGCTGAATTAAGTTTGCGCGCAGCATAAGCAATAATATCTTTCAGTATTTCGTTTTCCATTTAGATCACCTTTCTGTTTAATTAAAAAAATATAACAACAAATTCAAATCGGGCACATTATGTGCAGCTTAATTTCAGGTTATGAACCATCCGGAATAACCGGACGGTTGCTTGTTTATCCTTGGTTATTATGCATTTGTTGAACCTGCTGAGGATTCATAGGCTGCCCGTTTTGCTGCATGTACCCCTGTTGTTGATAGCCTTGGTTTTGATTAGGTTGATACCCGTTGTTTTGAGGCTGCTGATAGCCTTGGTTTTGAGCTGGCTGATTCGGGCTAAACACATAACCAAGACGAGCGTTAAGCATGTCAATACTAAGGACTGGGCCGTTATTTCCATCAAAAGAATCAATTTTTAATTGCTCCGCCGTAACTTCTACAATCGCACCTTCAATCAGTGCGTTTTGATAAAACTGTACTTGCCCTGGAGCTTTAGCAAATATCACGGCTTGGTAGTTTGTCCATTCATCTTGCTTTGTTTTAGGATCTCGATACTTAACACCTAATCGAATACTAAACCCTGTTGATTCCCCAGCTTGGAAAACATTAGCTGGTTTGTTTAATTTGCCTGTGATTGTTGTTGACATTATTCACCCTCTAGCTTGTTTAAAATTTTATTCATTTTATTTACGAATTCTTCAATTTTAGATTTCATTTCGTTTATGTATTCTTCATCCCTTTCTACTTTTTGAAGTAAGTAGCTTGCTTTGCAATCAAGGCGCGGATCGAAGCTTAAAAAGTAACAGTATTTTCTATCACTAACCCAAAGCTGCATTTGTATTTGTGCTTTGTAGTCCTTGCTGTAATCGTTTGTAAGCGCCCTTTTTATCTGGGTTGATGTATTAGGGCATTTAATCTCTAAAAGCCCGTCATCACCTATCAGACCGTCAGGAGAGACACCTATAAACTCGCTATGCTCTATGAATGCAACTTCATCAACAAGAATACCTTCCTTTAGCTCAAACATTGACCTAGCGGCTATCTCGTTTTCTGTGCCCCACTTCATTGCATCATTTTCAAAGAATGGCTTAGGCTCTCCGGTTAACCGCTCCGCTATTAATTCCATCATGTAAGACTCGGAAGTTTTAGAAGGAGCACCGCCGCGCCCATTTGTCATAATATCTTTGACTCTCGAGGCTGTTATCTTTCCAAGCCTTGCGGCTTTCCACTCGTCTGAGCCTTGTTCGAAATCTGTGATTATTTTCATTGTGAGGCCAACTTATAAACTTCTTCATATCTCTTAGCTTTTAGTTCGCTAAGATGGCCTATCTTATAGGCTTTACTAACCATGATTCCTTTTTGATTCCATGAATAACTTCCATCATTATTAGCGTTACATAGAAGGCCAAGCAACGTATTATATTGTTCGGTGTTGATTAAGTTTATATCTGCCATATCTGCGCGGCTTTCATCGTTCAAACCAGTTTCAATACAAAACGTCTTGAGGTGTGCTGTTTTAGCAGCATAGGTGATTGCTTTGCCTGGTGCTTTATCTCCGGAGTCCATTGCATGAGACTCTACAAAGACAGTTATTCTATCGGCCGGATTATCTATATTTACGTAGTTAACGTTAAAATCACATTCATAAATATAATTGCCTTTAGCATTCTGTCTTGATCGTGATTCGCCAGACTTATGAACCTCGACTACAATTCCCTCTCTAATAAGATACGGAGTTAAAATAGCAAGTAATTCATCATGCAAAACCCCTGTCCCTTGCCCTGCCGATCCTTTCTTGATGTAAATATTTTCCCTCATGACAGCATTAATACGCTGATAGATATTAGGCTTCTCCATCTTTCTCCTCCATATACTCTTCAATATGCGCAGCAATTATGTTTATTGATTCCTCAGATAAAAGGAATTTAATATCAATAAACCAATAGTCATTTCTTGCATATACAAAAATTACTTCAACTCTTGCACCTTCACTCTCCGGATGTATGCGCCCATTATCACAAATAGACTGATCTCCATAAGCCTTCTCATATGTGTAATCAATATCAAGCTCACAATCCAATCCGATCTCTTTTGTATCAAGGCCTATTTGTTTAGATGTTATGTTCATCTATATCTCCTCAGTTACAACCCAAATTATAAGCATTAAATTATACTTGTCAATACTAATATTTACGATATAATGATTTAAAAATGGAGGTAACATGAATCTAAAGTACGCACTAGAACGAGCAATACATTTATATGAAGGAAAGACCGGGGAATCTATTTCTTATCCAGAGCTAGCTAAACGGATGGGAATGACACGGCAAAATCTACATCAAATTATAAAGACCAACTCACCTGGGATCAGGACTTTACAGTCTATCTCAAAAGAGCTGGATATTGAGTTAGTAACACTGATAGCTCTAGGAGAAGAGAAATGATACTTCAGCGATCAATGATGAACAAAAAAACGAAGCTATTTTTGATAAATGCGAAAAGCTTATTAATGCATACATGACTGCAAGAGGAAGGCCCGCAAAAAGAGTTCATTTATTTAAAAAGGACTATGAGTCCCTAGTGAAGCTAGCAACAGAGATAAGAAAGAAAGAAAGGATGAAGCAGCCAGAAGAGCTGTATATCGGATCGGTAAAACTGGAGAAAGCAGATGTCTAGTGAAGTAGATTTAAGCGAGATAAATGATGACAGATTGATATCTGAGGTTAGGTGCAGGAATCTTGATAGTTATTTTGAATCAACAGTAGAGATTGAAATAGAGCCGGATTACAGTGAACTAAAGACTATTGCGGACATGCTAAAAACCGGAAGAACAACCGAGGCAATAGAAGAGCTAAAAGAAATGATATATGACAGATTAGGAGTAATCCTATGAACTTCAAAAAACACCCTGAAGGATTTCTATATGCAAAAGGAATGAAAGGAATTTATGTAATCAAGCAAGACGGTTGGGCTGATTTATATCTTATTACTGATGATAAAATAGAGTATTTGGCCGGAGACCATACACCTGAAAAACTTATCAGTTATGCACAGACAGAAGAGTATGAATACCTATTAGAAAGACTAACGGGATCAATAATAACTGAAGAGGTTATGGAGTTATGAGTAAGTTTATAAATATTGCAGACTTAACAGACCCTAATGACGATCAAGGACGAACTTACAGGGAGATAAATAACACTATTGAGCATAAATTTAAGCAAGGTGACATTGTTATTATGAGGGATTCAGGCGCAGTGTATACAGTTTCTAAACAGACAAGAGATTGCGATGGGACTCCGCTTTATACCTTGGCTACAGAAATCGGTGTTTACCATGGCATTAATGGTGATGATTTAGTATCAGTCAGCGGTATTGAGGATTAGTTATGAGTGAATGGATTAGTGTTGATGAAATAATTGATAAATTAGAAAAAGTGTTTCATTTTTGTCAAACAAGGAACCAATTAAAATACGCCTCTATTTATTGTGACAAAGCAATAATGTTTATGCATGTAAATAATATAGAGCCAGACGAAGTTCAGGTAAACAGGGTGATAAGAGCTATGGGATACGCGTCTTGCATGTGCAAGATTATGGATAAACAGTATACACCGTAAACACTACCACCCAAACCATAGGCGACAACATGTTCTGCAAACACAACTGGGAAATACTAAGCGAGACGGTTACTAAAAGTAAGTTTCAGCATGCTATTGAGATCGCAGGAAGAGGCAAAGGCATTATGCCTCATCAAATGGCCTGCGCTGAAAGAAAACACATCCAGCTAGTAACCTTCAAAAAATGCGGCAAGTTAAAGAGATTTGTGGAGAAGATATAGAGTGGAGCAAATACTTATAGCAATAACAGGAATCACAGCAATTTGGCTAACACAGCAAAGCAAGGAGCCATGGAAAAAATATGCCTGCTTATTTGGGATTGTAGGTCAACCATTTTGGTTCTATTCGGCTTACACAAATGAACAATGGGGTATTTTTATACTCTGCATATTTTATACGTATGCTTGGGCTTTGGGTGTAAAGAACAATTGGATTTTAAAGACTGATTAACAAACAAATGAGAGAGAAATGATCTTTGAAATAAGTTTGATAAATGCACACAAGTACAAATTAACATTCGGACTAGATTTGATTGAAGTTCAAGCGTTTCAGTACTGTAGTTCATTGTTAGGATTTCAGGTAGTAAAAGATGATCATGCAAGGATAAGCATTTTTTTTATTAATTTTTATTTTAGTAAAGGAGATAGTAATGGATAACGTAAGATACAATCTAATAATTTCAAAAATGATTTTGTTTTTGGTAACGGCGATAGTGATTTCACCTTTTATTATTCTGTTTGGTAATAAATTAGATTTCATGGTTGGAGTATCAAATGCACTAAGAAGATATATTGATGAGTTATATGAAAAAGGACTCATAGATGATGATGAGAAATTAGAATTAGAAAGAGAAATATTGTAAAATAAAGTTTCTTCGCAGAAGTTCCTTACGTTAATTTCACACTAAGCAGGGTATTGCAGTACAGTGTGACTCCATCCTTTCGCAAAGGATACCAGCCCAAGAGCAGTTATAAAGCGAGACCTGCAAGCCCTACGGGGCTTTTTTATGCTATACTACGATTTCTCACGTCGGGTATTGGAGAGTAATCTCCTGCCTGCAAAGGCAAATCGGTTTATCACTGGTTTGCCTTTTTTTATGCTTGCAATTTATACAATATTAATTACAATTACAGTTGTAATACGGCGTGGAACCCGTAAGAAAAAAAGGTTAAGAACAGGGTATTTAGATAACAGGCGCAGGTGGGTTTTCCTTCTTGGCCTTTCCCCGTTCCAAACTGGGTCTGTTAATCTAAGTGCCCTTTTTTGTGTCTAAAGTTTAACGTGGTCGATACTTAATAACTTTTAATCTGGCTGATCAGTATCTCGGTAGCATGTGAGAACCCAGAAGACACAATCCTTTTCTAAATGTGTATTGAAGAGCTTTAGCAGTGGTCTGGGCGCGTAGCTAGCGTTACTTAAGGTTCGATTCCTTAACTAGATTGGGTATCAGTTCTGGTTCGATTCCAGATAAGGCTCTATCAATACACATTTAGCCTTTCTATTTCCACGCCTTTAGGCCAATAGCATAATTGGTTAATGCACTCGGCTCATAACCGAGATTATGACAGTTCGATTCTGTCTTGGCCTACCATTACATTTTCCAAGTTAAAACTCGTTCGGGTATACCAACGGTAGCGAGAATAAACAACTATGTGGCGTTTCTACGGCCTTAGAGCCATCAAATAGAGCGAATTAAACTTGGACTGCCAGAGCGTTACCATAGCTTTAGTAACGGCGACAAACAGAGCTTATGCTGAATGAAAAATCTTAATTGGAGTAGTGACCAGTTAAGTCATGAGGATTTGGTGCTTTCCTCGGCTGATGCCCCGTAAAATCTAGCCAAAATTAGTATTTCTGATTATAGAGTATGCTGGCAGGCAAAAGAGATTAAATAATTAGAGCGGTTAGGAATGTGATTGTTTATTCATTCAGCCCCGTTACTAAATGTTAAGTATTGTCAAAAATAATCCAATCCAAAAAAAGTCTAAAAATAAACTTGCATAATGTATTATTTCCTAATACATTAAATAGACACTTTAAGAGGAGAGAAGAAATGAATAATTTAATTTTGCCAGCAAAACCAATCAAGGCGGCTATGTACTACATGGCGAAAATGGATGTTCGATATTACCTTAACGGTGTGCACATAAACCCTAAAGGATATATTGAGGCGACTAACGGCCATTGCGCAATAAGAGTCAAATGCGAAGAGGCTAAGCAATATGAATCAACGATAGTCAGAATTGATGGAAGCATCCCCACGCCATCAGAATTGATATACATTAATATTGATGATGTCGGCTCCGGTTATTGTTATTTTGAAAAAGCAATCGGGGGGTATGTTGAATCAAATGGTATTCGAAAGACTTTGGGCGTTCTTGAAATTGAAGGTAATTTTCCTGATTTAGATAAAATTGCGAAAAGCATTGATCCATCCCCGCTAATAAACATTGGCTTTAATCCTGACTACATTGCTTTGGCAGGAAAGGCACAAAGGGCTTTAGGTTCAAGCTTTCCTGTTGTAAAGGCGGTAATGAGCGCCAAAGATAAAGCGATTAGGCTGGATTTTGTTAATCTATCCTATGAGGCCTATTCTCTTGTTATGCCTGCTAAATACGAGGGTTAAAAATGAAAGAAAACAGATCCTTCACAATAGACTCAGACATAGCCGGATACCTTGATAAGAAATGTGAGCTAGAAAATAGAAACTTTTCCAACATGGTTGAGCTATTCGTCATGCAGGGTTTGGGTTTAAAGCCTAAGCTCAAAGCAAAGAAAGCCAAGGTAGAAGAACATCCTCGATTCCAAGAGTTCTGGAATCTATATGATAAGAAGCTTGATTGTGCTAAGTGCAAAGATAAGTTCTCTCGGCTGGATGAAGAAACGATAAATCTAATATTTGAGAAGTTGCCTTTTTATATTCAATCCACGCCGGATAAGAAGTTCAGAAAGAACCCTATGACTTGGCTCAATGGCCAGTGCTGGAATGATGAAGTTCAATTGAATGTGGTTACTCTTCAGCATGATAGTGTTGTTCAGCAATCAAATAACTCTAATTGGCATGAGGAAGACTTAGGCTTATGAAGAGTATTAACGAGATTACAAAAAACATATCAAGCCATCAAAGCCAAGATAGTCATAAACTCCAAGGCGAGATCAATCCTGTAGTTAAGGATATTGTCGATAAATTATTTACACAGTTGGCCGCAATATTCCCAGCATGGAAATACAACTGGAAGACAGAGCAGGAAGTTAACAATGCGAAAAAAGAATGGGTCAAGGCTTTGCATGAAAGTGAAGTTAATACGCTTGACCAGATCCGATGTGGGATGAATAAGGCTCGTGCCTCTGACAGTGATTTTCTACCATCCCCTGGCAAGTTTATCAGTTGGTGTAAAAAGACACCTCAGGATGCTGGTTGGCCTTCTCCTGACGAAGCTATGAGAATGTGCATACGTCATAGAGAGAATCAGAAGATGTTTACTCCGCGAAGTATCTATATTCGTCCGGTAATAATTGAGCTTTGTTCAAGAATAAATCAGCGGTGGTATGAAATCGACAGGCTGACAAATGAAAAGGCCATGAAGATCTTTAAAGAGTGCTATCAAAGTTTATTTGAATCTGGATATGTAGAGCCAGAAAGATTTGATGTTCCGGCTCTGCCTACTAGATCTGAAGTAATACGAAATCAATCGGGCAAACAGAAAGACGCAGAAAAAGAGCGGGCGTTAAGTGTTTTGGAGCAGATTAAAAAGGGCATCGAATGAATTATCAAGACTGGTCTAGAGAAGAGTTAATTAATGAGGTGGTGAGACTTAAAGAAGATCAAAAGTTATCTCATTCTTTCGCTAAAGCTGATTCTATGGCAATTACAAATGCCCATGTTATTGATACAGAAAACAAAAACAGGATAAAAAATCTAAAGTCTGAAGTTGATAGGTTGTCTTTATCATTAAAGGATGAGCGAAAAATAAAGAACCAGTATGAGCGGAAGCTAAAGAGATTGGGCGCTATTTAACCCAATAAGGAGATAGAAGATGAATCAAAAACAGCTTAGATATAGCTTTAATTTTGTTCTTGGTGCGGCATCAAGACTTGAGTGTAAAGACCTTCATCATAAAACAAAACATCAGCATGATTCTGGGAATATGTGTGCAGCTGAGTATGAGCTACATAAGCACATAAGTATTATCAAGAATTATATGAAAGAGAATAATATCTAGGAGATAGCAATGAATCATTATGCAATAGCTTTAAAACCTCCTGGCGGAGTATGTGTTATTGAGTCTGATTACTACGATATAAGAGATGGATTTGTGAGCTTTTATAGGGATGGATTCGGTTATAGCGAATTAATTGCTTCTCACGCTGTTGGTTGTGTTGATTTTGTTGCGCTTCAAGAAGTTCAGGATGATTTTTACAGTCTGAGTAAGAAGGGTGGCTCAAATGAATGAGGAAGAGGAATGGCTACACGAAATAGAAACCCTAATTAGAGCGTTCGCCAATGCTAAAGCTAATAGAGTTTATTTAGAGCACTACAGAAAATCTAAGTTAGCAATGCTCAAATCTCAAGCTGAATCAGAAGACCCGGTTAAGTATAAGACAGACGCATCAAGGGAGACTTATGCAAGGATGCACCCAGAGTACCTGGACTTACTAAAAGGATTTCAGAAAGCTACAGAGGACGAAGAGAAACACAGGTGGAACCTAAAGCAACGAGAGTGGAAGTTCGAGCAGTACAGAACACAACAAGCCAACCAGAGAGCAGAGAGAAGCAGGTATGGAGCGTAAGCCAAAGCTAAAAAAATGCAGACACTGCCCAAAAGAGTTTCAACAGTTCTTATCTACTCAGATCGTTTGTTCTGTCGAGTGTGGATTAAAAGAGGCAAAGATACAGACTCAGAAGAAAAAGAAGACTGAAGACAAGGAAGAAAGAAAGCGAATAAAAGAGAAGAAGGAAAAGCTTAAGACTAGAACGCAATGGTTAAAAGAAGCACAGACGGAGTTTAATAAATTTATTAGATTAAGAGATGAGAAGGATCCATGCATATCATGTGGAAGACATCACAAAGGCCAATACCAGGCAGGGCATTATCGAACAGTTGGTGGAAATCCTGAATTGAGGTTTGAGGAATTGAATGTACACAAACAATGCTCGGCATGTAACAACCACTTGTCTGGAAATATTGTTGAGTACAGGATAAATCTTCTTAAAAAGATTGGTCAAGAATGCTTGGATTTTCTGGAAGGGCCGCACCAGCCATTAAAGTTAACGATAGATCAGATCAAAGAGATAAGGCAGAAGTACAAAGGCAAATGCAAAGAGATTGAAGCAATGAAATAAAGGTAAATATTTATATTGACGGTATATAAGTATTGTATTAAAGTTAAATCATCAAATGAGGAGATAGAAAATGACAGATCAAAAAAATAACACTGGCAACCGGAACACTGGCAACCGGAACACTGGCGACTGGAACACTGGCTACTGGAACACTGGCAACCGGAACACTGGCGACTGGAACACTGGCAACCGGAACACTGGCAACCGGAACACTGGCGACTGGAACACTGGCGACTGGAACACTGGCGACTGGAACACTGGCAACCGGAACAATGGCTACTGGAACACTGGCAGCCGGAACACTGGCAACCGGAACACTGGCTACTGGAACACTGGCAACCGGAACACTGGCAACCGGAACACTGGCAACTGGAACACTGGCAACCGGAACACTGGCTACTTTAATATCGAAACACCTAAAACGATTATGGTGTTTGACAATGAAATTGATATATCTGAATGGAATGAATGCGTTAAACCAAATTTTATTTATTTTGATTTAACAGAGTGGGTTGATGAGTCAGTAATGACACAAGAAGAAAAAGATAAAAACGATGATTATGGAACTGTTGGTGGTTATTTAAAGAAAAAAGATTACAAAGAGGCATTCCAAGAATCATATAAGAATGCATCAAAAAAAGACAGGGAGAAAATCTTTAATATTCCTAATTTTGACGCAGATAAGTTTTTTGAGATTAGCGGTATTGATGTTCGAAAAGATGCTGAAAAAGAAGATAAGAAAAATTCTCTTCTTGAAAAGCTCAAGAGCCTTATCGATAAGGCTGAAGAGCTAAAAAAAGAAGCGAATAATTTATAAGGAGATAGCAATGAACGAGCAAATCAAAGACAACTGGTTTATATACGCATTAGCTGCATTGGTGCCGGTGCTTATGTGTGCGATGGTTTGGATTAATTTGTAAAGATTCTGAACAGTGAATTGTTATGTGGCGATAGGGGGAATTATGAGCGGCGACGAAGAGAAAGAAGAACATTTTATTTTTACTATGGATGGTTCTGTGCACACCAAAAGAGAATTTACTGATTGCTGCTGGAATGAAGGCGAATGCCCTAAGTGTGGAAAACCTATGCATACGCAAGGTGCTTATGGTGTTTTGCTTGAGCGTTGTGAAAACACTGACGAGAAATGCAGTAATGGTGGAGTAATTGATTGGGACACATAACCCTTAAATTTACGGCGCGAAGCGTCCAGGCATGATTGTTTTGTTATACGAATTTATTGGAGGACAATATGTTATTGATAACTAGGCAAATCCTAGCTAATGAAGCAGCAAAACGATGGGGAAAACAGTACCCTCCAGATAGATGGCCAGATAAGCAATATGTGCTAAGGCAGCTAACAGAGTTAGGTGGTAATTGTGATGCTGATGAAGTTGATAAGATTATAGGCAATGGGAGCTGGACGACAACAGAGTGTCATGAGTGCGGCAATGATGAGGGTGTTGATGTAGTCCAGGTTGGGCAACAGCTAGATTATGAGAGTAGTACAGCGAATGTTTGTAAGAGCTGCTTAAGAAAAGCTTTAAACCTATAACAACGAAAGTTAAGCCGCAAGCGGCGCGCTTAACGAGGGGTTTAAAATGTGGTTAATATATTTATATGGTGATGGACTAGTAACAAAAGATGAATTTTTAAATGATTTTAAATTCTATATTTGCATTTGGTTGTGGTTGATCGTTTTGCCTTCAGTTATTTATGTGAATATTTTTAGCGTTTAACAAGGAGTTATAGAGTGAGTGACAAAGACAAAAGAAGAGTTATGCACATGCTAAGAATAGGCACTCCAGTTGTAGATATAGCACTGGCTACAGGTGTTAACACTAAAGAAATTGTTAAGTTTGAGAGGGAGTTGAACGGATGAAGATGGCGACATTAAACTCAGAAAGAACAGCACAAAAGAAAGAAGATGCAAAAACCATAGCCGGTCGATTGGTAATTTCTTTTGTTTTGATAATGGTATTTCTAGGTTCTTATAATTTTTAAGGTGGGGAGTTATGAAAGTTTACGTTCATAGTGATCAGCAGAGTGATGGAGGTTTTAAATATTATGTTGTTTTTGGGGATGATCCCCCATGGATAGCAAAAGAAAGTAATGTTTTCGAGTGTCAATCTGAAGCTGATGCTTTCAGGCTAAAGGATATGGTTAGCCTGCATTCAGGTGGGTAAAATGGAAAATAAGATTGAAGTTTTAAAGGCGTCAATTGATAGTTATGGCGGTAAGGAGATGCCTGGGAAGTGGTGTATTGAGTTAGCTTGCGGACATAACAAGGTAGACACTACAAGAAAGGATTGTAAAACATACCCGAACAAAAAGGTATTTTGCGGTCAATGTTGGGCTAATGAAATATTTTCAAAGAAACAACATGCAGGAGAAACAAAATGATCAAATGCATACCAGAAACACCCACTGAAAAGAAACGCCGGGTTGACAAAGCGGCGGCTGATAAATTTGTCGGTCGCAAGCGTAATGACGATATTAACGAGCAGCGGCGCATTGAGAAAGAATTCCGTGAAGTTTGGGAGACTGAGAAATGGGAGCGGGATTGATGAGAGAGATAGAGTTTAGAGGGTATTGTAATAAAGACTTCGAATGGAGACATGGTTCTTATGTTTCCGATGGTGAATCTTTCGAAATAATGACTCTAATTGATGATCATGGTGGGAAGGCATTTTATTGCAGTGCGGTTGATCCTGAATCAGTAGGTCAATATTCTGGCCTTAAAGACAGAAACGGCGTCAAGATTTTTGAGGGGGATATTGTTGGGGCGTGGGTAAGCGGAGCAATTGAAATAACTCACGAAGGCGAAAAGATGACAGCATACAGGAAATTATTCTGCTCGAAGCCAAGAGTGGTTGAATTCGTCAGAGGTTCTTTTCGGCTAAATAAACCTGGACACGAATCAGAAAATTATTACGGAATCATAGATCACAACGTGTCAACCAACGCTTTTGATCTCGAAGTAATCGGAAATATCTATCAGGATAGTCATTTACTTGAAAATCCAGAGTTGCTGGAGGCGTGATGTACACACCAAAATATTTTTCACCGCAGGAATTCGTTGACCCTGAAACTTTCGAAGCAAGGGGTAATAAGTCAATTGAACTGATTGATGATCGAATCCTGATTACTGCTGATCAGTTGCGTGAGGCATTCGGGAAAACAACAATTAATAACTGGTATTGGGGTGGCGACAGAAAATGGTCAGGATTAAGAACGGCGGACAGTCCGTATTATTCATCAACTTCACAGCACACATTCGGTCGAGCGATTGATTGTATCTTTGAGGATGTAACCGCAGAAGAAGCAAGACAGTATATTTTGCTTCATCCTGATCAGTTCCCGTTCGTCACATTTATTGAAGATAAAGTAAATTGGCTTCATGTTGATTGTCGTAATTGTGAGAGAATCAGCGTCTGGAGTCCATCTAACAATACTATTCGGAGGTATGAGTAATGGCACCACTGGCAGGCGCGGCAATCGCATTGGCAACTGAGTTGTTACCGGGATTAATAGGGAAGGTATTCAAAAGCAAAAGCGCTGAAGAGATCAGTGGTAAGGTATTAGGGCTTGCTCAAGAGGTTACAGGGTTAACAGGGCAGGCTGCACTGAGCGAAGCGGCAAACAAGAATGAATTTAGGGAAAGATTATTGTCTGAGTTCACTAAAATAGTTGAGCTTGAGACGCAGGACATACAGCACGCGAGGGATAACCATAAATATCACTCTACAACTGTGTTGGCGATTAAGAGCGCGTTATTTATGAACCCGTTATTGATTATTCTTAGCCTCGGGTGCTTGGTGTATCTGGTTGGATTTACTGAAATAGATGGTGCTGCTCTATCTGCATTGTCTGCAATGATCGGAGCATTTTTAAATCAGTGTTACCAGGAGAGGCAGCAGGCGTATAATTTTCTGGTTGGAAGCTCTTTAGGTTCAAAGCTCAAAACCATGTTTGGAGGCAAGTAATGGAAACAGCATTCGTAGTAATATTTTTATCGGCATATTGGGTGATAAATGACTTTCTTGAGCCGGAGATGTGCAACACACAAATACAGAAAACGCCGTACGAGGTTTGGAAGTGGGTTGAGTGCGAGGACCTAGAGGAAATACAAGATGGAAACAATCTTCAATCTCTATGAGTGCACAAGGATCACATTTATTTTGTTTTTGTGTGCTTCATTGGCAACTGTTATTATGGGTTCTTTAACTAATGAGAAGGACGCTGAAAAATGGCAAAGAAACCAAAAAAAGGCGGTACACGCCGAGGATCTGGAAGTAAATAGTTATGATTAGTGCTGTACTGGTAGTTGGCTATCTAGCTGCTGCCTTTTACTCTTTTTATAGAAATCACAACGTAAAGTTAACGGCTATTCTATGTCTTAACTTCTTAATCACACTGTCTTTAGTTTTCTTGGTCGATCACATTGAGAGCGGACTGGGATACTCAATATCAGACCCGTGGTGGTTTTTGATGTACGGCATAAAAGACATTTTTGTAATTGGTCTAATAAAATATTATTATGAGAACAGTGTTCTGTATTCAGCAATACTATTGTTAGTGAGCGCTTCTTATAATTTTATTACATGTATAGAGTATTACAGTCAAGTAGGGGTGTTCTACGCGCTTTACAATCCCGTGATTCATGTAATAGATTTTTTGTTGTTGTGGGGCGTGTTTAGGGGCATTTATGCTAGAAATGGAAGGCCTGTTAATCGGAGCGCTGATCGTTTGTGCAATCGTATTGCTATCAATCGGAATATCCCACATTAGAGACATAAAGAGATTGACCAGGGCTTTTACAGATGATGACTGATTTAGACGTTAATGTTATTGGTGCTAAGGTTGATGCTTTATCAGAGCAGAATAAAAGCCTTACTGAAAATGTTTCAAAGATGGCTGAGTCTATCACTGAATTTACGGTAACCGTCGCTAGGGCAGAGGAAAGGCATATTAATATGTCTGACCGTATGGAGAGGATAGAGGAAAACCAGAAGGGCCAGGGTAGAGACATAGGGATTCTCAAGGAAGCGGTTCAATCTAATACGTTTGTAAGTCGTGCAGCAATCAAAGTTGCATCTGTTATAGTTACTGCACTTATCGCCGGTGCAATAGCAATGTTTTATTCTCTTCGTAATTAATCTATAATCAAGTTATCGCCATAGCACTGAAGGCGTGCAGGAACTTATCCGACAAAGCAGTACATCTATAAGTAGGTGATAAAGTCTCGCAGCTATGCGTTAAATAGTCATTTCTTCTCCCGAAATGCCCAGCCCTCTTTTGAGGGCTTTTTTGTGCTTGCAATAAAACAAAACTAATATACAATATTGGTATTCAATATTAAATAAGGGTTTAAGGTGAACGATTTAGTCAGTTTATACAACGGACAACCAATGGTTGATTCGTTAAAGATATCCGAAAAGTTCGGTAAAGTTCATGGTGATGTATTGCGGTCGATCCGTGAGCTTGAATGTAGTGATGAATTTCGGGTCTGCAATTTTGCAGAGTCAACATTCATAAATAAACAAGGAAGAGAGTACCCTTGTTCAATGATGACTAAGGATGGATTCGCTTTCTTGTGTATGGGTTTCACTGGTAAAAAAGCCGCAGCATGGAAAGAGAAGTACATCAAAGCTTTTAATCAGATGGAAAAATCTCTGTTACGAAAGTCTGATGATCTTCAATGGAAGCAGGCAAGGCTGCAGTCAAAGGAGGCTAGAAAAGATTTTACTGAAGGTGTCGGTAGTTTTGTTGAGTATGCAAAAGAGCAGGGAAGTAGGTCTGCAGGCCGGTACTACACAAACATTACTAAAATGGAGTACGCTGCTCTTGAGTTGCTGCAGTTCTCTGAAAAGGTTCCCGATAGGTTTAGGGATACTCTTGATGCAATGGAATTGTCATTTTTGATGACTGCAGAGCATGTAGCTAAGAATGCATTACTGCAGGGTATTGAAGATGGATTGCATTACAAAGAGATTTACTTAATAGCAAAAGATAAGGTTTATGCTTTTGCTAAGACAGTTAGGTTGCCAAAATTAAGCAAAAAATAAAGGAGAAAGAAAAATGACACCAGAACAGCGGGTTGTTGTGTGGTGATAGGGGGGTATTGAAATGGTAGGTGAGGTTGAAATAATGATAATTGATGTTGATGACCGCAACGAACCGGATGTATGTGGTGATTGTGTTTTTTATATCGGTGAGGAATGCCAAGGAAGCAAGCATGAGGGTAACGAGAGATATGATGATAGTGAGGCTTGTGAAGAATTTGAGCCGATGATTAACACATAACAACAAATATTAAACCGAAGAGCGATTGACGAGGAGTAAAAATGGACTGGGAAAAGATAATTAACTGGGATGAAGTGCCGGAAGATACTGTTATTTATAAGAATAAAGAAACTAATGCTTTGGCTTATGGTAGAAAGGGCCAGTTCTATTTTTATAATGAATTTGAAGAAATAAAACGCCCAATCAAACTGGAAGATGGTGCTTGGTATGCGTTTACGTATGACGGAGTTAAGAGAGCGGGTGTGTTTTATGGGCATAATCATTGCTTGCAGGCTGAGACGAAATTTTACTATATCGCAGATGTGAAGGTTCACAAGAAAATAGCTGACGATATGTGGGAGTAGTTATGTTTGATGTATACAAATGCGCTTACTGTAAAAAAGAAAGCCCGGTTGAAGAAATGGAAGTTTGCATGCATGGCCAAATGCATCGGTATGTTTGCGACTTGAAATGTATGCGCCTTTTTTATAATCCTCCAAAAAAGTCAGCAGAACCAATATGCGACCTATGCAAAAAACATGACAGCGGATTAGTAAAGGGTGTTTGCAAAGAATGCCGGGATCGGTACAACATTAAAGAGGGTGAGTGATGAATATAGCTAGAAATGAATTCTATCGACACAAAGAAAGCGGCCGGATTTACCAAGTGATTGCGATCTCAAACGAGTCTGCCAATAAATCAGGATGGCCGGTTACAGTTGTTTACCGGGATGAGTATCAAGCTACATGGTCAAGGCCGCTTAGTGAGTTTAAAGAAAAGTATGTTGAGCTTTGACATGCTAAGGACGCTGATTAGCGTCTTTTTTGTATGTGCGATATAATTGTCTTTATTTGATAGGGGTGATAGTTATGCCGGGCAACAAAAGAGGCCAGAGAGCCAAAAAGAACAAAACAAGCAAAAGTAAGAAGAAGTAGGGCGCATTAGCGCTCTTTTTTATGTGTGGTATAATAGAATGAAACAATTTTGGGTATGTTCTAATGAGTTTAGTTAGACCAATGGTTTCTCCTCTTGTGCGTCCAATGGTGACAACACTTACCGGGTGTAGGTTTATCCCTACGTTCAATGGCGCAACTCAGCTCATGACAGCACCCAGGATAACTGGGATAGATTTGGACAATCTGGATATTGAGCTGGAAGGTTATTTTAATTTAACGGGGATAGGAACTCTGTGGTCTCAGAGTATTAGTGGGACTGTTACAAACAGAGAGTTTCAGATATTCACGAATAGCACAGACGGAATAACATTTGTGCTCGGTGGAGCATCCACAAAGATTGCGATAGGGTCAGCAGTTAAACAGGATGCTGCCTTATGGGGTGTTCGAATAAACGGAACATCAACAACTATATATAAGAATGGTACTGAAGTAGGATCAGGAACAACAGCGATCGGAGCAAGTAGAGAACCCACAGCGAGCTTTAAAGTAAACGCCAGGGGCGCCGGGTCTGATACAACGTATGGATTTTTTCTGGGTGGAGAATCGAGAAATCACAAAGTTTGGACTGGCGGTAGTAGAAGTACAGGAACTCTTGTATTGAACTCTCCGTTCGATGATGGGTTTAATCGTGATCCAGTGGCGAGAAACGCAGCGGCATCTATAGGTGCTGAGCAGGTTCTTTCATTATCCTGGGTTGAGGTTGATATCTCTACAATCGTAGATGATACAGTAACTATTTTATCTGATGCTATCCCAACAACTTCTGGTGTAACTGCGAACCTAGCAAGCGGGGATTACTTGATAGAGTTTGATGCTACAGTAACGGCAGGAAATGCAATCATCTCAGATCAAGGTGGGACTGCATTCACATACGCTCTCATATCTCAAAGCCAGCATTACCAGTTCCCCGTTACAACCACGAACGGCATAGGGTTTAGAAATGTCGGAGCAAATGATAATGTAGTGCTGACAAATGTATCAATTAAGCAAGCAGATGGTTTTGGTAGATTTGTTAACCTAACATCTGGATCATGGAGTGAGCTTTGTGAGTAACCCAAAAGAAGGCTACGCATTCATAACAAATGGTAGTTATGATTTATATGCAAAACATCGCTGGTCATATGCCGTAAGTATCGGTGATAACTACAAACTGATAACGTTTGCAAAGAAAGACGAACCAGGCTTGATTGAACTGACAGAATCATTAGGATTTGAAGCGAAGCATCTAAGCGCACAAAGTACAATAGATGCTATGGATATATTAGGGTATGGCCCGTTTGTGGTATACGGCCAGGATGTACACATAGTGATAAATTATTTTAATCCGGTAGAGGAATAATAATGGCAACATATACAGAAACTACAGCAGATATTAGCACGCCACCAGGCAAGTATGTGATAACTGCATCATTTCCAACGGCGGGAACAGTTACATTAAGTTATAAGGTTGGAGATCTTCAGGAAGAGAATATTGAAGATGCATCCTGGAGTGTTGCAGCAACGAAGAGAATAGATCTCCCTTTATGTTTATTAACAGTAACTATTACAGGTGGTGGAGAATTCAATATCCTGCGGCTACCTAATTAATAATTAAGTCAATAACCGAGAGGACTGACTATGGCAAGACCAACTAAATGGAGTAAGGAGATTGAACAGCAGGCGTGGGATTATGTAAACGGAGGCTGGGAAAGGGCAGGGGATACTATCCCATCCCACGCAGGACTTTGTGTTCTTCTTCAGCTAAACAAGAGCACTCTTTATGATTGGGCGACTCATGAAGACAAGAAGTTTTCCGACATATTAAGTGCCTGCAACGCAAAACAAGAGCAAACTTTGCTCAATGGCTCGCTGAATAACACGCTAAACGCGAACATTTCAAAGCTAGTTTTAGGTAAGCATGGTTATCATGAAAAACAAGATATAGCCCAGGATATAACATCAAAAGGTGAGTCGATAAAGAACGAGTGGCATATTCACCCAACCAGTGTAAAGGCAAAAGATGCCGAAGGTTGATCTAAGAATTCCTGAAAAGCTCCTTCCTTTAATAACAACTCCAAAAAGGGTAAAGATTGCTGTTGGTGGCCGAGGTAGTGCAAAGAGTACTGCCTTCGGTGACATAATGCTTATGTTCGCTGACCAAGGCGAGAGGATATGTGCAGCTCGTGAATTTCAGAACTCTATTGATGATTCCGTCCATCAAAACCTAAAAGAAGAAATAGAAAGGCTCGGGCTAGAAGGGTTTGAGTCTTTGGCTACTGAGATACGCACAAAGAACGGCGGAGAGATATTCTATAAAGGGCTAGCAAGAAACATAACGAGCCTTAAATCACTGGCCGGAGTCAAACGACTTTGGATTGAGGAAGGTGAAAGTGTTTCTGATAACAGCCTGAAGGTACTGACCCCATCAATACGATCTACAGCATCAGCAAACAACGAAGATGAGAACCCGCCAGAAATCTGGATAACAATGAACAGGGGTTCTTGTAAGGATGCTATTGCCAAGAAGTATCTAAAGCGCGCAGAAAGAGAGTTGGCAAGGTGCGGGTTCTATGAAGACGACCTTGTTATGGTTGTTCAAGTTAACTGGGATGAAAACCCATGGTTTCCTCCAGAGCTTGAGCAAGAGCGGCAGGATGATCTAGAAAACCTGTCTTATCAAGAGTATCGCCATATTTGGGAGGGTGACTATTATGACGAAGTTGAGAACGCAATTATTCCAGTTGAGTGGTTCGATGCTGCGATAGATGCGCATTTGAAATTAGGATTTAAACCAGAGGGAAGAAAGGTAACATCACACGATCCGTCTGATGGTGGTGATAACAAAGGGATTGCAGTTAGACATGGCTCTGTATTTACTAAGATATGTGAAATAAAAACAAAAGATGTTAATGATGGTTTTGATGAATTTACCAGCGAAGCCATAAATAACGATTCAGATGATGTGGTCTGGGATGGCGGCGGGATGGGTGTATCTCTGAGAAAGCAGGCATCTGATTCACTTACAGGCAAGAAGATAACATATCAGATGTTTGATGGTGGTGGAGCTGCAGAAGATCCAGATAAGCCATATCAATTAGGTGAAGGCACTAACGAGAAGCAGAAGCCTAAGACTAATAAAGAGACGTTTGTAAATCTAAGAGCGCAATATGCTTGGAGGCTTAGAGATAGGTTTTACAAGACATGGAGAGCAATAGAAAAGGGTGTCTATACTGACCCTGATGAAATGATATCTATTTGCTCTGATGGTAATGATATTGATAGCATACGCGCTGAAGTATGCAAGATACCAAGAAAGATGCGGGGTGATGGTAAGATACAATTAGTATCGAAACAGGATATGAAGAAAAAGCCCTACGAATTACCCTCGCCGGGCATGTTTGATAGTATGATGATGGCAGAGATCAAACCTGATATCATTAAAGAATGGGAAACTCTCGATTATAACGGGCCAGCAGGAATCATATAACATGGCAAAAATGAAAGAGCATGAATTGCTAACGGTCTTGGGCGGAATGGTAAATGATGCTGTTTCAAATAAAGACAGGTTTATTTCTGAGAATGAAGAGCTACTACGTAGATATAAAGGTGAGCTTTACGGCAATGAAGTTCCAGGTAGATCTAGCGTTGTTGCTAATGATGTAAAAGATACTGTTGAATCTGACATGCCGTCACTGGTTAGGACTTTTTTGGGTTCTGGGCCTATCATGAAGTTTCAGCCTACAAATCCTTCTAATCAAGATGAAGTTGAAGAAGCAGAAGAGAAATCCGCCTACGTTGATTGGTTGATCAGAGGCCAGCAAGATTCTTTCCGTGTTCAGCATGGTTTCTTAAAAGACAATCTAATCCAAAAGATGGGTGTTCTAAAGTACTTCTTTGAGGAAACAAAGAATACAGAAGAGCATTCATTTAAAGGTGTGGATCAGTTTGAGCTGCAAGAGATATTTGATTCGCTCAAGCAAGGATCAGGAGCCCGGACGGTAGAAATCACACAGCAGGATCAGCAGGTAGAAACAGGTGAGTTTGATATTACGTTTAAAGTAACTATCGAGCGCCAAGAAATAAAGATAATCGGCGTCCCTACTGAATCATTCTTACTATCTCAAAACAGTTCTGATATTGATGAGGCTATTCTAGTTGGTGATGAGGTTTCTAAAACCAGAGGTGAACTTTTAGCTGAAGGTTTTAGTAGAAAAGAAGTTTCTCAGTTATCACAAGTAAGCTCAGACCCTAACGACAGATCAACAATGAATCAGATCCGCTTTGAAGATGAAGGAGGCGATGATGATCAGGAAGCGTTTAGACAGTGGGCCAATGAGTTAGTACAAATCCAGGATCTATATGTAAAGGTAGACTTTGATGGTGATGGAATAGCAGAGCGCCGTCATATTCAGAGATCTGGCGACGTTATATTGGTGAACGAAGCATTTGATCACGTGCCTTATGCTATGTCTTCAGCATTGCTAATGCCTCATAAAGCCATAGGTCAAGGAAGAGCTGAACAGGTCACAAAGACCGCTGCAATCAAGACGGCTCTACAAAGGCAAATGCTTGACAATGGATACATGGTTAATAATCCTAAATTTGGCGTCAATGCAAATGTAAATCTAGATGATGTGTTGTCTGACAAGATCGGCGGCGTTGTTAGGGTGAAAGGCGAAACAAACCCTGGGCAAAACGTATTTCCTTTTGCTGTTCCGTCAATCGCTCAAGAATCCTTATTGTTGTTACAACACATGGATCAGCTTAAAGCGGCCGCCGTTGGCACTCAGATGGCCTCGCAGGGACTTAACGCAGATCAGATAGGCAAAGAGACAGCCACACGATTTGAAGGTGTTGAGCAGGCTGCTATGGCCAAGATAGAATTGGTTGCTCGTGTTATAGCTGAGGTGGGTTATAGAAAACTCTATACCGGTATAGCTTGGATGGTTACTCGATTTCAAGATACAGAAAGAGAGTTTAGCGTATTAGGCAAAGGTTTGAAGTCGAATCCATCTAAATGGAAGTTTGATCACCAGCTGGTCAGTGA
>Ga0193961_1000163_pt1 | contig 26389 bp, 16 predicted proteins | sample FB_4_MG_FD_140371 | JGI IMG/M metagenome (GOLD analysis project Ga0193961, IMG submission 140371) | Microbial mat bacterial communities from the Broadkill River, Lewes, Delaware, United States - FB_4_MG | ecosystem: Environmental > Aquatic > Freshwater > River > Microbial mats | place: USA...
AATTGATCAGCAAACCTCTCCAATACAGATTGTTTTAACCCACATCGGACATGATCTAGATATCTGGTTAAAGCAAAACCCGAATCAACTGCCGCCCCATATTATTGCAGGCCACGACGGGATGGTACTGTCTTAAAAGAAAAATACAGTCTCTTACAGAGGTGTTATCTCTTGCAATGCACCTTCCGATAGCGAACTATAACACCGCAAAGGAAGAACGTTTGGATATGATGATGGACAATGCTTATCTCTTGATCGGGCTATCGGTCATCATGCACGTGACGTGGAACCTATTAGCCCGCCACGTAAACCCTAAGACAAACTACCTTTGGTGGGGCCTGTTAGCCCACTGTGTAATACTGGGCCCCTATGCACTCTGGCAACTTATCCACAATGCACTGTGGAATTGGACTCTGATGGCAGCAATTGCCACCACCTCTTGTGCGCTAACTTTCTATTTTATCTCGCTAAGGCGCGCTTACCAGTATGCTCCTGTATCTTTAGTTTATCCTCTAGCACGCAGTTCACCACTTTTGATTGCCTTAGGGTCCTTGCTGTTTTTTGGCAACGCTTTTAGTAAATTTGAACTGTTTGCGATTCTCCTAAGCGTAGTAGGGCTTTGGGTTGTTGCTTCATCATCCGGGCTTGGCGACACTAAAAAAGCACTGCCATGGACATTCGCTGCAGCATTAGCTACCTGTGTGTACTCCATGAGCGATAAGATTGCAGTGGAATATTTACCAGGCTTTTCTGAACAGCTCGGCTTCGCCACTATCGGTTATTTATTCGCATTTATCGGCCTAACCCTAGAGCAACGATGGGAAAGTGGTATCTGGATCCCAGCAAAGAAGCCCCCTCTGCTCTTCATCATCATCGGCGGGTGCTGCATTGGAACAGCCTATGCGCTTGTAGTTAGAGCCATGACTACGCTCCCCGCAGCACATGTTGTCTCATTTACTAACGCTGGCATAATATTAGCCGTATTATTGTCAATACTTGTTTTTCACGAACGTGAACGTTGGAAGCAACGACTATTAGGCGCACTCATCATCAGTAGCGGATTAATTTTACTTTATTTGACAAAGAGTTAACCGACAAGCATGAACGGCGATATGGCTGTCATAGCTAACCAACTTACAGAAATTAATCAGATTTAGACCAAGCTCGGATAAACCTTATATCCTCAGATTCTATATTCAGTGTTTCTAAGAATGCCTGATGAGCTACCGGTTCTGTTTTCTCGAACTGGATATGCCAATTACGCATATCATCGTCGCTAAGACCGGCATCACGCATGATTTGAGTCCAACGCTCTTTCGTTACTGCGTTCTCATCCAGTAGCTCAGGTTCTCCCATAAACTGCACAATCGCTTTTTGCTGCACACGTAACTGCTGGACCTGTTCCTCTAAAGCATAAAAATGTTCGAGCAAAACTGATTTCTGCTCTAACTCATCATTTCTATCTAGCAGGAGATACAGTTGAGCAACAGGAACACCAAAAGAACGATAGGCCATGATTTTACGTAAACGCTCAACCTCAAGATCGCCATACCAACGATAACCATTATCTGAACGAGTTTTTGGCAGCAGCAGCCCTTCTCTCTCGTAATAAAGTACGGTTGTACGTGAGATTGAAAACGTCTTTGCAAGCTGTGAGATCGTTAGCATAGGTAGGATTTCACTTTTTAATCGTCTTTCAGCGCTCAAGCGCCATCATCTTCGATAGGTTTAATATCTGGCTGTAATACGTTTAGCCTAGCAGCTTCGCTCGATAAAAGTGATTCACTATAATATTGATGAATCACCGCAGACGCATGTTCAACCAGATCATTATTCTGCTGCAAAAACAGCGACCACGATGGTCTTTCTAAACGCTTTATACGCTCTGCCATCAATCGAACAATTGCATCCGTAATCGTTAAATGAAACTTCTGCTTAGCCCCTAAGCTTTCAGCATATGCCTTTATGCCAACAGATAACTTTTCAATGACTAAATCGACTTCATCATCCAGCAAATAAAGCCAAGCTAAACGTAGATGTCCAACATGATTAAAATGCTTAGGGTCCAATGTTTGATTTTCAAACTGCTCAACAAAACTCACATCGCTGATGATGACTGATTTCGCTTTCATACATACCTCTATCGACCGTTAATCGATTAAAAACGATAAAGGTGTCATTAGTAGACAGGTCAAACCTTTTGCTAGTTCTTTTTTCTATCGATTACAGATAGTCTGATCACATAACAATAAATTGAACTATTCAAAGGAATTAGTTCTACTTTTGAGAACCATATGGAAATCGTCAGTCTTAAAACATTTAAAGCGGTTGTTGACGAAGGGGGAATCAAAGGTGCTTCAGTGGTCTTAAACACTGTTCCCTCCAATGTCTCTACGCGAATCCAAAAATTAGAAGAGGAACTTGGTGTTAAACTCTTCAAGCTCGATGGTAGGAAGCTAATACAAACCTCAACAGGGCATACCCTTTACCAGTACGCTTGCCAAATTTTACAGTTGGAATATCAAGCGACCACTGCGGTCCAGCAAGACAAAAACACTTATGAATTACGTATCGGTACCCCAGAGACTTTTGCGGCGGTACATCTGCCGAAAGCACTCAAAAAGCTAAGAGATAACCACCGTAATATTCATCCACGTCTTTATACCGCGGCCAGCGCAGAACTCACCACCGCTGTCATTAATAACAAAGTAGATTGTGCATTTGTCGGTGGTGCAGTTAGCCACCCAGATCTACTATCTATCCCTATCACTGATGAGACGCTCATTTTAGTTGAACCATCAAACAAACAATATGATCCCGTGCTTTTCGTTCGTGAAGAGGGCTGTGCTTACCGAGAGTGTGCGATTAGTTGGCAGCAAGCGTCAGGCAAGGGAGATGAAGAGATAATGTCTATGAGCAGTGCCGATGGTGTACTTGGCTGTATTGCAGGTGGACTTGGCTATACCGTCATTAGCGAAGATGTTGTAAGAGGTAGCCGCTATGAAAATCTGCTTTCCACAGAGAATATTTCCATAGGCAAAAAACATCTCCATATCTCTTTAATTTTTAGAACCGACACTCCCTTACAAGAAGGCATAAAAACCTTGGCTAACTTATTCAATAAGTAACTATTTCAACAAGTAACTGTTTCAACCTGCTATTTCAGCAATAGATTAAGTTCTTCCAAACGTAGCGGTTTATGGAAATGATAGCCCTGTAGAACATCACAATTTCTTCCGGCTAAAAACCCCGCTTGTACATCAGATTCAACGCCTTCTGCAACTACACTGAAACCCAATTCATGAGCCATGGTTATAATCGCATCAATAATCGCTACATCACCGCGATCATGAGGCACACCATCAACAAAGTTTTTATCGATCTTAACTTCTTTCGCTGGGAAACTTTTAATATAGCTGAGAGAAGAATACCCCGTGCCGAAATCATCTATCGAGATACTAATGCCTAAATTGGTTATCTGATTAAGAATAGCCAAATTATTCTCGATATCTGCCATCGCGATACTTTCTGTAATCTCTACAACCACGCGCCCCGGCTCAACACCCGTTTCAGATATACACTGGCGCATATGGTCAACCAACGTAGGTGAATTCAACTGTAGACTAGATACGTTAGTGGAAACCTTTATTACGTTATCAAATGCTTCCTGCCACAACGCAGCCTGAATACAAACCTGCTCAAAGATCCACTCACCAATCTCGACAATAAGTCCTGCATCTTCCGCCAATGGAATAAAATATGCGGGTGAAATGGCCCCTCGCTCAGGATGATTCCAACGTAAAAGCGCTTCAACGCCTATGATCTCGTGGTCTACACTCGACATCTGAGGCTGGTAATGCAGTTCAAATTGCCCTTGTTTAATCGCCTTACGCATCTGCCCTTGGATATATAAATTCTCTTTCAAACGCTTATTCGCATCTGGCGAAAAGAACTGATAACGGTTGCCACCACTTTGCTTCGCATACTGAGAAGCATGGCTTGCATTTTTTAGGAGTTCATTTGCTGATTGGGCATCATCAGGAAAAATAGCGATACCGACACTTACGGTCACATAGCAATCTAGATTATCTAATAAAAAAGGCTGATCAATGACATCAACAATACCCGCGGCAATAAATGATGCATCTTCAATTCTGTTGGCCGAAGCAAGTAATACTGAAAATTCGTCGCCTCCGGTTCTGGCTATCGATTTCCAAACGTCTTCATCACCTGAACGATTGGCCACTTCTGTTTGTTTTAAATACTCGACGATGCGATCAGCAACCACCTTGAGCATTCGGTCGCCTAATCGCGGACCATAGGACTCATTGATCGATCTAAATTTATCCAAACTTAGATGTAATACTGTCGCTTTACTCTTATTTGAATGACTGTTATCAAGTGCCCAAGTAAGCCGATCAGCAAACAGATGACGGTTAGGTAGCCCAGTCAAATCATCGTAATAAGCTAGCTGATCTTGGTAGGCTTTGACCATTAAGGTATTTCGTACCCTTAATACTAATTCACCTTTATCAACCGGTTTGGCTAAAAACTCAGTCGCTTCTAGTTCTAGACATCGTAGTTTTGTATCTGCATCAGATGCAGCGGTCAGTACAATAACTGGCAGATACCTTGTCGTTTCATTCGCTCTAAGTTGCTCCAGAATAGCGAATCCCTCTAACTCTGGCATCAACAGATCTAACAGAATAAGATCAGGCTGGGCATTTGCTATGCAATCAAAGAATTTAGTAGGGTCTTGTATTGATGAAAAATTGTTATAACCCGCTTCGTTTAGAAAAATCTCAATGAGATCGCAAGTGCTCGGCTCATCATCCACCATTAATATATTGGCTTTACGTAAGTCAGCACATTTATTCGGACTCTCAGCAAATAACATTACAACTAAATTCCCTTAATGAGACCAGCCTCTTCACGAAAATAGTACTCACAAAATTCCTTCACAGGTAAAGGCTTTGAATAAAAATACCCTTGAATAAGATCACACCCAACAAAACTTAAATAATCAGCCTGTCTTTGATTTTCAACGCCTTCAGCCACTATTTTATAACCTAACTTTTTAGCCATCATTATGATAGCAGAGGAGATAGCCTGATCGCCCAAATTATCCGGTAAACCATCAACAAAGGCTTTATCTATTTTCAATTCCCCAATTGGAAACTCTTTCAAATAACTCAACGATGAATAACCTGTTCCAAAATCATCTACAGACACTTGAATACCGAAGTCCCGTAACTCTCGCAGGACTATGATCGCTTGCTGCACATCAGACATAGCTAAGCTTTCAGTGATTTCAATCATAATGGCTGCGGGATTCGCACCTGTCTCAGTGATCACGCACTTGACCGTTTCAAAAAAGTCGTCCGCTTTAAATTGTCTTCCCGAAACATTCACTGAAACCGTTAAACCAGTTAAACCTTCCTGTTCCCATACGACTGACTGTTTACAGGCCTCTTTCAGAACACGCGTCCCCAGTTCAATCATTAATCCATTTTCTTCAGCTAACGGAATAAAAAGGTCAGGGGGAATCGTTCCTTTTGTGGGGTGATCCCAGCGTAGTAAGGCTTCTGCACCTTTGACCTCAAGAGTATTTGCATCCACTTGGGGCTGATAAACTAGAAAAAACTCACGATTATGTAGAGCCTTCCGTAAATCCTGCCCAAGCTCCATTTTCTCTTTTAGATGGGTATTTGCTTCATCCGAATAGAACTTGAACCCATTTTCCTCCCCATCCACAACCAAATCGGCAGTGCTGCTCGCGCGACTTAGTAAAACATCCGCAGTCTCTCCATCATGGGGAAAGATTGAGATCCCAATGCTCAGAGGCATATAAATCTCTTTACCTGAGACCGACAGTGGCTTATCAAATGTATGAACTAAACGTTCGCCAACATAACTAGCATCCCCCTCATTTTGGATTCGGGTCAGCAATATAGAGAACTCATCCCCCCCTAAATGCGCAGTGATACGACTAGGATCATTATCGCCTCCGTGAGAGACAATATCGGAAGAACGAACGCAGTCTAACAACCTTTCGGATACGACTTTTAGTAAAGCGTCACTCGTTTGCGGACCATAGGTATCCGCCACTTTTCTAAAATTACCTAAACGTATATTCAGTACTGACAAAAAGCCATTACTCTTCTTAAAGCGTTCAATAGCGTTGTTCAAACGTTCCAAGCACAAACGCCTGTTTGGGAGCCCTGTTAAGGGATCGTAATAGGCAAGCTGATCTTGATAAGCTTTGAAGGTAAGGGTATTGCGTATACGAAGCGCTAATTCACTTTGATCCACAGGTTTAGCTAAAAAATCAGTCGCACCTAACTCTAACGCTTTCAACTTTGTTTCGCAGTCGCTCGACGAGGTTAAAACAACAACAGGAAGATGTGCCGTGCTAGGGCTATCCCGTAACTGCCTTAGGATATCAAAACCACTAACTTCAGGCATGACCAAATCCAGCAATAAAATATCAGGCTTGGTCGCATGAATCTCATTGATTGCATTACGAGAATCAGGAACTCCATAGAAGTTGGTATAACCCGTTTCTTCTAGAAAGATCTGTATCAGTTCAATCATAATGGATTCATCATCAACCATCATGATTTTTGAATTATGCAACGTAGATACTTCAGTCATTGCTACGCCTTCCCCTAAGGGGCTCTATTCTACATTTCAATGCGCTGTTTCATCTTCTGTATTAAGTTTAGCGAATAATCTACACGTGTATTATTTTTTTCTTTGGCTTGCACCTCTAGCTGAGCTGCGGGATCTGTAAACTCATGAAACCCCACACTCCCAGAAGATACTTTTAACCAATGTGCAAAATCTGAAACCTGCTCAAAATCATTATCAATAGCAGCTTTGATCACAGCCACAAGCTTCTCATCTAAACGCGCACAAAACTGCTGTACTATTGGCCGAAACTTTTCATTTGATATAAGCAAGCTAGATGTAATGGAAGCTTCATCTTTGTTACCTTTCGGCAAGCCCATTATATTAGGCAGAGCTAAACTATCAACACCTTCAAGCTTAGCCGCAGTCAATATAATACTATTAGAGCTTTCAATTACTTCCTTCAATAATAAACGAGCACTTGATTCTTCCAGCGCGATAGCCAGATCGGTAAATATATGAAAGCCTACACTCCCAGCGGACCCCTTTAACCAATGTGCAAACTCCTGTATAGCTGGGTAACTCTCGTGACTGATATCATCGCGAAGCTGACAAAGCCTCCCTTCTAAGCTCCGTATGAAACGCTCAACTACGTTTGCAATTCTGTCATTCGTTAAAGGCAATGTCGAACGTATCGTACTGCTGCCAAAAGCAGACACTTGTGGTTCATTGTTAGGCTCAACCACGTCGGTCTGCATCTTCGCCTTAACAAGGTCAGTATCTTTAACCAGCGGGTTCGCAACACGACTCCTATCAGCTAACCCTGCTTGCGCTCTTTTAAATAGTTGTTCAATAACAATTAACTTTGCCTGAATAAGTATCTCGTCGCTACTTTTAGCGCCTTGCTCAAGTTCCGCGGCGGGTTCAGTAAATGCCATTAAACCAACACTACCAGCTGAACCTTTTAGCCAATGCGCCAAATTTGCAAGATCATCATAACGGCTTTCGGTTACAGCATTCTTCATCTCACCCAGTTGTTCTCTCAACCGCTCCACAAACCGGCTAACCAATGGTGCAAATTTAGTACTTTGTTTTAATAACGACGAGACCAATGGAGATTCATCAGGTACAGCGGTATTGAGGCATGGCGGTCCAGTGCCTTCAACGGTCAAATTTTGATGCCTAACAGCAACCACCTCTTTTTGATGTCCCCCTAATAGGCCCGCCAGTAGTTTAATCAGGGCATTAATATCGATGGGTTTAGTCATGTAATGACTGTAACCAGCCTCTAGGCAACGCGTTTGAATCCCTTTCATGGCATGTGCTGTTAACGCGACTATCGGTACCTCAATTTTTTCTTTACGCATCGCTGCAACAGCCGTATACCCATCCATTACAGGCATCTGAACATCCATCAAAATTGCATCAAACTGACTGGCTAACGATTTATCAAGGCCATCTTTACCATGTACAGCGGTTACTACCGAAAGCCCTAATCCATCTAACACCAGTTTGATCAATTCGCGATTTTCACTACCATCATCAATAACCAGTATATTGGCAGCAGGAAAGGTCCACTCGACCCGCTCCTCTTTCTCTTCAGCCTCAATCTGCAACTGTAATTCATCAGGCTGCATCCAAAGGCAATTATCAGCATTCTCCACCTCAAGAACTAAGCTAAACGTCGTGCCCTTACCCGCTTCGCTGCTGACCTTAATATCGCCACCCAACGCATGGGCAAACTTATGGCTAATCGATAAACCAAGTCCGGTTCCTCCAAAGCGTCGCGTAATAGAGCTATCCGCTTGCACAAATGCTTCAAAAACAGAATCCGCTTGTTGCTGGGTCATCCCTATACCCGTATCAACAACATCTATTTCCATTTGAGATTTATTCATGCGCACCCGAATCGTAACGCTACCTTCTTCCGTAAATTTAATCGCATTACCAATTAAGTTCGTCAGTATTTGCCGAATACGCCCTGGATCAGTGCCTATCTGTTCTGGAATAGCACTGTCTGCCACAAAGTTAAGAGCCAACCCTTTTTCATCAGCTTTCACCTTCATAATTTGCAGAACATGGTGGATCAATTGGACAGGCTTGCAATCGATATTCTCGACCTCTAAGCGCCCTGCTTCTACTTTTGAGAGATCCAAAATATCATTGATAAGGTCCAGCAGGTGCTGTCCACTATTCGATATAGTGTTGAGATGGTCGAGCTGATTAGGCTGTAACTTTTTCTGGTCTCTTCGTAATAGCTCAGTAAAACCTAAAATGGCATTCATCGGTGTACGAATCTCGTGACTCATGTTCGCCAAGAAATCACTTTTTGCACGGTTAGCAGCTTCCGCTTCCTCTTTAGAGCGGCGTAACTCTAACTCTTTCTCTTCGAGTAACGTTACATCATCCAAACTCACCATAACCCCACCAACCTTTCCCCCAGGGATGAGGACGGGCGAGCAGTTCACCATAAACGTTAGGCTTTCATCATTTGGGAGTGTTAAACGAACCATATCATTCATTAACACTTGTCCAGACTCAATCGCCTGCTTCCACGGTGATTCCGAACCCACAGGTTCATCATTTTCATTACGCCAAGGGAAGCTAGACGCTTTTATACCGACTAATTTTTCTGATGACTTTTCCACCATTGTTGAAAAAGCTTGGTTTGCCAGCACAATATTCTGATTGCGATCAAGTACTAGCAAGCCCTCCGCCATCGTATCTAAAGCTGAACGTACCCGGTCAGGAACCGCTTGAGAGGGGTCTAAATGCTTCAGCATCTTTCCCAGATAAAAGAAAAAAGCGATAAAACTCGTTAGAGAGAGGAAAGTAATAAACAAAAATACAGGGCTGGTTATAACACCCCAAACCCCCGGTTCAACAATTGGGGTAAATCGAAGTTCGACCTGCCCCCACTTTTGCTCACCGGACCATAAAGGTATAACTACCTGGGAGTTATTGGACAATGAATCCTCAAGAGGCTCCCAATATTTTACATGCTCAGCCACCTCGGAAATCATGCGATTTTCACGCTTAACCGCAGCCGAGAGCAAGGTAGGGTTTCGCTCTACGATCACCTGCAAGGTTGCATCCAAACGTCGAGTATCAGACTGGGTAATAAATAACGAACCTTTCGCGGCGACTGTCTCGGCAAGCGATTGTCTCGCCTTACGCTCCACATACGCTTCATCTGGGAAAATACCCAACAACACAGCAATCAACACCAAGCTGACGATAATACTCGCTTGGCCCATGGCCATTCTGACTTTTGCACTGTGTTTACCAAAAATGCTATCTAGCAAAACTACGCCTTATCTTTAGGTAGGTTTTGTTGATTTTTGTCATGGGGATGACCAATTGAAGGACCCTTCGACACCATATCTTCCAAGGATTCTTGATCTTCTTGTTGCTCACCTATACGTGCTAACACAGGGAGAGGATCAACAAAGCGCCACGCAGGTAGCGAAGATAGGACACTCGTTAAAATAATACCGCTACGCAAAAGCCACGCTACATAACCGACAGAAAGACCGGTAGATAATGCTGCTCCAGAACCAAGCACCATTGAATCCAATGTAATACTTCTTTGGGTATCATTATCCAGATCAGAAAGGCTCTCCATGAATCCATCAGATTTTATTAATAACAATGGGTCCGATAACACAGCCCAACCTGCTCTTAATTGCGAAACTGATGCCACACTTTCTGCCACCACGATACTAATTTTACTGGGTTCTGTATCAGGTAGAGGCAGATCAATAGCCACTTCCTCAGGCATCGAAGGTTCTATTTCCTCACTAAGTTGCTCTATAATAATACCTTCAGTTCCTTCAACAACAGCTAGCGTCATCTCCACTTCTTCAGTTTCGGTCACTTCCTCTTCATGGACCTCTTTCTCTTCGACGATGACACTGACAACTTCAACAACCTCTGGAATCTCTTCTGGTGGGGCCTCAATAACCGGAGCCACGCCAATAGAGATGTTCCCTATAAAGGGGCCACTTGAGCCTGTTCCGTCACTGATGGAAAACTGAAAAGCAGGAGCAACGGCATCATTATCATCAATAAACTGAATCTGCCCTGCACTCACTTCCGCTTGGGTAAAACTCAAAATGGAAGTACCTGGTGCGGAAAGCTTCTCAAAGCTTCCCCCTTGCACCAAGCTAAGCGTATAGATCAAAGAGGGATCAGAATTATCCACATCAGACGCTGAGAGATTACCCACACCAAGAACAACGGTATCGCCCTGATCTAACGAAAGACTATTTACCCCCAAAGTAGGTAGATTATTGACGGCCTGAACAGTGACGGTAGAGGCGATATTTGGCGCTAAGGTATCATCGCCACCGTTTGCGACCAGACCGTTATCTTGCAATGATGTTATCGTCACCACACGATTAGCAACAGTTGGATCGTCACTGTTGTTCTGATAACTCACCGCTTCCAGAATGGTTTTGACTTCTGCGGCGGTCGCACTGCCACTTAAGCTCACCGTCGCTGTGGTACCGCTAACACTCACACCGAAACTGCCAAAAGCAGTGCTGACACCACTATTAGTGTCAGTTAGCGCGACACTCGCACCATCAATATTTAACACTTCATTACTGCCATCAGTCACATTGCTGATGGTTAAGGTTAAACCAAGAAAGGTTTGTCCTGATTCAATCGCATTCGCGGCCGCAGAAGAGAACAAGCCCGCGGCACTGCCCCCCTCGGTAAAGGTTGGATTGCTTGCGGTTAAACTTAACGTCGGCTCATCGTTAACCGATGTATAGGAGATACTAGCTGGGGTAATTGCGGTTGTATTCGTACCATCACTAACAGTAAAACTAAAACTAGGAGCGGTCTCATTGTCATCATCAACAAAAATAACTTCACTGTTATCCACTTGGTTTTGAGTAAAGGAGGTAACCGCTACTCCCGGATTCGTTGTTAATTGGAACTCCCCGCCAACAATCGAAGAAAAGCTATAACTCAAGCCAGCGTCAGCATCATCACTATCAGTTGCTGCCAGCACGGCGTTAGTGATAGTTACACTTGCCCCTTCCACAATTGAAAAGCTATTAGTACTTATCGAAGGCGGGTTATTCGCGCCGGAAGAATCATGAGTAAAACTAAAACCATCAATAACTTCGTTGCCGCTATCGAAATTTACATCGTTATCACTGGGATGGTCACCGTCAAATAGAATGCTCGCTTCAATATCCGCATTCCCTGCACCAGCGACCAACGTCGTCTTACTGACGTTCAACGCAATAATGTCATTTTTTGACACGACTAATGAATTACTGCCGATACCATCATTATCGTCATTATCAAACGTTACAAACAATGTACCCGCATCGTAACTGATGCCGCCAAGGACTTTATCATTCTCTAAAAGATCAATACCTATAATCTTGTGATCAAAATCTAAACCGGCTTCATCGCCGTCAATTAATTGAAGTACGGCCGGATAGGTTGCAGGCACACTGGTATTTAATGTATCAGTTTTAAGTAACCAGATGTCGCTGTGCTTCGCTCCGTCATTGCGGTTAAATAGCATATCTCCCGCGTTGATCTGGTAGTCACCCACCACAACATCTTTCTCGGCGAGTGTAATACCTCGAATTTCAGCACCATCATTAAAAGGGTCATTTAATAAAAGGTAGAAATTACCCTTGCTATAGTCACCGACAACATCCGGCCTAAAGTAATAAACATCCTCTTTGTTAACGACTAAATCTGCAGGCGCACCCACGCCATTACTCGTTAAGGTTGTATTATCTTTACTGGTAAGGATGAGATCCCCTGCCTGTAGAGTGATCGTATTAATGGCACCAATGGATACGTTACTGGTCACATAATGCAGACCCTGAAGCGAATTTTCGCCTGCAAACAGCGAGATATCGAACGCTACACTAAATATACCATCGGTACTGCCTTCGCCCATTGAGTATGCCGAGCCGGCTTGTTGCAGAATATCGCCTTTTTCAAGGGCCGTTCCGTCTAGTCCAGGTATGCCATTAGATGTGCCTTCATCCCCTTCAATCGAAAGCCATAACGCACCATCGGACGTATTACTAAAATCTATGTTAGCGCTCTCAGCCACCGTTGAAACGTTACCATCAAAAATTGAAACGTCATAAGCGGGGGCTAATTCACCGCCATCATGAATAAAAACAACCGTCATTGCGGTGACTTGAGCTTGAGTAAAACTAGTGATGGCAGAAGCGGTATCGGAGGTCAGTGCAAAAAAACCATTACTCACATTGCTAATATCAAACCGTAAGCCTGATGAAGCATTATCCACATCAGTGGCCGATAAAAAAGCCGCGTTAATCACAACCGTTTCGCCCTGTGATAGGGTCAACGTATTATTCCCGATCACTGCGGCATCATTATCCACCTGTACAGTAACATCAGCGGAGGCACTCAGATCAAGTCGGTCATCTGAAGCACCACCACTTCCACCATCATCTTGCAGATAACTTAAAGTAACAACACGGGTAGCCGCCGTTGGGTCTTGGCTGGAATTTTGATAACTAACGCTGTTTAACAAGGCACTCATGGCCGCATTGTTCGCACTACCACCACCCAAGGTTAGTGTGGCCGTTGTACCTGAAAGACTGACATTATACGTAAAACCCGTAACCGAGCCGGTATTCAAATGGGTGAGCGCAATCATTACGCCATTTATGGTGATAACTTCTGAGGCACCATCGGTCACATTGGTGATATTCATCCCTAGGGCTATAAAGCTTTGGCCCGAATCTACGGTATCGGCTGCAGCACTATTGAACAGAGATTCTGGCACACTGCCTTCAGTATAGGTAACTGTTAGAGGGGTTATGCTCAGTGTCGGCTCAGTATTAACAACAACTTCATAGGCGCCTATATCGGTAGAGGAACGTAGCGCTCCTCTTTGGTCATCTGTGGGCGCGCCGGTATCAGTGCCTGCATCAATCGCTATACTACCCGCCAACAATGCATGCGTTCGTGTTTCGCCACCATTCTCCGCTAAAACGTCGAGATTAGGATCACCAATGGTGTCACTACCAAAACCTGTCGCCGTGCCCACATCACCAATAATATTATTACCATCACTGGTAAAAGCACCTAATACATCCGGAGAGTTAACCGCAGCAGTGTTTCCATAGATGATCGTATTGCTCAGCGTAACCGTTCCGCCAGCCTGATCAATTCCCCCGCCAGAGTTATCTGCTGAATTATTCGTGATGGTGGCATTTGTCAGTACAAGAGTGCCTTCATTGTAAATACCACCCCCGAATTGCGCATTATTACCACTCACTGTGACATTTGTGAGAGTAATATCCCCTGTGGACTCATTATAAATACCGCCCCCAAACTGCCCCACGTTCCCAGCAAGCGTTACCCGCTCCAATACCAAAGTGCCGTGATTATGTATCGCCCCCCCCCTGCTATTAGAAGTCGAATCAATAATCTCGACATCCGTTATCGTTAAATTAGTACTCGCATCACTAATATCTAACGCGCCACCACTGCTACTAGCAGTGCCATTTTGTAGAGTTAGATTGGAGAGGCTATTAGTAATCGCTGTTGCTTCATATTCAGCAATTTTAAAGTTATTTCCACCATCAATGAATGTCGACTGCGCTCCTGCCCCAACAATGGATAATGATTCAGTAATATTGAGATTTTTTTCGTACTCTGCACTCACTCCAGTAACGATCGTCAGGGTGTAAGTGCCTGCAGCCAAGTTAACTGTATCAGCGCCAGCATTTGCATTCGCCTCGATCACAGCCTCACGCAAAGACAATAAACCATCACCACTATCCACTATGTCACTCGTGGTGGTTACCGTATAAACGGCCAGGGTACCTAACCATTGATCATCTATTTGAGTATTTAAAAAAAGTTGGTGATTTATATCACCCAACTGATACTCAAGATTCCAATCCCCTTGCCGTAATGCACTCCCTGTCAGATCATCGCTTGCGGCTATATCCGACTGCGTTAACGATTGAAATGTTTCAACAAAGCGAATTCCATTATCAGACGACGCTAATTCACACCCATAAAGTAAAATATCTGCGCCTTCATTTAGATAAGCGGTCCAACTCTCTAATAACAACGCATTGTCATTCAGCGTATTTTCAGTGACCCACTCATTACCCAGCTGCAAACCGTCTGACGAACCGTGGCTTAGGATATGAACCGCATCAATTTCTTGATGAAGTGTCAGTATATCGGTCATCTGTTGCAAACCCGATTCAGATCTATCTAACACATAGATTTTATATTCAATTCCGGGCTGTGATCTATCTATCTGTTCAAGTAAACCCGCAATATTATCGACGGCAGCATCAACAATGATAAGTTCAGTACTCAACTCTTCCGACAGTACAGGCAAGGGCGCCAAATAAGACGCAATATCGTCGTCCTCAGCAGAATCAGCAGCATTAAGGCTCAAAGGGCTAGGATATAAAGGGGGATTTACTAATTCAGATTCGACAGAAAAACTTTCAATACTGTAGAGGTAATCTTTAGGCGTGATACTTTCGTGATCAGACAAACTATCTGAAATACCTACAGGTAAAGGGTCAGCAGAAAGCATAACCCTTGGCTCAAGCATCTCAAAAATAAAACGCCGCTGCACATCTGAAAGAGATGAGACTGGCTCAGTCATTATTGATTTGGTGTTCTCACTCAAGAAGCACCTCCTCTTGTATCCACCCCCAAGTTAATCTTGCGGGTTAGTATTCAGTTGCTCGTAGAGAGGCTGGGGGATTGCTGCTACATTCAACCAATACTGTTTAACTTTTTTATAGCGGGTAATGACTTCAGCCTTTACTCCAAGTTTAGCAATTTTTACCTTGCGCGCATCTGCCTGAACCGGTCCTTTATAAGCACCAAACGAAATACGCCCGCCATAACTATTTTTGGCTAAACGCCCCATATCTTTGACACCGGCATCGGTAAACTGGGCAAATAGCACACTGCCTGGTTGTTTATATTCTGATGAAGAGATAACTAAATAGCCTTTAGGAACATTTGTAGCAGTAGTAACACGTTTATAAACGATGGCCTGCTCATCTAATTTTGACTGAATTCCGTTTACAGCCTCTAAAGATGCGAAAGGCCCTAGCTTTTGATTACTTAACTGTGGAGACTTGGACAGTTTATCTTCTACACTATTGTCTATATTGCCTTCTGCATTACCTTCTAAATGACCTTCTACATTGCCTTCTAATGTAGAAGGCGAGCTATTGTCATCCCCACTTTTCGTAGGTATAGAAGACAAATTGCCAACAGCGCTTTCATTGTTACTCGCATCTGCATCGGCTAGATTTATATTATCTGAAGGTCCTGCAGGTATAACTTCAGAATCCGCCGGTTTGATATCCACTGTTTCATCAACGGTAGGAGCGCTAATACTAGTTTCTTGCTTTACACTCTTCTGTTCAAGAACAGGCTCAGGTTTAGCCTCAGCAACTTGCTGTGTATCAACTTGTAAGAAACACTTTAAACCCGCCGGTAACTTATACTCTGAATTGTCCAGAACCAGCCTTACCCCAAACGTACCACTGGCGGCGTCCCCTAATGGATCGATAAGATCGACTTGAGCTGGGTACCCTTGCTTCTGATCAACCTCAGGAAAAATTGTTGCGCTCATTCCCTTCTGAAAACGAGAGTAGTACTCCATAGGAAAAACAGCATTAATATGAAGCGGGTTTAACTGAACCAACCGAAAAATAGGCTGATCTTCTACATACTCACCTTCATTCTTGTAACGCTCAGCCACTACACCATCAATAGTTGAATAGACTCGTTTCTCTTCTAAATGGGCTTTAGCGCGTATAAGTTCCAGCTCACGTAATTTAAGCGCCTCTTGTGCCTGTTTTAGACGCCAATAGGTGACTCTCTTGATTCTTGAGGCTTCATCAAGGTTTTGTGTTGAAGCAAGCTTTTTTTCACTTAACTGGTTAACACGGTTGGATTGAATACGATCATATTTAAGATTGACCTGCTCAGCCGACAGCTCAGCTGTCATTTTAGTACGGGCATCAGCCAAATTAATGCTGGCTTTTTCAACATCCGCCTTAAGTTCAGCTAACAGCTGCCCCTTAGCGACCGTGTGTGTACGCTCAACATGCAAATGCTCAACCACTCCAGGAACTGCCGCACTAAGCTCAACAATTTCACTGGGGCTAACAACACAATCAACCGTCGGGAAAGCAGCCTCTTCAGCGCATAAGATTGACGCTATGGGTAAAATGACAAAACCGTACAAATACCTATGATACTGCTGCATTCAAATCCTTTAACACTACAAAAAAACTCTATGCTCTATGGTATATGCATCTTTGCTAAAGATACTAGTGCAACTTTTGTGTATATCGGTAATAGATATCGGCCAGAAAGTAATCGACTACACTCATTTGTTTATATACAAAACGAACCATTGTCATGGCCGGCATAAAATCATTATTTTCTTTTTCGACCGATACCTCAACTAAAAAAAAGGGAGATACAGCTTTTAGCCCCGCTTGATCTCGACTATCTACCGCGACCATCCCACCAGCGCTACTGCCCATGAATCGAGATGGCAGTTCTGATTCTGCTGCTGGTCGTATCCTTACAATTGAACCTTGATAGGTTTCGGAAGGATTAGTATTAAACCTGACTTCAATCGAATCAACACCAAAACTCAGTTTACGTACCTGCTCTTCTGAAACGATAACTAGAACGTTAACTGAGCTTGGCTTAAAGACCTTAGCAAACACAGCACCTCTCTCTAGGTAGCTCCCAACAACGTCACGCTCCCGCGCTAGCACGAACTCGCCGTCAATCGGTGCTTTTAATTCTAAGCTATCAATACGACCCTTTAACTGATTGACCTCTCTTTGCTGGATAGCAATTTTCTCTTGCCAGCTTTGCGCTTGCGCAATATTACTGAGCCCCAACAAGCGATATTCAGCTTTGAATTCGTCCAATACAGCAACGGCAATGTTGTGCTTTAACTCCAACTCGGGACTTTCTAATCGAGCAAGTATCGTCCCTTTTTTAACCCGATCACCCGATTGATACTCAACTGATGTCACCACACCATCGGCCATACTACTGATTTTCTGTTCCTGGGGAGCGATGGTCATTGCCACCTGACTATCTGAAAAGTTGAAATTTATCAAAAACAGTAGCGAAAAAAGTAAACAAGTTGAGCCTAGCATCAACACACTAAAGCGCTGTAACTGATTAAGCACTATTGCTTCCTGGTAAAGCGCTGTGACGTGTTTTATAGCGGGCCACATCAACATTTGAAACAAAACCCATAACGCTAATAGGGTTCCAAAAACAAAAAACTTACCCGATAGGTAAAAAGCAATAACAAGACCGATAAACAAACGGTATGGCAACGCACACAAAGCATAGAAGATTAAGAAACCGTGTTTCGCTATTGGTAAAGAACCCTCCTGATGCGTTTTTTCACTTCTAAAGATCTTTCTTTTGATCGCTCCTCCCAGAAGCGCTCGCGAACGGGTATTTAAATTAAAAACACCTAACCAATCAGACAAAATGTAGTAGCCATCAAATCTCATCAACGGGTTAAGATTAAATATTAATGTGCTAAAACTGCCGACAAATACAATATTAAAAAGAAAATCAGACCAATACCCTAGCCCTGAATGTTTCCACAAGATAAACGCAAACATTGCAATAATCAGTTCAACCCACATGCCTGCTGCACCGACAACCATTCTTTGTTTCCGTTTGGGGAAAATATAGCTGGCTGACGTATCAACATAAGGGAGTGGAATAAAAACCAACATAAAAACGCCACACTCTCTCACTACCCCGCCATATTTTTTAACCGCTAACCCGTGCCCTAACTCATGAAGAGATTTTAAGAACACATATGCAAGTGCCAACAGAAGACCGTTCATTGGATCAAAGAAACGGCTTTGCCAATGGTTCTGGATCTCACCCCATTGCAAAGGCAGCTGATAAAACGAGTAGGTAAGTAAAGCAAGAAATAGAAATACGCAATATTTACTAAATATTACACTCGAAAATCTAGAAAGAGAATTTAGTAAACTATCAGGATTAAACAGAGGGAACTTCATCGCTATCGGCTGCTTAAATGACTTCCACCATCTTTGCTTTTTAGCGGGGGAATTAAATCCAGATAGTAATCCATGCTTAATAAACTTAACCAATAACGTTTCTAGTAGGTGGTCATTACGTTCATCAATTTCTAAACTTTTTATGGCCTGATTTAGCGTTAATTGACCATTTAAAGCCGTTAGAAGTGCAAACGCATCGGCATCGCAATAAAAAAACTGCTGCGCTTTACTATCCGCCACAACATACTTATCAACACTGTCCGCTTGCGGATATATCTGCACATCAGGTTTTAATTGAAGGTATCGATCACCGAGCTTAGTCAGTAAGCTAATCCCGTCATCTAACTCAGCGGCAGAGGTACTCATGGTTGAATCGCCCAAAACTGCATACGCAACCAATCGCTAAAATGATGAAATAAGCCCCATGCTAAACTATACGAACCTACATTTACCTTAGCGATGCCTTCCATACCTGGCCGCAGTTCGTCATAAAAACCCGCTTGCAACGTTGCTTCTGCCAAATACACAATTTCATTATTTTCATCACTAAAGAACGGAGAAGGCTTATGTAGCTCAATTAAATAAGCCCGCGAAGGCAAGGATGCCAACTTGAGGTCAGCGTTTAAGCCGGCCTTCATAAAACGAATATCCGTTTCTTTTATTCTCAATATCGTTCGGTATTTACCCACTGGGGCTATTTTAAATAAAACATCACCTTTCGTTACCGGAACGCCTATTGAACGGCTCAAATCTCCAGCAATCACGACTCCGGCTATACGAGAACGCAATTCAGTTTTATTTAATGCTAATTGAACCGTTTCTATCTGTGCACTTAGTTGTGCCATTTTGGCTTTTAATACTTCTGCTTTTCCCCGTTCACCACTAGCGAGGGCTTGACGATACGACTTCTCTACCTCTTGTCGTTCACCGTTAAGCTTCTGCCACTTCAGAGCAATATCTCTCTCATCTAATTCAGCTAATACACTATCTTTATCAACTAGATCGCCGGCCTTAAAGCTCGCTGTTTTGATATAACCGTCAAAGGGTGCAATAACAGGCGCCTCAACTTCCCCCTCAATCACAGCATTTACTGAAATTCGATAGTCAACGGGAATAGCCAGAACAATTAAACAAAGGGAAAAAACGATTACATATTTATAACGCGTTAAAAAAGACTTAAAAGATCTAGTGCCCTTATCGAAGGAATCTGGAGTCACATTACTGTTAGGTCTTTCATCCGTTACCGCTGCAGGAGGGGGATGCGATGCTTGAGGAGTAACTAGCTCTTGTTGAAGCAATAACCCAAACCAAAGCGCCGACCACTCAACCACTCTTTTAATCGACTCAGGAGAACCGCCAGCAAGATCTACTTCTATACCTAAATAACAGATAATCTCTTTCGTAGCAGATAGAACAGGCTGAGCAATACGGTAATGAGCACCACTAATCACCGACGTTGAACTCGATTTCTGAGCAATTGAAAATTCTAGAAACGAAACAAGTTCATCTACATCGCTTTCATGAGGCCAAACAACCCTGTCGCCCTCGCGTTCATTATGATTATCGACAAAGGTAACGACAACCGATCGAGTATTTGGAACCATCTGACCTATGGCTTCCAACCAACTAGTATAAGCGTTCAATTACATTCCCTACTCATTTACTAACTCTATATAACAGAATATCACTGAGAGCCGATTGATGTACGCACTTTGTTATTCCTCTTCTGATTCCCACCCAAAATGAGACCAAAGTTTAACCATTAGTCATCATCAGCATAGTTGCACTTGATCTATGTCGGGGTAAAGCCGCTACCTGCTCTATAAAATACCAAAATGATTCATAAATAATAATTAAAGCGCGTTTTATATATCACAATGCGCAGTGAGGAATGAATTTTGAGTATTGCTGAGTCCGTATTGACAGAAACCCGGCAGTTTATTTCAGGCAATATGGCCGTCGCACAAGCGGCTCGAGATGCCCAAGTAAAAGTAGCTGCGGCCTACCCTGGAACCCCTTCCACAGAAATCCTAGAATATATCGCCGAGTTTCCCGATATTTACTCAGAATGGTCTATCAACGAGAAAGTCTCCTTAGAAGTGACTATTGGCGCATCAATGGCGGGAAGTCGTGCCCTTTGCGCAATGAAGCATGTGGGTATGAACGTCGCCTCAGATGCCTTTATGACACAGACACTCATCGGTGCCGTTGGCGGCTTAGTCATTGTAGTTGCTGATGACGTAGGGCTATCTTCCTCGCAAAACGAACAAGATTCACGCTATTGGGGCCGCTTCGCGCATCTTCCTGTATTAGAGCCAAGCGATGCCCAAGAAGCTTATGACTACACTCGTGCGGCCTTCTCAATTTCAGAACAGTACGAAGTTCCAGTCATCGTTCGGCTTACAACGCGTATCTGCCATGTAAAAGGGGTCGTTATCAACAGCCCTGCTGAATCACATGAAACCTCTGGTTTTGTTAAAGATCCAGCGCGTTTGGTCATGGTACCGGGCAATGCCAAAAATCGTATTCCAATGATGATGGCTCGTGATATTGAACTAAAACACTTTAGCGAAGAAAGCTACCTAAATACCTTAGAACAGGGAGAGGATAAGAGCGTCGGATTCGTCACCTCTGGTGCGGCTTATTATCATGTTAAAGAAGCCTTTCCTAACGCGCCGGTTCTAAAGCTTGGATTTAGCCATCCTGCGCCTATCGAAAAAATCCGAGACTTCTCACAAAGTGTTGAAAAACTCGTTGTGATTGAAGAGGTTGAACCGCTACTGGAAACAGAACTGAGAGCAGCTAATGTCGAGGTGTATGGTAAAGATATTGTGCCTCGGATCGGAGAATTATCCCCTCCTGTTATTCAGCCAGCCGTCAATAAGCTTCTCGATAAAACGGGGCAATACGACAATATTATCCCTGCGCAGGATATCTTTCCCCGCCCACCTACCATGTGTGTTGCTTGCCCACATTTAGGGATTTACTACTGTCTTTCGCATATAAAAAATACCATTATTGCGGGTGATATTGGCTGCTATACCTTAGGCGCGGGCCACCCTTGGAATGCGCTTGATACCTGTATCAGTATGGGAGCCAGTTTAAGTGTTGCCCAAGGTATCGACAAAGGCCGCAGTGAAACGGATAAGAATAAAAACGTCCTTGCGGTTATTGGTGATTCAACCTTCTTGCATATGGGTATGCAGGGGCTATTAGACATCACCTATAACAAAGGAAATGTCACTATATTACTCTTGGATAACCGCGCAGTAGGGATGACTGGTGGTCAGAACGCTCCCTCTTCAGGCATCAATCTACAAGGGGAAGAAACAACGCAGGTCGATTTCCGTAAACTCTGCGAAGCGCTCGGCGTGAAACCTGAACGCATTCATGAAGTTAACCCTTACGAAATGCCGACACTGTTTAAAGCTTTACGCTCAGAAGTAAAAATCAAAGAACCATCCGTCATCATCACCAACCAACCCTGCGTACTGACCGAACGCTATAGCAAGCTACCGCCGTTAAAAGTAGAAGATGATAAGTGCACCGGTTGTGGCAATTGCCTTGATGTAGGCTGCCCTGCCATCACTGTCACTCGTCGCGAAACCGTCGTCAAACCGAACGGTAAAGAGAAAGAACTCGCCTTTGTGCAGATCGATACTGCAGCCTGTACCGGTTGCGACCTATGTACTAAACCTTGCGCACCCGATGCAATTGTACCGGCATACAATTCAGCTCAAGGAAACGCCCAAATTATTGATGCGGTGGAAGTAAAGTGAAAACAGATGTAACAAATATAATGGTATGCGGTATTGGTGGCCAAGGCGTCATGACAGCCGCAGATATACTGGCAACCACGGCATTAGATTTGGGCTACGACGTTAAGAAAACGGAAGTAGCGGGTATGGCTCAACGAGGGGGCGTTGTCACCTCACATGTCCGATTTGGAGAAAAGGTATTCTCTCCCTCTATTGCGCCCGGTGAAGCCGATCTCATTTTAGCATTCGAACCTGCCGAAGCACTGCGCTGGAGTACGCATATGCGCCAAGAGGGTATGATCATGGTCAATAGCTATGCGCAGCTTCCTCCCGTCGTCTCTATAGGCCTATTTGATTACCCGGACGATCCCTTCAAACAACTAGAAGAGAAAGGATTGAATGCACATCAATTTGATGCAGGGCATGCGGCAATAGAGCTTGGAGACAGACGGTTAGTCAATAGCATAATGCTAGGCGCCATTGCAGACCACCTTCCCTTTCCGGCAGAAACATTAGAACATCATCTTTTAACGCGATTTAAGGCTAAAGGTGAAAAGGTAGTCGATATGAACAGGAAGGCTTTCTCTCTCGGCAGGAACGCTTTCGCTTGATATAACACCTGCTGGCTTAGTCCTACGCTCTCGCATAGGACTAAGCCATTTTTACAGGTCTGATTCCTGAAACTGAGCAGCGACTTTAAGAAACTTGCTACCTAAGCGTTGTGCCGATTTGACACATTCAGGATCAAATAAAACGCCACTATTTTCGACTAGATAATCTAAAGTGTCTTGATGGGACCATGCCTTTTTATAGGGGCGTTTACAGGTCAATGCATCATATACATCAGCGACCCGAATAATCCTTGATTCAGGCGGAATATCTTCTCCCTTTTGCCCTAAAGGGTAACCACTGCCATCCCAGTTTTCATGATGGCCATAGACAATATTAATCAGGATCTTACTGAAGCTTTTCTCATCCATATGAAGATTCTTCAGCGCCTTAATGATGATATCTCTACCGACCGCTGTATGTTCTTTCATCTCGTCAAATTCATCAGATGTCAAACGATCCGGCTTCAGTAGAACGCGATCAGGAATCGCGATTTTTCCAATATCATGGAGAGGTGCACACTGAAAGATCTCTTCAATATATTCGTCATCAAAGCCAAAATATTCTGCTAGATCAAGCGCGATTAAACGACTGTAGCGGCTCATGCGCTCCAGATGTTCTCCGGTCTCATTATCCCTCAGGGCAGCAACCTCTTTCAGCGTTTTAGCTGTCCCCTTTAGCCCTTTAATCGCGTAGATTTCACTCACGACCAATATTGAGATCAGTTTAATAATCACATCTATTTGTACGCGAAGATGCCGGTAATCAAATCGATTCTTTCGTGTCGAAGATAACGCTATCACACCAATAAACTCTTCACGCTCAAAGATTGGTGCGATGTAGCTACTCTTGTAGCCTTTCTTCAACAATTCTATAGCAGTGAAGCTGTCTGGCTCATCTTCGAGGTGCCTGATTCGACGTTCACTATTTCCGTCCATTAAGCCACTAAGATCCTCTAAAGACCCCATCGGCGCCTCAAGATGAGCCAAAGGCTCATCTGTTCCCTTTGTGCTCAGGAAAGCTTTTAACGTCTCCGTTTTTTCATCAAAGATACCAACGCTGATCCTAGATATATCAGGATATCTTTGCTGAATCGCATCACAGATAACTTTTAGGTTGTCATTAAGCGAGCTTTTGATACTTAACTCGCCTATGGTTTTACCTAAATCAAAACGTAAAGCACCATCGTCACTACGGGTCTTCTTCATAAGTTTCAACTTCACCTGAAAGATAGATTCAGTATACACTTTCCTAGCTATTAACCACTAAATCACAAAGGCTTTTTTTTACAAAAATTAGTGCAAAAACATCGTTTAACCAGCACACATATTTCATGCGGTTACCCTGCTTTATTCATCACCTGAACGAGCACCGTTTAGTTCATAAACTAGCACTGTGTGTATCCTCAAACCCCTATAAAGGCAAGCGTGTCGAATACTTAATCTCTTCCATCGCAAAACTAGAGGTAACATCTGCCAAACCATCTACATCGTTAACCAAACGTTTATAAAAGTTATCAAACGCAGCAATATCTTCCACAACCACTCGCAGCAGATAATCCCACTCTCCTGCCATACGGTAACACTCTAGAATCTCATCGAACTGTTCGATCGTTTGTGCAAAAGACAGTAACCACTCACTATCATGATTCTGCGTTTTGATATGCACAAAAACGGACACTCCCAAGGCGACCTTCCGCCCATCAAGCAGCGCAACCCTTGCTTTAATAATACCCGCCTCTTCAAGCCTTTTAACGCGCTTCCAACAGGGAGTTGTCGATAGGTTAACCCGCTCTGCAATGTCAGAAATTGAGATCGAGGCATCCGCCTGAAGAATATTAAGAATTCTCTTATCAATACTATCCATAATAAAATCATCTCAATAATAAATAATTTTTAGAATTAATTTCTAAAATCTAGCACATTAATACAAATAACAGAAAATACTTATCCGCATAAAGTACTACAATTTCCTTTCCTACTAAGCATTTTGATTAATCGGCATTATCAGGAAAAGACAATGAAAACATGGTGTACTGAAGCTGTTAATAAGATTACCGCAGATATCCAACGTTCTGCCGATACTCATCTGATCAAACTCGCGCTACCCGCATTAACAGGCATTGATATCTACCTTAAAGATGAGAGCACACATCCAACCGGTAGCCTTAAACATCGCTTAGCACGCTCGCTTTTCTTGTATGCGCTTTGTAATGGCAAGATAGATGACAGCACAACGATCGTTGAAGCTTCATCGGGAAGCACAGCCGTGTCTGAAGCCTATTTTGCAAGAATGATTGGCATCCCTTTTATCGCAGTCATGCCAAAGAGCACAGCTAAAAGCAAAATTAAGCAGATCGAATTCTATGGCGGTCAATGCCACTTTGTAGATTGCCCAAGTCAAATGCACGACGCTTCTGTCGAATTAGCTAAAGCTGTAGATGGTTATTTTATGGATCAATTCACTTACGCTGAGCGCGCAACGGATTGGCGAGGGAATAACAATATTGCCGAAAGTATCTTCCAGCAGATGTCACTAGAGCCCCATCCTATTCCTTCAACGATTGTAATGAGTGCAGGCACAGGAGGCACCTCTGCAACACTAGGCCGCTATATTCGCTACAAGGGATATCACACTCAATTGCTTGTCGTTGACCCTGAAAATTCAGCCTTTTATCCCCATTTTAAAAAACAAAATGAGGCAACACGGGTCATCTCAGCCAGCCGTATAGAAGGCATAGGTCGACCTCAAGTCGAAGCCTCTTTTCAACCAGACGTGATTGATGACATGTTGCAAGTTCCAGATAACGCGAGTATTGCAGCCATCCTTTGGTTAGAAAAAATAATCGGCCGTAAAACGGGTGCATCTACAGGCACGAATATCTGGGGCGCACTGCAAACAGCGCGACAGATGAAGCAGTCAGGAACAACCGGCTCTATCGTGACTTTGATCTGTGATAGTGGTGAGCGTTATTTAGATACTTACTATAACCCTGCTTGGGTTAAGCAACATATTGGCGATACTCAACCTTATTTGAAGCAACTTCAACAATTCAACTAACGTGAACATAGAGGGAGAGGGTTCGGTTTACACCGAAAACCACGCCTCTTGCTCGCGTGCAGAGAGGAAACTCCATGCAACAAAGCGACTTACTTTTTGCCCCTGAGCCATCTCCACGGTTTTAATGTTGACCGCCCCCGCTTGCTTTAACGTTTGGTAGACAGCGGGCAAGTTATCTTTCTTAGAGATTAAGGTGGTAAACCACAAGCAGTTTTTGGCAAACAACTGACTCTCTTTAATCAT
>Ga0193961_1000165_pt1 | contig 26255 bp, 25 predicted proteins | sample FB_4_MG_FD_140371 | JGI IMG/M metagenome (GOLD analysis project Ga0193961, IMG submission 140371) | Microbial mat bacterial communities from the Broadkill River, Lewes, Delaware, United States - FB_4_MG | ecosystem: Environmental > Aquatic > Freshwater > River > Microbial mats | place: USA...
AGAGGTGTTCGTTATGCAGATGCAGATTGTCTATTAAGTGACCTCAATACAAATGGAATATTTGGGGATGCAAGCTGTTATACCTATGAAGACACATCTGTAAATATGAGTGCAGCATCATCTCTTACTAACTTTATAAATTCCCTCTCACTCTCAAATAATTCATATGATAAAACTATTTTCACTTTCTGGAATCATGGTGGTGCGTATGATGGTGTGTGCTATGATGAAAATGGAGGAGACAAGTTAACGCTAGATGAATTAGAAGCATCATTCAAAGCTACAAATGCTAATTTTGACATAATAGGTATGGATGCTTGTCTTATGGGTAGTCTAGAGGTTGCAAAAACATTAAGTACTTATGGTGCTTACTTAATCGCTTCAGAAGAGTTAGAGCCTGAACATGGTTGGAACTATGAAGAGTTGATAAAATGGCTTGGGGAGAATCCAAATGAATCTCTTACAAATATGTCAAAAATGTTTGTAGATTCATACATATATACAAATGCTCATGCAAATACATATGATAAAACCCTTTCTGTATTAGACCTCAGTAAAGCTAATGAAATTGTTGAAGATTTTACGACTCTCTTAAGCTCTTTAAGTGCAACGAGTGATTTTAGCTCTATCTTAAATTCAGCCAAAGATTCTCAGCAGTATGCGTTAAATAGTAACTATAGCATTCCTACTGGCAGAAGTATGGACTTGAAACATTTTTTAGAAAACTTAAAACTTAAAAGATCGGATTTATCAACACAGATAGACTCTCTGAATACTAAAGTTGAAGATTTTGTAGTTTACAATAGATACCAAAACTCAAAAATCAATTCTAATGGGGTTTCAGTTTTTCAACCACTCAATATAGGACAGTGGGATAGCGTATATAAAAACAAAGATGATTTCATCTCTATTGACTGGTTTAATTTTGTGGGAGACTTTTTAAGTATAGGTCTTGGTGATACAGTAGACCCAGTTAAAAATAGTGAAACTGCTTGTAGTCGCTCAAATATTAGTGGTTACTGCATAGATGTAACCGATAACATTGGTATAAGTGAAGCGGAAGGTTTTAACTTTCTTACTTATGGAGATGACTATCTTCTACTTGGTACTGATAAGATGTCTAAAACAGGTACTAGTGAGTATTTTTTACCTGAGCAGGATGATTACTGGCTCTACTTTTGTAACGGTAGTGAAAGCGGTGCTGGATGTATATTTCCATCAGCTATTTTTGTTGGAGAGTTTGAAAACAACCATGTATACGTATCATATGCAAACGTGAATGATGTATATTCGGAGTTTTATATAACAGTAAATCAAAATGATGGAACGCTTGATTATTGGTCAGTTCCAGTAAACAGTAGTGGTGTAGCATCAAAAAGTCAAAAAAATATAGAGCTTGGCGATACACTAGAGTTTTACTACTATATAGTTTCTATGAGTGGAAATGATAGTTGGATTTTAGGAGATAGATTGACTTTTACTAAAACACCAACAGCATTTGTAGAAAAACTTGATGCAACTGTTACATATTATGGGTCATTTAGTGACTTTAAAGGCAACTCTATAATCGGAGAGATATATACTTCTAACTAAGAGTTATCTTAGTTGCCTTTACATTTCTAAATATAAGATTTTTTAGTTTTGTTAAGACCATCAAATATTCGGAACCACCTAAATTTAAAACTTACTATTATCTATATCAATTCCATTTATATCTAAAGTATAAATAAGATCTATTGGGTCTATTTTATCAAAGTTATTCATAACTAACTGTTTTAAATAAGCTTGTTCAGATTTTTCAGATTCAAGTAAACTTGATAAGTACTTTCCTTTTTTATGAACAACTACATCAGTTATATCTTTATCAAGATTTATCCCTTTTACTATTTCTGCATTATCAACATCAAAAAGTGCACCAAGCATGGAAAACATACCTGCGGTATATGCTTTGTCTTTTTCGTTAGGATTTGCATTTCTCTCCATCTTTTCTGCTCTTTTAAGTGCAATGGCTAGAATTGTTTCAGAAACTGGGTTATCGGACATTTCTGAGTATAAGTAAAGTAACAACCATCTCAGAAGTGTATCTCTTCCTAAAAGGGTAACAACTTGAACAATTGACTCTACTTTTGTTTCAAACTTAACTTGTGTATTTAGAAATTTTATTAGTTTAAACGAAAGGTCTGGTCTTTGTTTGATATATGACTCTATAGCCTGTGTAGAACCATCCGTCTTAATAAGTTTTATAAGGTTTAGAATAATATACTGTGTAACATCCTTACTTCTATCTATTTCAACAACTTCTGGCTTATTTAAGTAATACCCTTGAAACAGATCAAAACCCATATTATGATATTTTTCATACTCCTCTTTTGTCTCTATCTTTTCTGCTAATAATCTTAAACCAATTTTTTTGAACTTAGCCACAGTTTTTACTAGGTTATCTGGATCAGAAGTTAATACATCTATTTTTACTAAATTTATATACTTTAAAATTGGTGAGAACTTTTTTATCATTCTGGGAGAACAATCAAAATCGTCTATTGCGATTTTAAATCCTCTTTTATGATACTGTATGATTTTTTGCACTACATCATCTGTTAAATCTGTTGTCTCTAAGATTTCAAGTATAAATTTTTTGTTATCTAAAAGATCAATAAGTCCAGAAAGTAGAAACTCTTCATCTAGATTTACTAAGACTACACCGGTCTCATTTAATACTTCATTAATGTTTGTTAGTACATTTATAAGAACGTGTGAGGTTGCTATGACATTTGATGGGAAATTTTTTATACCATACTCATAGTCTCTGTATAAAAGTTCATGTGCAAAAATTTTATTTTTTGTATTATATATTTTTTGTTTTGCCAGATATATTTTTCCCAACAAGAGTCCCTTTTTATCATATATAAGTATATGTGTTATTAAAATTGTAACACAATTTGTTAATCATTAAAATTATTATATAAGATATTGCCTTTTTTTTTATAATCCTTATATATATATTATGTAAAAAAACTTAGTTTAATTACACTAAGTTTTTTTAAGGTATTAGATGTTATATTTTTAGAGTAATTACACTAAAAGGATAAAAAATGAAAGTTACTACATTTATAACAGCGTTAATCACATTAGTTTTTGGTTTCTCTTCCATTCAGGCTCAAAGTTTTAAAGTGGATCCTTCACACTCTGAAATTGGATTTAAAGTTAAACACTTAATGATCTCAAATGTAAAAGGTAACTTTTCAAAGTTTGATGGTTCATATGAACTTGAAAAAGGAAAGCTTACGAAGTTAGAAGGTACTGTTGAAGTTTCAAGTATAGATACTGATATTGAAAAAAGAGATAACCATTTGAGATCTGAAGATTTCTTTTTTGTAGAAAAATATCCAAAAATGACTTTTAAGATGACAAAATTTAATGGTGACAGTGTTACAGGTGAACTTACAATTCGTGGTGTTACTAAAACAGTTACTTTTGATGCTGATGTAAGTGGTATGATTAAAGATCCATGGGGTAATATAAGAAGTGCAATGACACTAACAGGTAAAATAAATAGAATGGACTATGGTCTTAAATGGAACAAAGCTTTAGAAGCTGGAGGTGTAGTTGTTGGTGAGAGTGTAAAATTGGAGATAGAGCTTGAAGGAATCGCCAAATAGATATATAATTACATAATGAAAACAAAAGATAAAATACTTTTAACTGCCCTTGAACTCTTCAACAAGGGCAACACCCAAGCTGCAACCACAAACCATATAGCAAAGGCAATGAAGATAAGTCCTGGAAACCTGCATTATCATTATAAAAACCGTGAAGAAATTGTTTTTAAACTGTATGAGCAAATGAAAACTAAAACAGAACTTCCTGTATCTGAACTTCCTACAAGCATGATATCACTATATGAACACTTTAATCTACTTGCCAAAATATACTGGGAGTATAGATTTTTTCATAAAGAACTACTTTTCTTGCTTTCTCGTGATGAAAAACTTAAAGAACTTTATACAAAAGATAACCTTGCTCACAAAGAGCGTATAAAAATAGCGAATCTAAAACTAATAGAAGAGGGGTATCTACATGTAGAAGATCAAAAAGCACTAAACCACCTTGTAGATACTATACTTTTAACTACACAATTTTGGATATCTTTTTTAACCACACTTGATTCAAGCATAAATGAACAAAACGTTGCAGAACTCTTCACTCATCTAAAATGTACATTTAGACCATACATGACTAAAAAAGCTTTTAATGAACTAGAACAGCTAACCTAATTAGCACATATGCTGTTCTAAAATACTGTAATTAAGTATTTCATTTTCTCTTAAATCTATATGCTTGTGCTCTAAGTCAATAATATCATTTGTAAAACATTCCATTACACTTTCTCTATTTATATCTACATGAGCATGACCTAAGATCACAAAGTAATCACCATGAATTCTAAATACGATTGAGTTAGAATATTTTTCCTGCAAACAATTAGCTATCTTTTGTAATAATAAATCGCCCTTACTCCAACCATACACTTTATTGTACTGACTCATATGTCTTACAGAGAGTATATTTAAACATTTATAATTATGAGCACCTTCATTGTTTTCTAAAATTGCATCTAAATACTTTGCATTATATTTCAAGGTAACTGGATCTTCAAAAAAGTAGGCAAGTCTTTTGGCTTCAATATTATCATCTTCAGTAAATATATTTTGCTCACTAGCTTCAACTTCATCTAAAGTATTAAAATATTTAACCGCACTCTTAACCAAGTTTGGATCAAACTGTGTTCCTGAATTTTGTATGATTTCAACTATAGCTTCATCTATTGTTTTTTTTGCTTTATATATCCTTGTTGTAGTCATAGCATCAAAAGCATCTGCGATTGTCATTATGCGTGAAAGCATAGGTATGCTATCTTTGCTTATACCATCAGGGTAACCTTTACCATCATATCTTTCATGATGATGTCTAACAATCTTTGCAATACCTTTAAAATCAGAAATCTGGCTAATCATTTCAGATCCAACCGATGCATGGAGTTTCATTAGATCATACTCACTTTGAGTAAGTCTATTAGGGTTTAAAAGTACAGACTCTGGTGTTACCAACTTGCCAATATCATGTATAAGCCCTGCTTTATATATTATATCCTGTTCACTATTTGGAAGTCCATGACACATTGCAATCTCTCTTGAATAAGTTGCTACTCTCTTTGAATGTCCTGATGTGTATGTATCCTTTTCTTCAACAAATCTAGCAAATGTAAATATTGTTTCTTCATCATGTTTTAATCTAGAAAAGAAAAAATAAACAATTATTATTAAAAATAAAATTGTTAATAGTGAATTCATCAAAAACTGCTCTGCATTCCTTATGTGTTGTTCTTTGATGTATGCTTTTCTTAACTTTAAAATTATATTTATGCCATTATTTATATCAATATCTAACTTTTTAGATACAAAGTTATCTGTTATTAGAGATGGAGATGAAAGTATTTGCTTATAATAATTTGAATAGTCTTTTGATATGTTATATTTATGTTCAAGTGAATTTCCCCAACACTTTTCTTCTGTTAAACAAGTATGTCCAAAATGATGAATTGTATAACCATTATCATCGTACAAGACCATATCGTAAAAAGGTGTGTTGGTAAACTTTAATAAAAAATCTTTCATAAAATAGTTAATTATTAATATACCCCCAAATTTACCATTACTATTTGTAATTGGCAGAACTGCTCTTATAGTTGGTTTATAAGGAAACTCAACTTTACCTTTTTCAACATTTAAATCAAGTGCTGAAAACCATACGCGATTTGGTTCTTTTATTTTAGAATCTATAAAATAATATCTATTTGATTTGTCTTGAAGCTGTTCTTCTGGTACTATAAATGGTTCTAGCTCTTCTTTAGATCTGTCTATTCTAATTTTTTCATGACCATTTTGATCAATATAACGAAGTTGCATAAAGTTACTATTTGCTTGCGCATATGTTAAAAATATATCTTCAATTAGTTTTATATTTGAGTTGTTTTTTAGATAGTTTTTAAAAAAAGTGGAATTTTTAATGGAGACTAAATCATTTGTTGCATCTTTTAAGAATGTTTTAAAAACATATTCTCTTTCTTTTAACTTAACAACCGCATTTTTTAATGCTATATCCTGTGTTGTATTAAAGAAGTACACTTTTTGGATATAGTAAGATACAATTAATGTAAAAGTTAAAAATATCAACAATACTAAACTTTTTTTTCTAACAGAATTCAATATAACAACCTAATAAGTTTTATAATTATATACAAAGTTTTAAATACTTTGCTTACTTAAAGAGCGCTTTGAAACCTAAGAATATATTATAACATAAAATATTATAATCTAGTATTCACATGAATTTTATTCACGAGATTAGTGCTATAACCTCATCAACACTTAAAACTTTTCCAGTACTTTTAACTTTACCATCAACTACAAGTCCAGGTGTACTTACAACCTGATACTCCATTATTTTCATCATGTCATCAACTTTTTCTATTTGAGCAAATTTTCCACTCTTTGCCACTGCCTCTTTTACAACAGCCTCTAGCTGATTACACTTTGCACAACCTGTTCCTAAAATCTCTATTTTCATTAGATCTCCTTATAAAATTAAATTAAATAAATAGCCTATTGCTATTATTCCACTTCCAACTATTGCAAAAAATATCCCTATAAGTTTAAGTGAGATAATTTTTTTAAGTATCAGTGCTTCTGGCAAACTAAGGGCAGTTACCGCCATCATAAAGCTAAGGGCAGTTCCCAAAAGCATTCCTTTTGATGTTAAAACCTCAACAAGTGGCATAACTCCCGCAGCATTTGAATACATTGGTATCCCCATAAACACTGCAATTATAACAGCAAAAGGGTTACCTTCTCCAGTATATGAAGCTATAAAGTCAGTTGGAATGTATCCATGAATCCAAGCCCCTACTCCAACTCCTATCATCACATAGATATATATCTTTTTAAATATATCAAGCGTATAATTCCAAGCTTCTTTGCATCTCTCTTTAAATGTCAGCTTAACCAAGTCCGCTTCAAGTTCAGCATCTATAGGTTTAACATCGATCAGTACCTCTTTTTCTACATTTAACCTACCTATAAGCATACCACCGAGTATTGCTACACTAAGACCAAATGCTATATATATTAAAGTGATCTTCCAACCAAAAATTCCAAAAAGCATAGCTATTGCTATCTCGTTATTCATAGGAGCTGAGATCAGATAGCTAAATGTAACTCCAACTGGAATACGTGCTTGAATAAACCCTAGAAAAAGCGGAATTGCCGAACATGAACAAAATGGTGTAACTATTCCAAAAAGTGAAGCTCCAACATGTCCGTAAAAGGCAGATTTACCTTGTAAATGAGCTCTCACATACTCAGTATTTACCCATGTACGCAAAAATGATACGGCAAATATAATAGTGATCAGTAAAAACCAGATCTTTATAGTGTCATATATAAAAAAGTGCAGAGCATCCGCTAGTTTTCCATCAAGATTTAAGTATTCAAAAACAAATCTACCCGATAGCTCATGCCACATCTAACAAAGCTCCTCTTTTACAACTGGCAATAACTCTTTTTCTATAAGCTTAAGAGTTTTTGCATACTCTTCAACTGCTTTACCACTTGGATCATCAAACCCTAAATGGATTGTTTTAACAGCTTTTGGAAACATAGGGCAAGTCTCTTTTGCATGATCACACACTGTAACTACCAAATCAAATGAAGTATCTAGTACAGTCTCTATAACTTTAGAGTGATAATCATCTCTCCAGTAACCATGAGATTCCAAAAGCTCTTGTGCATTTGGATTTACTTTACCGCTTGCTTTTACACCTGAACTTTGAGCTTCTATACACTCACCAAGCTTTGCATTGATCAAAGCCTCAGCCATGATCGAGCGGCAGCTGTTCCCAGTACATAAAATCAATACATTTTTTTTCATATTTTACACTCCCCTGTTTCAGATATTTTATTTAGTTTTGGAAGTTCTATTTCAAGATGTTTGATCTCTTCTATAGCTTCACATCTAAAACGATCTAATGGACTTCGTATAGAATAGTAAGCCCATGTACCTTTTCTATCTACCCTTATAAAACCAGCTTCTTTTAAGATCTTTAGGTGTCTTGACAGACGTGATTGGATCATATCAAGTGAGTTTTGCAAATCACATACACAGCACTCCCCATACTCATCTAAAAATCTTAGTATTAAAACTCTTGTTTCGTCATTTAATGCGGAAATGCTTTTTAAAAAAATATCCAAAACAGACTCCTTGTATTTAAAAGTTTAACATAAAGAGATTAATATATCAATATATATTGATATAATGATTTAATTTTGCTATAGTTTCTATAATTATTAACTCGGAGTAACTATATGACACTAGCAATAGCGGTATTTTTAATAACTTTATTATTTGTTATTTGGCAACCTAAAGATCTTCAGATCGGAACAACAGCAGTAATTGGTGCGATCGTAGCACTACTTTTAGGTGTAGTTAACACAACTGACGTATTTACAGTGATCAACATAGTATGGGATGCAACTCTTGCTTTTATAGGTATTATCATTATCTCAATGATACTCGATGAGATAGGTTTTTTTGAGTGGGCTGCTATAAAAATGGCAAAGCTAAGTCGTGGCAACGGACACCTTATGTTTGTATACATTCTGCTTTTAGGTGCTATCGTTGCTGCGTTTTTTGCAAATGATGGTGCAGCACTTATACTTACACCTATTTTACTTGCTAAGATGAAATACCTTAAGATGAAACCCTTAGCAATCTTTGCTTTTTTAATGGCAGGCGGTTTTATAGGGGACAGTGCGTCAAACCCTCTTGTGATATCAAACCTTACAAATATAGTAACTGTTGGCTACTTTGATATAGGTTTTGTTGAGTATGCAAAAAACATGTTTTTACCAAATCTTTTAAGCATCATAGCTTCTATTGTTGTGTTATGGATCTATTTTAGAAAAGATATACCATTTAGTATAGATGTATCTAAACTTCCAGAAGCCTCTTCAGTTATTAAAAACCAGACTATGTTTAAATTCTCTTGGTTCTTTTTAGCTTTACTAATGATTGGTTACTTTATAGGTGATTTTTATAATCTGCCTGTTTCTGTTTTTGCACTTGGCGGAGCTTTAGTATTTTTACTTATTGCAAACAAACATAAAGCAGTTAAACCCATAATGACAATCAAAGCGGCACCTTGGCAGGTTGTGTGGTTTAGTATAGGACTTTATGTTGTTGTATATGGTCTTAAAAATGCAGGTTTTACAGATGTGATCGCCTCATGGGTAGTAGAACTAAAAACTAACGGAGATACAGTTGCGATCATAGGGACTGGCTTTTTGTCTGCTTTTATAAGCTCTGTTATGAACAATATGCCAACCATTATGATCATGGATATAGCTATAGATCAAGTTGGCTATATAGGAAATGAAGCTCTTGTATATGCAAACATATTAGGCTCAAATCTGGGACCAAAGATGACACCTATTGGATCACTTGCTACACTTCTTTGGTTACATGTACTAGCTAAAAAAGGTGTAAAAATAACTTGGGGTGAGTATATGAGGGTTGGACTTGTTGTAACACCTCCTGTACTGCTTATCGCATTACTTGGATTAGTATGAAGTAGTTTTAAATGTTACTAAATTAACCATTTTACGTATAATTTTTAATTTACCTTTACTAAAACTATAAAAAACATTATAATGTTTGCTTATTTATCACAAATTAATTACAAACTCTATTAAGGTAAATTATGACTCAAACAAACATTATAGTTGTTGAAGACGATGAAATTACAGCTCTTAATCTAAGTATGTCATTGCAAAAACAAGGCTATAACGTAGTAGAAACATGTAGTAATACTGATGATGCAAAAAGTCAAATAGCTTCTCATATACCAAATTTAGTTATTATTGATATATCGCTACAAGATATATCTGATGGAATTGAACTTGCAAACTTTATAAAACAACAATATAATTTGCCATTTATATATCTAACGTCTCATAGCGATGATGAAATCATTGCTAAAGCTAAAGTAACAGAACCATATGGCTATATAGTAAAACCATTTGATCCAAGTTCACTTCATGCAACTATACAGATGGCTATGTTCAAATTTGACATAGAAAACTCTAGAAAAGATGACCTTAGCTCACTAAAAATGGATAAATTAAATCTTGAAAAACTACTTTACTCTAAAAGATCTTCAGATGAACCAATTGTACCTTTTGGGGTTGATTACCATTTAGATATTTCTATATGTGAGACATTTTATAAAGGTCAAAAAATAAAGTTGACAAAGAAAGAGAATGCTTTTTTACGTCTACTTGTTGCACAACTTGGAAAAGTTGTAACATTTGAACAAGCTAGAGACTATGTATGGGATGAAAGTGGTGCAACAGAAAACAGTGTTAGAACACTTGTTTGGAGACTTAGAAATAAACTTGAAACTGACATTATTAAAAATGCTTCAGGTATCGGATATTTTATAGAGGAATAATCTATAAAATATTTATATTTTTTATATATTTTAAAATAATTCCATAAGACTCTATATAGTTATAATCTTCATTTTTTTCTTTGGCATTTTTTTCCATTGTAGATGCCAAAGCTTGTAAATATTCTATTCTAAAATTTGCACTTGAACCTTTAATACTATGAGTTAATAAGGCGATCTGTTTATACTCTTTTTTATTAATTGCAGATTCTAATTCTGGTAAAACTTTTGACATTTTTTTCAAAAACATCCCAACTAAAGTAATAACCTCATCCTTATTTAACTTTAGTTCATCCATCAGCTGATCTAGATCAAGTCCTTGAACTTCTTTATCTGTAGAGACCTCTTTAGTTTTGTGCTCTTTGTTTTTATCCTCTTCTAAATACTGTTGAAAAACTTTTTCAAGTTCTTTTAAAACTATTGGCTTTCCTAAAAATGAATCAAACCCACTTTTTAATCCCCTCTCTCTTGCTCCTTTTATTACATTTGCAGTTAGTGCCGAGACTGGAGTGTGTTCTAAACCCATATGTTTTTCATAGTTTAATATCTTTGCAACAGACTTATTTCCATCCATTATAGGCATCTGTTCATCCATAAGTATAAGATCATAATCACTGTTTTGTCTGTACAGATCATAAGCTTCCAAACCATTATTAACCATATCAAATTCTAGCCCGTACTTCATTAGTATAATTTTAATAAGTTCTTGATTAGCCTCATTGTCTTCAGCAACAAGTATTTTTCCTTTATAGTTTTTAAAATCTCTTTTATTTATAATATTTTTCATAGTTGGATTTAAAAGCTCTAAAAACTTAGCTTTAAACTTGGTACAGTATAAAGGAAAAGTTGCAGACTGAATATTTATAAAACTATCATACTTGTCATTTTCTCTAGTCATTAAAGATATAAATTTTTTATCCGGCATATTTATAATATAACTTCTCATATTTTGATCATCTATATCTTCATCTATAAAAAAAGCTATATCAAAGTCTACTTCAAAGCTATCAACTATATCTATCTTTATGTTAAATACATTAAAGTACTTTAAAATTGATTCTAGTTTATATCTATTTGTTTCATTGTTAAAGTGAAAAACCAACTTTTTATCGGATAGATCAGGTATCCCTTCCATAATGCTACAAGTAGAATTCTTTACTTCTACAGGTACATCTAAATAAAATGTACTCCCCTCTCCTAGTTTTGATTTAACGTAAACTTTACCATTCATAAGATTTGCTAACTGCCTAGATATTGACAAACCAAGACCTGTTCCACTTGTAAAATCCAAAGTTTGGTCATGTGCTTGTGTAAATGCTGAAAATATTAGATTTTGATTTTTTTCACTTATACCTACTCCGCTATCACTTACACTTATACTTAATTTTTTATCATTAAAGCTTGCTTCAACTACGATTCTGCCACCATTTGGAGTGAATTTTATAGCATTACTTAAAAAGTTAGATATAACCTGTTTAATTCTTAGTGCATCAGCATATACTTCACCTGGAATCCTAGGATCTATAAAAGAGACTATAGTTATGTTTTTGTTTGATGCAGATGCTACAAAAAGCTCTAAAGTATGACTTATTTCCTCATGTATTGAAAAGTTCTTAGGCTCAACTGTAAACTCACCACTTCTTAATTTTGAAAAATCTAATATATCGTTAATAATACTAAGTAGTGTCTCACCACTTGTATTTATGATATCAAGATAGTTTCTATGCTTAGTAGATAAGTTTTCTTCCCTAAGTACATTAACAAACCCAATGATCGCATTTAAAGGTGTTCTGATCTCATGAGACATGTTTGAGAGGAAATGGTCTTTTGCTAATGTTGCTTTTTCAGCTTTAGCTCTTGCATCTGTTAACTTTTGAAAGATTGTATCTGTATAGTATCTTAAAATTCCACGAAAATTTTTATCAAAAAGGTATGATAGTTCATCAAAAAGCTCTTTAGAATTTATGTTTGCATCATATGTAAAATCAACCATTGAGCGTCTAAAATGACTACAGATTTCAAATAGCTCATCCGCACTTATCTCTCTGTTTTTCAAATAAGCTAAAAGATCTTCCATAATAGGGCAGTTTCCAACTTCAGTTTCACCACTAATTACACCCATAAAATAGTCAAATACTCCTGAACCATACATGTTTATAAAATGTTCAGGTTCAATAGACCTTTCTAAAAGTATGTTTTTTGAAGTTTCATACGATATCCAATTTGCTAATATATCATCTTTGGATTTAACAAAAACTTCTTTATGCTTTATTAGTTCAGGTCCATTGATCTTCATAGTTTAACTTAATATTTTACTTACAATTTCATAACTATTTTTAGAAAGAGAGTCTGTTGAAACTATACGTTCTAACTCAATTTTCATCAGTTTTTTATTTTTCTCATTCATTTTTTCATAAATTTTGAAGGCTCCAGATAAAGCAGAAGCCATTTGAGCATTTATTTTATCGATTTCAATGATCTTATCTGCAACAAACTTATACCCTAGTCCATCTTTTGCATGAAAGTGTTTGTAGTTTTTTGCAAAAACACCAATTAAAGAGCGTACTAAATTTGGAACTTTTTCATCATATACCTCATCGTTTTGTAGTGCCATTACACGATCTAGTGTCCAATCTCTTCCTGATGCCGCTAGTATTGAAAAGTACTTATTCATAACCAAAGTATCTTCTTTGTATGTTTGATAAAAGTCAGATATAGCAACAGCTGATTCTTTTTGAGTTATATTCTCAAGTATGTCAAGTGCTATTATTTTATCTGTCATAGTAAGTGAGTTTTCATACTGCTCTTTTGCAAGATCGATCACATCTTGAGTCTCTAGTGCACTTAACATCTTTAAAGCTCTATTTTTAATTGAGCGTTCTCCCATACTTCTTGCATCTATCGCATCATTTTTTGGTTTATGATACTGTTTATACAAAGAGTTTAGCTTTGACTTAAAAACACTTGCTAAATGTTTTTTTAGTTTGTTTCGTGCTTCATACAACGGTTCAAAATCGACAACCTCTTGCCTTTGCATAAGTGCAGATATAGATGGTAGGTCAAGTAAAAGTGACTTAAAAGAAAGATCAAGATCATCATCTAAAATATAACCATAAGTATCTACAAACTCACTATCAATCTCACCTATAGCTATTATACTTTCCAAAGTCTCTATAGCATATGACTGCATCGACTCATACTTTACAAAACTATTTGAATCGTGTCTACTTAAAAAAGGATAATCACTTTTATCTTGTTTTATGATCACTGGAGCTGAAAAATCACGGTTTATTGAAATGATCGGTTTTGAGCCAATCTTCCAAGAAAACTCTTCAAACTCTTTTGAAACTACTATTGTTTCTTCTATACATTCATTACCTTCTTGGTCTAAAAGTGCTATTTTCAATGGATAAAAATAGGCTCTTTGACGCTTTCCATCAACAGTATTTGGTATAACTTGGGTTAAACGAAGTGTATATATATTTTTCTCATAAACTTCACTTACCAGAAGTCTTGGTGTACCGCTTTGGTGATACCATCTCTCAAACTGAGAAAGGTCAACTCCGCTTGCATCACTCATAGCCCATAAAAAATCTTTAGTAGTGACAGCTTGTCCATCGAAACTCTCAAAGTACAGATCAGTTGCTTTTCTGTAGTTTTCTTCTCCAAGTAAAGTATGGATCATACGGATAACTTCAGCACCTTTTTCATAAACAGTAGCTGTGTAAAAGTTGTTCATAGATATATATGATTCTGGCTGAATGGGGTGCGCTGTTGGGGAAGAATCCTCAACAAACTGACGGTCACGAAGTGCTTTTACATCTTGTATACGCTGAACCTCTTTAGAGTTAAGATCAGCAGAAAAACACTGATCACGAAACACAGTAAGTCCCTCTTTTAGAGTTAGTTGAAACCAGTCACGACATGTGATCCTGTTTCCTGTCCAGTTGTGAAAATACTCATGTGCGATCACACTTTGAATGCCCATAAAGTCACTATCGGTTGCAAGTTCTTTTGATGCTAAAACATAATGAGAATTAAATATGTTCAATCCCTTGTTTTCCATAGCACCCATATTGAAACTATCTACTGCTACTATGTTATAAATATCTAGGTCATACTCACGTCCATACTTTTGTTCATCCCAAAGCATAGCATCTTTGAGTGATTTCATAGCATGGTAACATTTAGATTCATTACCAAGATCACAGTATATATTTAATTCAATCTCATTACCACTCATAGTTTTAAAACTATCATTTACACATCCAAGATCACCGGCTACCAAAGCAAAAAGGTAAGATGGTTTAGGGTGTGGGTCAAACCATGTTACACCATGTTTTGAATCAAAGCTGTCATGACACTGGATCTTGTTACCATTTGCAAGTAAAACTGGGTATTTCTCTTTATCTGCGATCACAGTAGTTGTAAATACTGCCATAACATCAGGCCTGTCTATATAAGGGGTGATCCTTCTAAAGCCCTCAGGTTCATTTTGTGTACAAAAGATAGAACCAGACTTATAAAGTCCTTCCAACTCTGTGTTGTTTTGAGGATAAATCTTGTTTTTTATTTTTAATGTAAATTCATTAGGTACATCATCTACACTTAAAATTTCGTCTTTGTAGATATAGCGTGTATCATCAATTTTCAAATCATCAATATAAAGCTCTAAAAGTTCAAGATTAATGCTGTCTAGTTTTAAAGTAGACTGGCTACCATCAGACTTGATCTGCATCACATTTGTAACGATCGTAAACTCTTCATCAAGTTCAAAAGTTAGATCTAAACGCTCAACTTTAAAGTGAGGTTTTTTATAATCTTTCAAATATATCGCTTTTATTTCACCCATTTTATCTTCTTTTTATCAAATATTATAATTAGTAATATTATATCTTCTATGTTTTTGTTTATCCTTAATATAACGTTTGATAAAGATTATTTTGTTAAAATACTTAAAGATATTTTTTAAGGATTTTTATGAAAACTCATACTCTTTTAATGCCGCTTGATATGCACCTACACTTACGAGATGGTGTTATGCTTGAAAATGTAGCCCCACTTACGGCTTATAGTTTTTCAGGTGCAATCATTATGCCAAACCTGGTACCACCAGTAACAACTCTAGAAGATGTGCAGAAGTATAAAGAGCGTATCATAGCAACAGTACCTAACGACTTTTTTGAGCCATATATGACGCTTTTTTATAAAAACTATGACAGAGAATTTTTAGAGAGTGTTGCTGATCATATAACTGCTATAAAACTTTATCCAGATGGTGCTACAACGAACTCAGATGGTGGTGTAAGCAGTTTTGACATAGAAGAGATGCGTGAAACATTAGAAGCTATGAGTGAGTTAAACATCCCGTTATGTGTACATGGTGAAACAGCTGGTTTTGTGATGGATAGAGAAGCTGAATTTATGAGCATATATGAACTACTTGCTAAAAACTTTCCAGATCTTAAGATCATTATGGAGCATATAACTACAAAAGCAGCTGTTGATATGCTAGATAAGTACGAGAACCTTTATGCAACGATCACAGTGCATCACCTGCTTTTAACACTAGATGATGTTGTTGGCGGTATGATGATGCCTCACCACTTTTGCAAACCTATAGCAAAACGCCCAGAAGACTTGGATGCTTTACTTAGTGTAGCACTCGAAGCTCATCCAAAAGTTATGTTTGGAAGCGACTCAGCCCCTCATCCACAAGATAAAAAAGAAGCTTGTGGATGTGCAGCAGGTGTATTTACAGCACCTATCGCTCTTCAACTGTTATGTGAAATTTTCGAACAGTACGATAAACTAGATAACCTACAAGACTTTGTAAGTGACAATGCACAAAGAATATATGGAATTTGTCCAGAGTTTAAAGAGATAGTTTTAGAAAAACGTCCATTTGAAGTACCTCAAACTTATTCAAATGTAGTACCTCTTTATGCAGGTAAAGAGATAAACTGGGCTATACAAAGCGTTGAATAAGATACTACTTTTAGAAGACGATTTACTACTGGGTGAGACACTAATAGATCTTCTTGAAGATCAAGGTTATAGTGTTTCTCACTTTCCAAATGGTCAAGATGCACTAGATGCTACATTTAAAGATAAATTTGACATATATATACTTGATATAAATGTTCCACAAATAGATGGTCTAACCCTACTAAAAGAGTTACGTGAGGCAGAAGACAATACACCTGCGATCTACTTAACATCACATCAGGAAAAAGAGAAACTTTTAGAGGGCTTTGCAAATGGTTGTGACGACTTTATAAAAAAACCATTTGACAATGATGAACTACTTGTTAGGATAGCATCTATTCTAAAACGTATGCATCCATCAAAAAAGTCAGAGTGTATAGACAAGCTTTGCCACGATGAGCTTCACAAAAGGATCCTTTATGAGGACAAAGAATTGGAACTATCTAAAAAGGAGTATCAGCTTTTACTTTTACTTATGAGACATGTCAACTCAACTCTTCCTAAAGAGCTTATTTTAGATGAGTTATGGAGTTCTAATGATGGTGGTAGTGATGGTGCGCTTAGAGTGTATATAAACCGTATAAAGCAGTTAATACCTGATCTTAGTATTCAAAATATCAGAGGTATTGGGTATAAACTTGTTTCATAATCTACGATTAAATATTTTTATATACTACTTTTTTACAACTGTAGGTTTTTTAGGTGTTTTTTACTATTTTTTAGAGATTTTAGAGTTTAGTGATCCTTATCTTCTCCTAGCTATTCTTGCTACATTGGCAATATTTTCAGGGGTATTTATATCAAAACTTGCAGTTGATCCTCTAAAAGAACACATGCAAAACTTAGAACAACTCTCAAAAGAGACTTTGCATGAACTAAACCTACCAATCTCTACCATAAAAACAAACTCTCAAATGCTTAAAAAAAGCATAAGTGAAGAGAAAAACATTAAAAGAATATCCAGAATATTAAGTGCTTCAGAGATGCTTCAAGAACGTTATAATGAGCTTGCATATATGATCAAAAACCATACTTCTAAAGAGATCAATGAAGAGTTTGAGTTAGATACTTTAATAAAAGAACGTGTAGATTTTTTACAAGCCGTATACCCAAATAAACAAATAAATACCAAATTAGTTAAAACAAAGATCATTAATGATAAAATTGGTCTTGGTAAAGTTATTGATAATATTATTGATAATGGTGTAAAATACAGCCAAAATACAAAAGATATAGATATCTCTTTAGAAAACAAAAAACTAACTATACAAGATCATGGTCAAGGTATGGATGAAAATGAAGTAGTAAAAGTGTTTGACAACTACTACCAAGGTGATTCAGACAACCAAGGCTTTGGAATTGGGCTTAGTCTTGTCAAGAGATTTTGTGATAAACAAAATATAAAACTATCTATAGATTCAAAACAAAATGTCGGAACAAAAATAATTTTAGATTTTAAATAAGGAAATATATGAATAATTCAAATTTTTTAGAGTTAGCAGAACAAGCAGTTGACTACGGAGTTATGGGAATACTTATACTTATGAGTGTCGTTACACTTTGGTTGTTTATAGAACGTATGATGTTTTACAAATCAGTTAAAATAGATGAGTATGATCACAGAGACAACTTAGAAATAGACCTCACTGATAATATTAGTATTATAAGTGCGATCGGTTCAAATGCACCATATGTTGGACTACTTGGTACTGTTCTTGGAATTATGATCACTTTTTACACTATGGGTGATGCAGGAGCTGTTGATGCAAAAAGAATCATGGTAGGTCTAGCCCTTGCTCTTAAAGCAACTGCTATGGGTCTTGTTGTAGCTATACCATCTATAGTTTTCTACACGATCTCACTGAGAAAAGTAGAAAAAATATTAACAAAGTATGATGTAAAAAATGGCTAAGTTTAAAAAAGCTCCAAAAAGGTTTGAGGATATAAACGTAATACCGTTTATAGATATAATGCTTGTACTTCTTGTTATGGTTTTAACTACAGCTACATTTATAAAACAAGGTGTTATCCCAGTTGATCTTCCTGAAGCTAAAAAAGCTTCCAAAGAAGATCAGAATAAAAAAGAAGTAACAATCTATGTAAATGCTAAAGGTGAGATGTTTTTTGACAAAGACAAAGTTGATCTGAAAATATTAAAAGATAAACTCAGCGGGATCTCAAAAGATCAAACTGTAGTTCTTAGAAGCGATAAAGAATCACGTTTTCAAGACTTTGTGAGTGTTATGGATATACTCAAAGATTTAAAACACGAACAACTTTACATAGTAACAAAAGAGTAACTTGAATATAGATATAGAACTTTTTGAAGAGCTTAATAAAGACGAAAACAACAGGCTTTATGAAATTTCATCTATCAAGAACTATTCTAAAGGTAATATCATCTTTTATGAAGGTGATAAACCAACAAAACTAAACCTTTTACTCGATGGTATTATAAAGGTCTACAAAGTTGATTCAAAAGGGAATGAAGTGGTTATGCACTTCTTTCAACCTCAAACACTAATAGCAGAAACTGCACATATGCAAAAAATAAACTATCCAGCTACAGCAATATGTGAAACTGACTGCACACTACTTGAGATAGACTACGATATATTTGAAAATGAATTTTTACGTAATCCAAATATAAGTCTCAAAATCATTGAGTCACTCTCTAAAAAAGTTAAATCTCTTCAAAATGTAATAACAACAAACCTTACAATGGATACTTTTAGCAGAGTATGTAAGTTTATCTATGAAAATGAAACACATATACACGAACTATCCCATAGAAAAATAGCTGCTATTTTAAACATAACTCCAGAAACACTCTCTAGAAATATAGCGATCTTAAAAAAAGACGGTATTGTAAGTGTAACAAAAAGAAAGCTTAAAGTTTTAGACAAAAAACTACTACACGACTATTGTTGATTTAAATCAATGAACTTGTTCTTATAACCTACTAATATTCTACAAAACAAAGATAATTTTAAAGGATATTAATGAGTATGTTTTGTTACCAATGTGAAATGAGTACACCAAATGGATGTGGTTCAACTGGTGCTACTGTAGGCACGTGTGGAAAAGATGAAAACCTAGCTAGACTACAAGACACTATGATTTTTGGACTTAAAGGTCTAAGTGCTTACCGTGAACACTTAAATGAACTAAAACCTCAAGAGACTAAAAATGTTGATGATGTTATGAGTGAGACACTTTACTTTACACTTACAAATGTAAACTTTAACTTTGATGATCATATAGCACAGCTTATGAAAGTTGGAAGCGCAGGTGTAGAGGTTATGGATAAACTATCAAATGCCCATACTGGTAAATTTGGTATACCGAGTCCTGTAGTTGTGGATCAAAATAAAGTTGAAGGTAAAGCTATTTTAGTAAGCGGTCATAATTTAGAGATGCTAGAAAAGCTTTTAAAAGCAACTGAAGATAAAGATATAAATGTATATACACACTCAGAAATGCTACCGGCTCACGGTTATCCTGAACTTAAAAAATATTCACACCTAAAAGGTAACGTAGGTAAAGCATGGTTTGATCAAGCAGAGTTGATGAAACGCTTTAAAGGTACTTTTGTGGTAAATACCAACTGTATCGTCCCACCAAAAAAAGATGCTGATTATGTAGATAGAGTATTTACATATAAGATAGTAGGTATAGAGGGTGGGACTCAAATTGTTGATGACAATTTTAATGAGTTGATTGAAAAAACTTTGCAGTGCGAAGATACAAATATGAACGATAACCTTTCACTTGTTACAGGACATCATTATAAAACTATCTTAACTTTAGCTCCTCAGATCTTAGAAGCTGTTCAAGCTGGTAAGATCAGACAGTTTTTTGTGATCGCAGGATGTGATGCTCCTGGAAAAGCTGGGAACTACTACAGAGAGATGGCAGAAAATCTTCCCGAAGATTGTGTGATCATAACTTCAAGTTGTGGAAAGTTTCGCTTTAACGATATAGACTTTGGAAATATACCAGAAACTGAAATACCACGTTACCTTGATCTTGGGCAATGTAATGACTCTAACGGAGCTGTAGAGATTGCAAAAGCTGTAAGTGAGGCACTAGATACTCCGATAAATGATCTTCCAATATCTATAGTTCTTTCTTGGATGGAACAAAAAGCTGTAATAATCCTTCTTGCACTTTTTAGCTTAGGCATAAAAGATATATATCTTGGGCCAAAACCTCCACAATTTGTAAATGAAGATATTTTTAACTTCTTGGCTGAGAATTTCAACCTGCATCTTACAGGTGATGCAAAAGAAGATCTAAAAAACTTACTCATAGAAAAAGCGGCGTAAGTCACTTTTAGTGTAAAAGATTATGACTTATCTAATTTTTAAACTCATACATATATTTTCTGTTTTTATATATGGAGGTTTTCTTTTTACAGACAACCTTATTCTTATGAGGATGCAGAAAACCTTATCAAAAAGTAAGTACGAAGAGGTAAGAAGTTATTTTGCAAAGTTTACAAAAGAACTGGTACCAAAAGCTTTGATTGCAGCAGTAATATCAGGAGTTTATCTATTTTATATGAACTTTGGAGATGTTTCACAGAGTGGTCTTAGTAACTTTCAGATCATGCTTTGTCTAAAAGCATTTTTAGGTTTATGGCTTGGTCTTAGAGGTGTTATGCAAGTTTTTTTTGGGATTCAACCTTTGGTATTTAAAAGCCACTTATTCCCATTTTTAGTTGTAATTGTGATCATATTTATATCACAAATTATGTATGAAGTATAAAGGAGTTTTTATGCGATTGTTTTTTTATATATTAGTTTTACCTTTTTGTGTTTTTGCGTCTGATAGTGTAGAAAAAGTTTATGAGAAACATTGTTCTAAATGTCATATTAAAGAGAATATTACTGTAAAAGAGACAGTTAGGCGTGTCGGAACTTTAAAAGCTCCCCCTTTTATAGAGGTTTCCAACCGTTTAAAAGAACAAATAATTATAAAAAGTGGTGATGAGGATATACACAGAGAAGTAGTGATTTCTTTTATAAAACACTATATTGAGAATCCTGACATGATGATAGGTATGTGTAACCCTGGAGCATTTGAACGCTTTGGTGAAATGCCATCACTAAAAGGAAAGCTTAGTGATAAAGAGACTCAGGCTATTGCTGAATGGCTTTATGATAATTATGAGGGTGAGAAGTTCGAATAAGTCGTTAAATTCTAGCTTTCTTGTTCCAAAAAGCTCTCTTCACACTTTTTATAGCCATATTCTATGAGCTCTTTAGAGAGAGTAAAATCAAAAGTACCACAAATATTTCTTGGAATATTAATTTCTATATCTGGTGGATATGCCGCTAACTTCATTCTAGCAATAGTCCCCTGCATAGTTTCAATTGACTTATTTGCAACTATATACATTCCATCCTCTTTTGTGAATGTATCAGGAAGCGATACTTTTTCCATATACTCTTTTATTTTTGTAGTTATTTTTTTGTCTTTTTTATTTTCTCTCTTAACAACAGAATCAGGACAAACTTCACCACCTAAGTTTACAGATATAGTAAGTTCGGTGTCATCACCCATAGTTGGTGCTATTGGCACAGGGTTTAAAACACCTCCGTCTACTAAAACATTTTTGTTATGCTTATAAGGTGTAAAAAAAAGCGGTAAAGATATGGAAGCTCTTATGGCACTCATAAGTGAACCACTATTTATCCATACCTCTTTTTCTAGTTCTATATTAGTAGCTACAGCTGTAAACTTTACGTCTAACTCTTCGATCTTATAATCACCAATGATCTCTGTTAATTTGGCTATTAGCTTGTCACCAGAAACTAGTCCTCCAGAACCTTTAAAGTCTAGTAATTTCAACATACCTAGTGTATCTAAGCTTTCCAACCATTCTACATACTTATCTAGTTTTCCAGCAGCATAAAACCCACCAACTAAAGCTCCCATTGAACAACCAGAGATTGATTTAATCTCATAGTCATTATCTTCCAACCACCTTATAATACCAATATGTGCTAAACCTCTAGCACCACCACTACCAAGAACTAAAGACACTGTTTTTTTCATTTTTGGTAACTTGTATTCATAAGTTTTATCCCACTTGTCCATGAACTGTTGGAATCTTCTTTATTATCTTTGCTTTTTTCTAATACTTTAGTTTCTTTTTTAGTTTCAAACTCTTTTTTTTCAATCTCTTCTGCTTCATAAAACAAAGTAGACGCTATAAAAAAAAGCACCATAATAACTACAACACTTGCATAAGCCATTAAATAGTTTTTAATATGCCCACTTTCAAATGGATTTTCTATTTTCAAAATAGGTGCCTTTGTTAAAAAATTTTCTAATTGTATCTACATTTTTTTACAAACAGCCTTAACCAACAGTTACTTTATTTTTACCACTGTTCTTTGATTTATAGAGCAAATCATCTACCCTTTTAAAGATGCTATCTTCATTATCACTCTCATTACTTTCAGATACACCAATGCTTACAGTTATTTTCTTATCTGTTACAGATTTCAATTTGTCTTCAATATTTTCACGTAATTTTTTTGCTACAGAAGTAGCACTATCTAAACCTGTCTCTGTTAGTAAAATAACAAACTCTTCACCACCAATTCTAAAAATATAATCATTTTCTCTTAACATTGACATAACAATTTGACTCATTTTAACTAAAACATCGTCTCCTACTTTATGTCCGTATGTGTCGTTTACATATTTAAAATCATCTATATCATACATGATCATTGAAAATTTTGTTTTGTATCGTTTTTTTAGCGATAGCAACTCTGCTAATCGTTTGTTATAAGACTTCCTGTTATAAAGTTTCGTTAACTCATCTATATATGTTTGTTCTTTTATTTTCTTTTGTGCTAAATGAAGCTCTGTTATATCTCTTGCTATTCCTAAAACACCTGTATCTTTATTGTTGTATTTAAATGGAATCTTTTGAACTAACATATAATACTTTTCATCATTTGGATATTCGATCCACTCATAGTTAGAAGAGACCTTGTTCTTTTCAAGCATTTTAATATCCATCTCTCTAAACGCAGAGGCCGTTTTATTACTAAAAAGTTCAAAATCATTATGACCAATCATACTCTCTTTTGTTTTTCCTACAAACCTTAAAAATGCATCATTGCAACCCAAATAATTAAAATCTTTATCTTTAAAAAATATAAGGTCATTAGTTGAGTTAATTATTGAACTTAATATACTTTCTGACTTTTCAATTCTATGAAGGTAATTTTCTTCTTCTAATAAATTTTGTTTTGCATGAAAAAGATATCCAATAATGATTGAAATAAAAAAAGCAAAAGTGACTTTATCAAAGCTTGATGATATATAGTTTGAAGATAAAAAAACCGCTATTATTACCGTAGAAGTTAATACTACTGTGACTGTTACTAAATACTTATACATATATATATTATACACACTAAGTTCTTATAAATAGTTTGCAACTAATACTCTATATAAAAAGTTATTATGCTAAAATGGCTTTATGCATATATTTAAAAACAAAACATATATCACTTTTATTTTCTACTTTGTCTTTTATGGAGTTATTATATCTCTATTTACTTCATTTGTTAACTATAAAATTCAATACTCGGATATAAAAAAAGACATTCAGCAAAATGCAGAATTTACGGCTTCAGAAAAAACAAATAGCTTTCAAAACTACATTACAGGTATTAAACAAAATCTTTATTCAATAAGAAAAAACCCTACTTTTATAGAGTATTTAGACAATCCAAACATTGAAAATAAAAAAAACACCCAAAACCTGTTTATAAATACAGCTATGTCAAATGAGCACTTTTTTCAAGTTCGTTTTTTAAATAAAGATGGTTTAGAAATTATCAGAATAGATAAAGACAGAGCTACAAACGATTCATTTGTAGTGAGTGAAAACAAACTACAAAATAAATCAAAAAGATACTATTTTAAAGAGAGTATCAAAAGGTCAAGGGGAATGTACTGGAGATCAAAGATAGATCTCAATGTCGAATATGGTGAGATAGAAAAACCTATACGCCCAACTATAAGAATTTCTACACCTGTTTACCATGATCAAGCTTTACATGGAATTATTATAATAAATGTAGATTTGACACAACTTCTAAAACAAATTGAACAAAGTTCTGAATTTATTGTATATATATCCGATAATGAAGGCAACTTTTTAATACACCCAAATACAAAATTTTCATGGAGCAAATACTTAAAACAAGATCATAAACTCAGTGATGAGTTTCCATCAATTCATAAAAGTATATTATCAACCAGTAAATTTCATTCTATGATGGTAAATTCTTTTAGTTTAGAGAATGCTATTCAAAACAATGAAAATTTATCATTAATTTTAGAAACAAAAAATGACTATATATCTGATCTAAAAAACAACAACTATTTACTCACTTTATACTTAACGATCTTAATTTTAATAGTATCTGTCCCTCTTGGTATATTAATCTCACTGACACCGGCAAGACTCCAAGAAAAACTCAGTTTACTTTTAAAAGAGAATGCTAATCAGCTAGATATTATTGATAAGCATGTAATCACTTCAACAACTGATATAAATGGTAATATAATCGATGTAAGTACAGCTATGTCCAAAATTAGTGGTTATCCAAAAGAGGAGTTAATAGGTAAAAATATGTCTATTTTTAAAAGTGGCGAGTTATCTAAGGAATTATATCAAACACTATGGAGAACTATTAAAAATGGTTTGGTATGGTATGGGGAAGTTCAAAATAAAAATAAAAATGGTGACTATTACTGGCTAGACCTAGCTATACTTCCAAAATACAACTCAAAGAATAATATAGATAGTTATATGGCTATATGTACAGATATTACAGACAAAAAAACTATTGAATATATCTCAGAACACGATAAATTAACTGGCCTATACAACAGAACAAGACTAGATAAAGTTCTTGAAAATGAATATTCTAGATCACAAAGATATGAAAATACTTTTTCAATTATTTTAATTGATATTGATCATTTTAAATCTGTCAACGATACATATGGTCACCTTGTTGGAGACAATGTCTTAATTGAGTTAGCTGAAATACTCCAAAAAAGTATTAGACAAACAGATACACTTGGTAGATGGGGTGGTGAAGAATTTTTAATAATCTGCCCACAAACAGATCTATCAGGTGTAAAAGAGATGGCAGAGCATATCAGAAAAAAAGTAGCTACTCATACTTTTAAAACTGTAGGACAAAGCACTATAAGTATAGGAGTATCACAGTTAGGTACAGAGGAAAGTATAAAGGGTCTTATAAAAAGAGCTGATGATTTTTTATATAAGGCTAAAGAGTGTGGTAGGAATTGTGTTAAGGGATAGGTAACGACACGCAGGTGTCGTTAAATTGTCCTTCGCGGTTCTGTCCTTCGGACATAGAACCTTGATTCGAAAAAAGGTTCTCAGTCGGTCGGTCTTTCAGACATCGACCTTTGGTGCGCAGCCTAAAAATGACACGAAAGTGTCATTTTTTACGGCTGCTTACATCATACCAGGCATTCCCATTTGTGGAGGCATTCCACCACCCATGTCTGGAGTATCTGATTCATCTTTTGGAAGTTCAAAAATAGCAGCTTCCGTAGTTAAAAGTAGACTTGAAACAGATGTAGCATTTGTAAGAGCTACACGCTCAACTTTAAACGGATCAATTATCCCAGC
>Ga0193961_1000168_pt1 | contig 26138 bp, 25 predicted proteins | sample FB_4_MG_FD_140371 | JGI IMG/M metagenome (GOLD analysis project Ga0193961, IMG submission 140371) | Microbial mat bacterial communities from the Broadkill River, Lewes, Delaware, United States - FB_4_MG | ecosystem: Environmental > Aquatic > Freshwater > River > Microbial mats | place: USA...
ACTACCTACTCGATGAGGGCTTTTTAACCCCAGCGAAAATGATGGATGCGCCGATATTAAGTTATGACTTCTCACAACTTAAGCCAGCAAATACGGGACGCTACAAAGAAGCAGAAATGGATATGGTCATCGACCAAGCAAAACGCGCCACACCACAAATAGTGGAACAAATCATTCAGATGGCACAAAGCAAATTAGGCATAATGGTCTTTGCAGCAACTGTGCGTCACGCGCAAGAGATCTTTGCTTTGTTACCCGAAGGTCAAGCAGCCATCGTGATTGGTGATACCCCCACACCAGAGCGCGATACCATCATTGAGCGATTTAAACAGCAACAAATAAAATATCTGGTGAATGTGTCCGTTTTAACCACCGGATTTGATGCGCCGCATGTCGATCTTATTGCTATTTTACGCCCCACGGAATCGGTCAGCTTATATCAGCAAATCGTCGGGCGTGGACTTCGCCTTTCACCGGGTAAGAGTGAGTGTTTAGTACTCGATTATGCAGGAAACAGCTACGATCTATACCAACCTGAGGTGGGTAATCCAAAACCCGATTCAGACAGTGAGATCATTACCATTCCCTGCCCTGCTTGTGGCTTTAACAATAATTTCTGGGGGAAGTTGGACACCAACGGTTTCTTAATTGAACATTTTGGACGCCGTTGCCAAGGGTATTTCGAAGATGACGAAACCGGTGAGCGTGAACACTGCGGTTACCGTTTTCGCGCTAAATATTGTGGGGAGTGTGGCGCAGACAACGACATCGCGGCACGTATTTGTCACGAATGCGATGCCACCTTAGTTGACCCAGATAAAAAGCTTAAAGAAGCGTTAAATCTAAAAGATGCGCTAGTTTTCGAGTGTTTAGCCATGGAGTTGACGACCTTTAAAGATGACAAAGGTAAAAACCAACTTAAAGTCACCTACCGTGGAGACAACCAAGCAGCCGTACATGAGTTTTGGTCACTGACGACGGCAAAACAAAAAGAACGCTTCCTTGCCCAATTTGTACGCCCTCACTTAGCAGACAAGCATCGCCCCTTTGAAGCTGCATCACCGACAAAAGTGGTGGCGAATCAGCATCGATTCCGCCCTCCTCAGTTTGTTATCGCTAGAAAGGTGGGGCGTTTTTGGAAAATGCGCGACCGCATTTTTGAAGATGAACTTAAACTCTAAGTTTAGTTAGTTCACTTTGCATTCATGTTGAAATACATATACTCATAGTGCTTCGTAAATTTGGGGCGAAATAAGGCGATATAACAATAAGAACGATAGACGCCAGCAATAAGCAGATGATAGCAAATGAACAATCTAGCCTGTATACAACATGGCTAACGCAATGAGCATAGACAGTATGAGTAAAAGTAACTCGATGTTAAAAAAACTAATCATCAGCCTAGTAACATTGGCTGGATGCACAGTTCTCGCCTTTCCAAGTTACGCATACCAACATGACAACGGGCATGACTTGGTGCGTGACGTGGAAAAACCGGGTACTAAAATCGAATTCGACGAAGATCAAGATGAAGTCTATGAAGCGGTGCAGAACGGTTATATTCGCCCGTTTTCAGAGATGTATGCTGCGGTAGAGCGTGATCTGCATGGCAGAATTATTAAAGTTGAGCTTGAAGAAGATGATGATATTTGGATCTATGAGCTAAAAATCAACTATAACAATAATATTATTAAGGTTGAGTACAACGCTCAAACCTTAGATATGATTGAAATTCGCGGTAGAAACCTCAAAAAAGCACTCAAAAATATAGAAGAATAAACAATGAAAATACTGGTAGTGGAAGATGAGCCTCGTCTAGGTGAACAAATAATCGAAACATTAGAGCAAACCGGTTGGGTGCCAGAGCTGTCGCAAGATGGAATCGATGCACTATACCGCGCCACTTCTGAAGAGTGGGATGTGATTGTGCTTGATCTCGGTTTACCAAAATTAGACGGTCTAACTGTGCTTAAAGGCATTCGCGATGAAAACATCAATACCCCAGTCGTGATTCTAAGCGCGCGTGATACCTTAACTCAACGTGTTGAAGGCTTAAACGCAGGAGCCGATGATTACCTCACTAAGCCTTTTGAAATGGTCGAGCTAACAGCTCGCATCCGCGCTCAATTGCGCCGAGCATCGGGTAACGCGTCCCCTATCATGCAAGTCGGCAATTTAAGCCTTGATACTCGAACATCAAAAGTGATGTGGCAAAGTGAAGCGGTGAGCCTAACCGCGCTGGAATACAAAGTTGTTTCTTACTTCATGCACAATGCCGACAAGGTTATCTCACGTACGGAACTGGTAGAGCACATCTACAAACAAGACTTTGACCGTGATTCCAATACGATTGAGGTTTTTATCGGACGAATCCGTAAGAAAATCGCCCCAAACGTGATTAAAACCGTACGTGGTTTAGGGTATCAGTTGAATGCCGAGTAAAAAGCTGTCATTGCTCAAACAACTCAGCTTAAAAAGCCGCCTAGTACTGGCGGCTGTGGTTTGGCTAACCGCCATGATTATTGCTGCTGGAGTCACGGTACCAACCCAAGTTTACAATTACATGGTGACGGACACAAAATCGCAGCTATCCATCTATATGGATGAAATTACAGCCAATCTTGAAGTAAACAAAGAGGGGCAATTGACGCTGTCTACCCAACTTTCCGACCCAAGATTCTCACAACCATATAGTGGGCTTTATTGGTCAGCGTCTACCCAAGATAGCCAGATTCGATCTCGTTCCCTATGGGACCGAACCATCGAGTTCGATAAGAAAAAGTCCGACGCCTTTGGTGCGAAAAATGAACCACTAATTTATATTCAAACCTCGGTTTACTTTCCTGACTACAACCAACCTATCAAGATTATGGTTGGTATTGATGAACAACCCATCGAAGATACGGTGAGTGATTTAATGGGAGAGCTGTGGGTCATTCTAGCCTTACTCTATTTGGGTGTATTAGCGGTTATATTCGTTCAGATCGCTTGGTCTTTAAGCCCTCTGACCAAAATGCATAACGAACTGAGCCAATTGCGTCAAGGAGATAGAACAGCTTTAGGTAACGACTATCCACGCGATATTGCTCCGGTAGTCTCAGACTTAAATGCGTTGCTCTTTCACTACCAAGAACTATTGGAACGGGCGCGTCATCATGCGGGAAATTTGTCTCACGCACTAAAGACTCCGCTATCTGTGTTAAAGAATGAAATCCAATACTTACCTGAAAGCAATCAAAAGCAATTGCTCGACCCTGTGAATCAAATTCAGAGTCAGATTGATTACCATCTAGGGCGCGCTCGTATGGCAGGCACTAGAAATATTCTATCGGTCAAATCCTCTCCTGCAGAACGCATTGATGCCATTTCAATGGCGTTCGACAAAGTCTATGCCGAGCGTAGTATTACGCTAATCAATGAGATTGAATCTGAACTTGAAGTCTCTGTAGAACAGAGCGATCTGGACGAGATGGTCGGCAACCTGTTAGAAAATGGATATAAGTGGGCGAGTAGCATTATTCGTGTCTATAGCGAACCTATTGATGAAAAAAACATCAATATTATTGTAGAAGATGATGGTCCCGGAATTCCTGACCAACAACTCGAGCACGTTGTAAAACGAGGTGTCCGCTTAGACGAAACCACACCAGGTACAGGGCTCGGGCTCAATATTGTAAGCGAAATGGCTCACAGCTATCGTGGAACCATCTCACTAAGTCGCAGCGTGATGGGTGGCTTAAAAGCAAAACTAACACTGAAAGTTAGCCACTAATTCAAATTTGCTAAAGGCTCTCCCTTCCCGGTTGAGCCTTTTTTCTAACACACATCATTAACTGCTTTGCTGCGCCAGTTCTGCCTTATTTGCATTGGCTTCAACTATCACGAAGTATATCAGCATCAGTAATGAACACGCCGCCAAAACTAAACAAACATAAAACGCCGCGTAATAGCTATACAGTTCACCAACGACACCAACGGATAAGCTAGCAATTAACATACTGACTTGCAGTAGGTTCGAAAACAACGTCGATGCAGTACCTAAACGATCACGCATCATATCTTGCATTGCGACCATGCCTAACGTCGCCGTCATACCGATAAATAGCCCGTTAAAGACTTGGATAGATAATAATTGCCAAAATTCGGTCACATTCAACATGGCGACAAAGAATAAACAACCACTCACCAAAGCGAGTGCCAACAACTTCATGGTACCAAATCGAGCGGCCAAACGACCTGCTTTGAGCATAATTGGAATTTCACACAGTGCTGCCATACCAAACATATAACCGACCCAACTGGCATTAACTAACAACTCTTGCGATAGATAGAGAGGCATAGTGGTAATGTATAAGTTATTAGCGCTAAACATCAATATTAGAGCGACACTAAACAAAATCACCATCGTCCCTACAGGACCTTTTTTTTCTTCTACCGCTTGCTGTTCTTCAATCATACTATTGGGTAAAAAACATGCGGCTAAAACAATGGTAATAGCCGTTGCTACTGCAGCAGCGAAAAATGAAGCACTAAATCCAAATGCACTTTTTAAAGTAAACGCAATTGGCGGCCCCACCACCCAAGCAATAGCAATACCAGCTCGCATAATTGAAAGAAAACTGGTGCTGTCTTCAATATGCTCGTCAGCATACTCTCTACCTAACGCAAACAACTGACCAAATATCGCACCACTTAAGCTGCCAAATATCATCGCAAAGCCAACCGCTAAATAATAATCGCGGATAAAACCAAAACCAGTTACGGTAATGAAATAGCTAGTTAAAGAGAACAATAAAATCGTTTTTCGATTCCAGCCTTTATCTGATTTTGCGGCAATCAATTGCGACACCACAACCGATGCTACAATCGAAAGAATCATATAAACACTCAGCATGGCAGGGCTTGCCCCTAGAGCCTCTATAATAAATAGACTCGATAGTGGATAAAAAAACGCGCCACAAATGCCACCAACAAAAGCCATAACAAGGAATACTTTTGCTTCCTTTGTCTTGAACATATACCACTCCTAAAGCTCTTTATAATTAAATCGCTCTGATCAGAAACTTGTTAACGCATTCAGTTTACTTATATTTTCAATGTTTGATTAATGCCTATCCATCACATGATGATACTTTTCATTCATATTGCTTCTATTTTTTGACTGAATAGAACAAATCAAATAGTCTATTCTCAAGCAACTTAATTGTGCAGTGAGATAATAATTGAGTAGACCCTATCAGCATTGAAGCAGGAAATATTAGGGTAATCGAATGTAGACAACACTCTGCAGCGTCAAGCTAGAAGGGGATATTGGCAAAATGAGACTGGAGGTGTCCGGATGAAACCGACAATTGAAAACGTACTGAATGAAAATAACTTCAATTGGACAGTGAAGGAATATTATTGCCGTACCAAAAAGCTCGAATTTACCTGCCCTTGGCATTACCACTCTGAATATGAATTAGTGCTGTATCGCGGTACAAACAAAACCTTCAGTGGCAGTTACTTTGCGGGAGATAGCGTTGGCGCCATTCGTCATAACAGCTTATTGCTCTATGGTCCTGGTTTACCCCATATGGTTGCCGGGCAAATTAACGGTGATGAGGAGCCGGGACACCATTCGATGATATTTTGGTTCCGTCATCAGTGGGTTGAATCACTTATTCAAACGTTTCCTGAACTTAAAAATTTACGTCGTTTACTAAAACGGGCTGCCTATGGGCTGCAATTTAGCTTCGACACTGCCGAGCATATTTATCAGTTACTGAAAGAGTTGGATAAGTTTGAACATCACCATCAATTGCTACGAGTGCTGCAAGCTTTATGCGCACTCGCGGATGACGAACACTCCTCCCAACTCTCACTTAACGCTTATGGTCTGCATGAAATTGACATTGACGATGAATCAACACGTAGAGTCGAACTCGCCCGCCAATTTATTGAGCAAAATTACGCGAAGCCAATCCGAATTATTGATTTGTGTGCGTCACTACATATCAGTGAAAGTTCAGCTTATCGCCTATTTGAACGCCATTTTCTTGAAAGTTTCTCCGAACATTTAAAACGATTTCGAATTGGCAAGGCTTGTGAAGTTTTGGTCAATACCGGACAACCTGTCGCATTGATCGCCGAACAATCTGGATTCAACAATCTGTCTAACTTCAATCGCCAATTTAGAATGGTCAAAGGCATGACACCCTCCGACTTTCGTGCGCAATATAACTAATGCCAGTATAAACCATCAAGACTGAGACTCTAGATAGTATGATCATGAATAACAAGTACTCGACCATCCGTATAGTATTCATGCTCATCATCGAGTATGACAGGTACAGTAAACGCAACAAGTTCAACAAGATGTTGTGGCAAAGTCTTACCCACTTGCTCGGCTAGCCTATCACGCTCTTGATCCACATTTGGATCAACACTATGTAATACAGTAACGATACCTGAATGAGGCGTCAGCTGTAGACCATCATCATAACTTAATGCACCGAGCCAAATTGGCTTCTTAGATTGTGCATCAACTCCGGCTTGCCACCAACGAATGTGGCTACGACGCATTAAATCTCCCGGCAACTGAAAGGCCATCTGCTGCGGTTGGCTATTCCAAAACAGGTCAGAAACCGGGGGTGTGTTGTTTTTTAATAAATCTATATAACCTTGCCAATCTATTTCATTACGTGAAAAAGTTTGATTCTCAATCCAGCCGAGTTCTAACATCAATGCTCTGGGAGTTTTACCGAAAAACAATACATTCATTGCTTGTGCGTCATACACTGCCGATTTACCCGGATACACCTTATAGGCCAATTCACTGGCTTCCACTATTTCACTTAGTTCACGTGGTTCACTTGTCTGCTGCAGAAAATCATCTGAAAACCAGAAGAAGTGACTGTAGTTGGCGCATAACATCAACGCGAAAAATAACGCAGTAAACTTAGCGAACATCAACCGCCAGCGAAGCTTACGTCCGACATAAAGGAAAACAAGACTTAGCGCGATTGCCATCAAGATAAGCTTATGTTCTACCACTATGAGTTTTACTTGGCTAAGAAGAGGAAAACGTTCTACACCGTACGCTAACAAAAAACCCCACATCACAAATTGCCCAACACCCATTAGCAACCCTATCGAGCCAAATAGAGTGAAGCGCCCCCATGTCACTTTGTTGGTACCTGCAATAAAAGGAACTACCCATGCGACGGGACCAAGTAAACGAGCAAAAGCTAAGACATAGTTACCTTTTTTATGCATAAGATGACGACAACGAGCGATTGGTCTGCGCGTTTTGGGCTGCCATGCGATGAGTTTTTTCTGCGCAGGCATCCCTACATAACGGCCAATCCAATAACTGGCTTGGTCACCAAGTAGCCCACCAAGGATAACGGCAAATACCCCAGTCCAAACGCCCTGTTGCAATTGATAACCTGCAGCGATTAAAAACGGCTCACCGGGTACAAAAAGGTTAGGACCAATCAGCGCATCCAATAGAGCCCCTAGAAATAAACTCATCCCATCAAACATAAATCGTCCCTACTTTGTTTATTGCTCTTTGTAGTGACCAAATTGGTAGTTCATTTCGTTGTTGCGCATTTCACCAAAAAAGAAACGTCGAACATTCGCTTTTAAATATGTCGCACCCATTTTAAAGATACCGTCTTGGTCTAATCGTCTTGGGTCAAAACCAAACGTTAGATTCAAGAAGCGGAATCGCCAGGTTCTGCTAGCGCGCTTTACATAATCGCAATCTTCACAAAGAGTGATTTGTTGGTCAAAGCCACCAATTTCTTTGTGTACACGTTTGCTTGAAAATATGCACGCACCTACTGCGGTCGGGAATGTAAACTGAGTAATAAAAAGACCTACGTTGAATAGCCCATACCCTATTTTATGAACAATAGGCAGGGTTTTAGCCCCCATATAGACACCAGCGACTTCAAGTTGCTTATCTTCTAGCTGGCTAATCGCATTTGCTAAGAAGTTAGCATCCAGCCTTACATCGGCATCCAAAAAGAGAAGGCGCTCATGTTCAGACAATGACGCGCCGGTATTTCGACCTAAGCTAACCCCACGCTTATCCATTTTATGAATGGTTAATTTCGGTAACGCTGATTCGTAAGCTGCAGCAACTTGGCAAGTTTTATCTTCACTGTTGGAGTCGACGAGGATAACTTCAAATTTTTGGTGAGTTTGCTTACTAAGATCATTAAGTAAGCGTCCAATACGTTTCTCTTCATTTAAGGTAATGACTACAATGCTAACAGGACCCATCTTTGATTCTCCACTTATTGATGGTTAATTCATTGGGGTTAGCTTATCGTCAGTGATCTTAATCTAAGCTGAGATAATTGTTCAGATACGGTTCATCTTTTCAGCATTGGGTTCTGTTTTCTAACCTGCTGTTTTTTCCTCATTCTGTTTACCCTTTGATGCTATTCTAACCATCTCATGCATAAACGAATTCTTGTGTTTACAATCTAGCCAAACACACGGAAAAGTATTGCTCTACGCGGTATTGAGTGATAGTATCCGCGCTCGCTGTTAGAGTAACATTCGTGTCTCATCAGCGTTAAAGCACAATATAAGGTCGCATTATGTTGTGAAGTCATTATTAATTTTACGAGAGTAATACTATGAAATTTGAAGCAGTAGTACGTACTGAACTAGGTAAAGGTGCGAGCCGCCGCCTACGTCACGTTGGTCAATTCCCTGCTATCGTTTACGGTGGTTCTGAAGCTCCAGTATCAATCGTTCTTAACCACAACGACATCGTTAACCAAATGGACAAGCCTGAGTTTTACGAAGGTATCGTTCTAGTGATCGATGGCGCTGAAGTAAAAGTTAAGCCACAAGATGTTCAACGTCACGCTTTCAAGCCAAAAGTTGAGCACATGGACTTCATCCGCATCTAATTCCTCTACCAAGGAATTGCTCGGATAAAATCCAACCTTTTGCATAAAGATTATCGGACTTACCAGCCGAGACATCTAAAAATTCGAAACCCCAGAGATTTACCACCTCTGGGGTTTCACCGTTTTAGACCAATACATTTCATAGCCCCCACTAACTCTTCAAGCTTCGACTATCTAATTTATCTCTATTACTCAGGATGTTTGATTATGCTGCGCTCGTTCGTAGGCGAGCAAAATAGACTGGGTAGCGATTTCGAATATGGCGTTGTTGCTCGACCATATCTTTAAAAGATGGACCTTGAGTGAGCTGTAGTATTACTTCGTTTTTATCAAAGCGAAGAATGGTTCCCTTCACCTTAATTGTTGTCTCCACCCCAAGACTTAATGTTCCTTTCAAGGACAAGCCTCTATACAAGGTTGTTGGATTATTCATCACAACACGAATCCCCTTTTCAGAGATCTCGCTTACATGGAAAAGTTCGCCGTCAATGCGTACGACAGGCATTGCTCGACGAGGGTACTTCAATCGATAATACTTTCGTTTCTGCACATAGTCGTCCATGTCGTCCATGTCTTTTTTCCTTGTTGAAGATGTAATCTAATCGCTTGTTATGCTTATTATAACTATTGGCTATCGAAAACCAAACTTTAGCGTATTTTTGGTGATAATGAACACACAAAACTTCGCTATAAATTTAAAAACTTCACCTATAGACATCTGTTTTAATTAGCAAAAAAACTTTCAACGATTTCAAAAAACATGGTTCTACAGATGCATTAAAGCCCCAGCAACTACCGAGGCTTTAATTGGGTCTATTGTTTAGTCGATGGCGCCAGCTGGTTACATGTGGCGATTAATGCTCTCGCCCTGATGGATTTGAACCAAACTCAACCTGTTGATAAATATCGGCTAACTTTTTCGCTTTTTTACTGGTGGCTTTACGGCTTGATTTTGTTGCCAATGTATCAGACTGCGCTTGCAATGCTTGTTTATGTGCTTGAGCTGATTTGATGTATTCCGAATTCGCCATTGCTTGTTGGCGTGCACGATTTACGCGTTCTAGGGTTTCCCACAACATACCTCACCTCCATTAACTGTATTTACATACAGTATATATGCAAAATGATCGATGTCAATAAAGTACTGTATATAAACACAGTTCGATAGCTTCTACCCCAACCGATAACGCATCAGTTTCGTCGGCTAGGGCATTTAATAAAAAAATTCACCTAATTTAGTATTCGCTTCCAACCACTGCTGTTTACTTTTTTTAACAATAAAACACTATAAAAATGAGGGCAATTAAACGTTGCGGCATGAATTCATACCTTGCATCCAAATTACGTTCGTTGACTGTGAATTTGATCGAAGAACCCTTTCTGCAAGATAGTTTCTTGAAAATCGCGTGGTAGTGTCTTAACAGCATCTGCGAGTAGTTCGAAAGTCGCAAGGGTATCGCAAGGAGCAAAAGATGCCAAAGGAGCTACATGATTAGCAAAGAACATCCACTATATAAGGCGATTAATTCTGTCATGTTTATTCGCATTACTTATATCGCTGCGATTAGTTTAATCACATTCACCCTCATCACCGAGCATGAGTTGGTGGGGATGTCTTATGTTCTATTTCCAATTGGAATGCTAATCGCATTAGTGACCAAATCTCCAAAACGTCGACGCTTGCTCGCACTGCTTTCATTTCTACACATTCTCATCGGTGGTTTTATTGAACCGTTAGAAATTGATGCTATTGAAACAACTTTTTTGTTACTTCCTCTTTGTTATGTAGTGTTATTCCCTAGCACCATTTGGCCAATTGTCATTGCCGTACTGCTCGTCTCTCACTATTTTCTTAATGTACCGCCGAATGAGTATATGGCGCTGGCTGATGACTCGATAAAACTCTTGCTCATCACCATCTTCGCTACCATCATGACGTACTACAAAATAAAGTTTGATGAACAACTGAATGTGTATCGAAGTGAAAGTCTAAGCGACTTTTTAACCCAGCTACCTAATCGACGAGCATTTTATAAGTACATAGAAACCTACGCCGATTGTAGTCGGCAAAATCATGACTTTGTATTACTCAAGATTGATATCGACAACTTCAAAGATGTAAACGACTCTTTTGGACCACAACAAGCTGACATTTTGCTCAAATTTATTGCGACACGCCTTAAGCAGGTCGTCGTCAATAAAGCTGAACTATTTCGCTTGGAAGGCGACGAATTTATAATTGTCATTTCTGAGCGGGCTAATATCGACCAACAAGTCAGTGGTATTATTCGCGAAGTTTCGCGCGCTGATCGCTTCCATTTCGAGCTCGATCGAGGCTTTTATCAAGTCACTTTTTCTACTGGAATATCTTCACTTAAAAAAGCGACCAATAATCGAGATATCTGGCTTAAGAATGTCGATGTAGCCACACAGAAAGCTAAAACCACCGGCAAAAATCGCGTTCGTTGGTATGACGAGTCTTTACTCGATGAAACCATCCGCGCCCACCAAATTGAAGTCGAACTCGAACAGGCAATCCGCTTAAACCAGTTTGCGTTAGTTTATCAACCAAAAGTCTCGGTTAAAAAACAATGCGTGAAAGGTGCCGAGGCATTAATTCGCTGGGAGCACCCTAACTTGGGCACGATCAGTCCTTTTGAATTTATCTCTATTGCTGAGAAAACCAAACAAATCATTATGATTGGTCGATGGGTTATCAAAACAGCTTGTGAACAAGCAAAAGAATGGTATGACGCTGGTACGCCGATACAAATATCAGTGAACGTTTCAACGGTACAGTTCGCACATGATGACCTATTCACTTATATTCGCCATGTACTAAGACGGACAGGATTACCCGCTTACTTACTGCAAGTTGAAATCACTGAAACAACATTGATGAAAGATACCGAGCGCGTCACCCTTATATGTCGTCGTCTACAAAACGAAGGGGTGACCATCGCCGTCGATGACTTTGGCGTTGCCTATTCTTCCCTCAACTACTTAAAACATCTTCCTATTGATGTATTAAAAATCGATAAATCTTTTGTCGATGATTGCGTTAAAGAGCATCACGATCACATGCTAGTTAGAACGATTGTTCAATTAGGTCATAATATGGGCAAGTGGGTCATTGCAGAAGGGGTTGAGCATGAAAACCAACGCAGACTGCTACAGAATGAAGGCTGCGATGACTATCAAGGCTATCTTTTTTCTAAGCCTATCTCTGCGGATGAATTCAGTGAAAAATTTGTCACTCGGCGATATCTAGAAAACCAAGCTTAATCACTGCTGGCGACGAAGTACGCACAGAACTCCTGTTGGTAGATCAGCGCTCAAGGCGGGGAGCATAACTCCCCTCCTCTTAAAATCATTGTAAGTAGGCGTTAAGCATCCAGATTAATTTCTCTTGTTCACGAATGTAATCACCCATCCACGCGGCGGTACCTTCATCCTCGCCCTGACCCGCTTGTTCTAAAATCTCACGCTGTTTTACGAGTAAAAGGCTAAAACCATTCACTAAACCTTGTACACATTCTCGCCCTTGAGTTGCGTTCTCATGCTCGTTTAGTTCACTACTCTCAAGATAGCGGCTAAAGCTATGATTTGGTGTATGACCGAGTGTTAATATACGCTCTGCTAACTCATCTATTTTTATTTGAAGGTCGGTATAGATCTCTTCAAACTTAACATGTAACTCAAAAAACTGTTGTCCCTTGATATTCCAGTGATAGCCTCGAGTATTCATATACAGCACTTGGTAGTGCGCAAGCAATTGATTGAGCTGTTGTGCTAACTCTGCTGATTTTTCGCGATTTAGACCAATTAAATTTATTTGATTCGACATTCTGATTCTCCTAACTCGACATAGACAGAAAGTGGCTCTGCCGTGCTGTTTTGTTTCGTTAAAGCTAGAATACTCGCCTACAATAAATTGGTTAATTCGATTAAATCTATAATATCAATCGTCTATAGCTATCAATTAGAGCTCTATACTATGGGAGAACCTTCCATCATTGAGGTAAAAACCCTCTGAGATCGAGTTTTACCGGCTCCCCTAACCAATATACGTATTCAGTGTGATCAAGATAATCATTACCTGTTACCGCATGTATTAGTACAGAATGACCATTGCGATGAGTTTCTAACCATTCAAGCAATTGGGAAAATTGCTCTGCGTCAAAATCAATTTCAAAGCTCCACATCGTATGGGGGCCGACAAGACGTTGATTAAATCGACCGACAAATAAAGACAATGATTGATCAACCTGTTGTCGGATTCGCGCAGCATAATCTCTGCTGCTGTGATCGAAGTAAAAATGAGCATGATAGTTTTGATGAAGGTTTATCGGATAGGTCATATGAGGGCTTGGTTGCTAAAGATGATTCAGTCTAACAGACTCTCGAATCATGCTCGGCGAGACTTACATTAATTACATTTGTGTGAGCTAACTCCATGAACCATGTCGAGAGTATCTCAGCGAAAGAATAATATTACTCAAACAATAACTTTCATGTTATGTATTCTCGGATAACAAAGTCATTTGAGAGGTATAAATGGCAACTATAAATGATGTGTGTCGTATAGCCGGAGTGTCAAAAGCCACTGTATCTCGCGTAATTAATGGGACCGGTCAAGTACGTCAAAGTACCCGAGAAAAAGTCGAAGCCGTGATGAAGGAGCTCAACTATCGCCCTAGCTCCGTAGCCCAAGCTCTCGCCAATCAAAGTGGCAATAGTATTGGTTTGGTTATTTCTGATTTCACCGGTGGTTATTTTGGTAGCCTTTTAAAACAAGCCTCTGTCAGCGCTGAGTTGATGAGTAAACAACTATTGTTCGCTGATGGTCATAATAATGCTGAAGATGAACTCAAAGCCGTCCACTCTCTAATAGAGAAAAGGTGCAATATTATCGTGCTCTATAGCCGAAAACTCACTTGCGAACAAATTGTCGCACTGAGTCAGTCGACTTTAATTCCGATAGTCAATGTTGGACGCTCCCTCCCGCAACATGTTGGGTTCTCCATCACCTTTGATCAATCCAATGCGATTGAACAAGCGGGTAAGCACCTTATTGATTTAGGGCATAAAAAACTAACATATCTTGGTCCTGTACCAACGACACCCACATCAAGGCTCAGATTGGAAGGGTTTCACCAGCTGATCGAAAATCATGCATCACAAGGTGTGGAAGGAAAAGTTTGCCAGTCGGCATTTGGCTTTGAAGAAGGGTATCAGGCCACTAAAGAATACTTAGCGATGGGGCAAGATTTGGGTAGTGCTATTGTTGCTGCTGCGGATGATATCGCTATCGGCTGTATTAAAGCTCTAAGAGAGCACGGCATTCGAGTCCCACAGGACATCTCAATTGTCAGTATTGACAACGATGCTTGCTCATCGTTTGTTCAACCACCATTAACGACAATCAACATTCCAATTGTCGCGATCACCGAGCGAGCAATGGAAGTCGCTAAACTATTGATTGAAGACGGTACAGTGCCTATTCCTGAGGTTATCAAAGGAAATTTAATCATTCGTGAATCGGCAATTCCAATCTAAATAGCTCTCTTAAAGCGCCATTAAGTTCTGACACTGCATGGCGCAAATCCCGATTTCCTTTCTCTTCATATTCCATCCAAAATTTGACTTGTGATGCGCATTTTTTAGCCTGTGCGTATAAATTTGTGATCTCCGACGCATGAGTGAAACCGGTTACTGTAACCGGTTTCTTTAATGGCTATATTGATCATTAATTAGCCAACACACTCTAGGAAAGGAGTAGCAAAATGAAGATTTTTCTTTGTTGTGCCGCAGGAATGTCTACCAGCATGCTGGTAACCAAAATGGAGCAAGCCGCTCAAAGTAAAAACATTCAATGTCAAATATCTGCCCACTCAGTAGCAGAGTTTGAAGATTGCATCGTTGAATGTGATGTTTGCTTGGTTGCGCCGCAAGTTAGATTTAAATACGAGGATTTCAAGCACGAAGCCGAGGCAATTGGTAAGAGTTGTGGTCTCATCGACATGATGAACTATGGAATGCTCAATGGAGATGCCGTACTCACTCAAGCTATTGATTTATACGAATCGCGCTAAAAAGGAATGGGGGTTAACATGTCAATTTTTGATACTACTATGAGGTTCGTCGAAAACGTCGTCGCACCATTCGCGGGCAAAGTGTCTGCACAAAAACACGTGATTGCAGTAAAGGATGGGTTTGTTGCGACCATGCCATTCTTGATTGTCGGCTCGTTACTACTGGTACTCGCCTTCCCACCTTCCGATTCTGGTTTCTTTTTTGAAGGATGGCACGCTCTGATCAATACCATTGGTCAAGACAACATCATGGCCCCCTTCCAAGTCAGCATGGGTATATTTGCCATTTACGCTTCTTTTGGTATCGGCTTTAGTTTAGCGGAGTCCTATAAACTAAGACCAATGAATACCGGCATGTTATCAATGTTTGCCTTTATTCTTGCTGCTGCGCCTATGGTTAGTGTCGACATCGGTGGGGTTTTACCTGGTGCATTCTTGGGCGGTGCTGGGGCTTTCACTGCGATCCTATGTGGCTTGTTCGTACCTGAGATGCAACGTTTACTGATCAAATACAATATCCGTATTAAGATGCCAGAAGCGGTACCGCCAAAGATTTCAGCCTCATTTGACTTGTTGATCCCTATTGTTTTTATCTCCATCATCATTGTAGCGATTAATACTCTACTGGCTCAACAAGACCTGCAAATTCCATCTGCAATTATGCAGCTATTTACACCTCTCGTTATGGCGTCCGATTCCTACTTTGCAGCTCTACTCGCGGTAATGCTGATTCAGTTATTGTGGTTCAGCGGCATTCACGGCGGTTCCGTGGTTGGTGGTATTATTGCGCCAATGCTACTGGTCAACTTAGGTCTTAACCAAGAAGCACTCGCAGCAGGAGAAGCCCTACCTAAGATTTTTGTAAACCCATTAGTCGATTTCTTTGTATTCGTTGGGGGCGCAGGTGGTACGTTTGGGCTAGTACTACTAATGATGCGTTCAAAAGCGACTCAGCTAAAAACCATCGGCAAGATGTCTTTTGTTCCTGGTATGTTTAATATCAACGAACCCGTTATTTTCGGTACACCGATTGTAATGAACCCTATCTACTTTATTCCATGGATCGTCGCGCCATTTATTAATACCACAATCGTATGGATGGCATTTAAAACCGGTTTCGTTTCAAAAATCATAGCGCTTCCACCATGGACAATGCCTGCTCCGATTGGTGCGGTTATCTCAACCAATTCGGTAACTGCCGCGATTGTCGTTCTCACCTGTTTAACTGTCAGCGTCGTCGTTTTCTATCCATTTATGAGAGTGCATGAAAAACAATTATTAGCAGAAGAACTGGCTCAAGCAGAGAAAGCAGCCCCAAATAAAGTCAAAGAGGAGCAACTGAATGCAATCCGCAACTAGTGACGAACTGCAAATCACTGAAGAATTTTTGATGACACTGCTTTGTTATGTCGGTGCCGCACGGTCAGCGTTTATCGCAGCAATGCGTTGTGCGCGCAATGGCGACTTCACCCAAGCAGAAGCGCAAATAGCGGAAGGTGATCAGGCACTAAAAGACGTACACAAATCGCAAACAGAGTTAATTGGTTATGACGAAGGCGCAGGAAAAGTCCAAATGACGCTAATTCTGACTCATATTCAGGATCACATAATGACAACCATGTTATGCCGTGAAGTGACCGAAGAAGTGATTGCTATTCATAAAGAATTGAAAGGGATGAGATCGTGAAAAAACGCATATTCGATTACAACGCAGAAGATTTTCGTTTAGCCAACCGTGAGCAGTTAGTTGAAGCGATTCGACATTCGGAAGGGCGCACTATCATGGTGGAGAATGTTATTTCATTAACACCACCAATTGATATGATTTCAGGTCCGGAACTCGCCGCCGCTTTTGGTGCTGACATGATCACGCTGAACTGCCTTGATGTATTTGATCCGAAAATCCGCATCTTGTCTGAAGACCCTGATGAGCATATCACTATTGAGCAAGTGAAAAAGCTTACTGGGCGATTGATTGGTTGCAACTTAGAACCAATTCCGGAGGGAGTGACTCACCTTGCCGTAGGCAGGACCGTGACAGAACAAACCGTCAAACGCGCAGTAGAAATTGGTCTTGATTATGTGATGTTAACGGGTAATCCCGGCAACTGCGTTTCTCAAGAAACCATTCTCAAAGCGATTACGTTAGTGCGAAGCATTGCTCCAGAACTGTTAATTGTTGCGGGCAAAATGCATGCGGGCGGTGTTGGTAATGACTACGATTTAAGTATTGTTCCAGCTTTTGCTGAAGCAGGCGCTGATGTGATGATGTTCCCTGCCGCCTATACCACACCGGGTGTAAGCCCGGAGCTTTCACAGCAAATGATGTCGGCAGTACACAAAACTAACATGCTAGGCATGTTAGCAATAGGAACCTCACAAGAAGGGGCAACTGAAAGCTATATAGAGCAAGTAGCGATAACAGCAAAAGCGGCAGGGGCTGATATTGTTCACATTGGTGATGGTGGCTATAGCGGCATTGCACCACCTGAGAATATTGTCAGACTTGGCTTAACTCTACGCGGTAGACGCCATCAGTTCAAACGCATGGCTAATCGCCGTTAATACGAAAAGAAATGAATAATGGGCGAAGATCATAGATCTCGCCCCATTATAATTTGATTGGCGCAATGAATGTTCAGTCCTCCTTATTAAGCAGCTAATTAGCTCTGCCTCACTTGTGGGGCACTATTTTTTATCTTCAACAACATAGATTATTCAGTATAAACACTGTCTCCATCAATCGGTGGTGATTTAATAAAAATGGCTTTCCAATCGACACGACCACGATTGACGACATAATGGTCTTCTTTAGGATCACATTTAAGAACATCGCCCGCTTTGAGGACTTCAAGTTCATCATTAACGTACATGTGAATCTCACCAGAGAGTGTAAAAAAAGTTTCGGAAGCATAAGCATGATGATGCTTCTTAAACTCTTGGTTGGGTTTCAATACAACCACACCTAGATCATATTCTTGAGTACGCATTAAATACTTGGGACCATGGTCGCCAAACCGATAGTCATGATTAACTTCGTTCGTCTTCTTCATTACTTCTCCCTAAAGCCCAGTCGCTTTCCAAAGTGGTGTAGTAAGACCATCATCTACGAGATGTAACTGCTCCTTATAGATATTAAGCCACTTATGCTTAAGATCTTGATAGATGTCTTTATTATCAGGGTTAGGATAGAAAGTCGTTTCCCAAGCAACCAAATTCTCACCAGCAGAAGCGAGATCTGAATATACGCCGGCGCCCACTCCAGCGGCAATCGCACAGCCAAGTGCAGTCGCTTCTTTTACTACTGGAACTCGAACTTCTAATCCGACAATATCAGCCAGAATTTGGCTCCACAGCTTTCCTTTCGAAGCTCCACCAGCAAAGACGATATAATCAGGATCGGCGTTCGAAAACTCAAAAACTTGCTCGAGGTTACAAGATGACACAATCGAAGCATTTTCCTCTAAAGAGCGGAATAATGTCGCCTTGTTGCACTTCTCTGGGTCAATAGACAGGTTAATAAATGAAGGAGCTGCATGGTACCAAGTTTTAAAATGCATAGCGTCAGAGAAAATAGGCATTATTCCATACGAGCCGCAAGGTACTTGGTTTGCCATCTCTTCAAGTAGAGTATAAACATCCTTACCTAGGCGCTCCGCGACCAGCTTTTCCTCTCCACAAAAAGCATCTCGGAACCAGCGCATTGTTAATCCAGTAAAAAAGCTAATTGACTCGGCCTGTACCATGCCAGAGATAACATGAGGATTGATACGAATATTAATATCAGGATCCGTGATAGGCTTGGGTAAGTTAACGACTTGTTGCCAGAACGTCCCACCAAGAATTGCTGTTTGATGCGGTCTCACGACACCTAAACCTAAACAACCGAGCTGTACATCACCACCGCCCATAACATATGGAGTCCCAGCACTTAGACCAGTCTCATTAGCTGCCTCAGCAGAAACAAGTTCGAGTACAGTCCCCGTTTCCAATACAGGAGGCAAAATATCTGGTTTTAGACCCGCTTGAACAAGAATTTCCGCATCCCAGAGACGGGATTTCAGATCCAACATCCCAGTCGTTCCAGCATTTGAAGGGTCAACTGCTATTTGGCCACAAAGCTTATAGCCAACCCAGTCACTAATCATACTAATGGAGTGAATATCATTATACACATCAGGGCGATATTGCTTTAGCCATAACAAGCGAGCTAAAGCTCCTAGTGCAAGTGTTTGACCTGTTTTATGATAAACATCCTCCTCAAACTCCCCCTCAAGTAGGGTTTTGAGGTAGGTCACCTGCTCTCCAGCTCGAGCATCGACGTTAGCACAAGCCCAAAGGGGTTGATTAGTACTGTCGTACACAACGATGCCTTCACGCATTGAGCAACTTGATACACCGACTATCGCATCCGCGGATATATTAGCCTCTTCAATGGCCTGCCGAGTACATTGACATACCAACTCCCAGTTGTTACTTAAATCAAAGTCCATCGAACCTTCAGCATCAGGCACCGAACGGTGGCTCCACTCTCGTTGCCCAAACGCGATTTGCTCCCCTAGTGTATTGAAAATAACAGCACGAACTGAACCTGTGCCAGCATCAATAGCCATCAAATATTGTTGATTACTCCATTTCTCTTGCATAGCATCCTCATTCTTTTTTAACTTTAAGTTCAAGAATTTTTCTTGCTGTTGCTTCGTTAGTCACAAGAGCATTAATGTATTGCCCTTTCAATGCAGCCAAGATGGCTTCGGCTTTTACCATGCCGCCAGCAACACCAATAACTAATGGAATGTCTCTTAACTTTTCTGGACGAATGGCAATAAGCTCTTCGTGAAGTTTAATGTCATCTAGCACCTCTCCATTTTCATCAAAGAAATAACCTAAAATATCGCCCTGAGCACCCTTACGTTGAAGGATTTTTTGCTCTCCAAGTGAGATGTAGCCTGTTTGATGCATTGTTGCTTTCTCTACTTGGGCAATAGAGCCGATTGAAATAACAGCAACATCCGCAGAGCATGACGCCATTAGAACATCACTAACACTATTTTCTTTATACAAAACATCAGCCACTTTCTTCGAAGAAACTCGTAAAGGAGCAGGTACTAAATTGACGTCACAACTTGCATCCAAATGAGATATTCCTTTCATATAGGTGCCGACGCCACCTGCAAGTGAAATAACGGGTACTTGTTTAGTTTGAATAAAACTACCTAAGTTCTTCAGCGTCGCCATGATGGTTTCACCAAAGCCAATTGCTAGTAAATCACCCGGCTCAACTTTGCTTACCACCATACTCGCAGCACCAACACTTACACGATGATTAATGTCAGCCCCCAAAGGGTCTGAGTCAGGAATGACTCGAATATCTTGCAGATTAAAAAGCTGTTTAAGCTGCTGCTCAAGATCTAAACAGCCTTCAAATCGCGAATGTATACGCACATGGATCAACCCTTGCTGCTTGCCTTTGTCAAGCATTCGAGAGATTTTTAGCCTTGGTAGACCCAGCAAGTTACCGATCTCTGTTTGAGTAAGGTTATCGTTGTAGTAAAACCACGCGATTCGCGCTACTTGCTCTTCTTCCGTCATCATATCTATAGGCTCCAACATCTCACTTCTCCAAACTGAAAATTAAATTTTATAAAAATCATTTGTTCAATAACATAAAGAGGTGATTATAAATTTATCCTGTGATAAATGAATGACTAAATCCTGAAAATGGTGGTTTTTTTATCAGACGCTCAGTTACCACCTAACATAGCATTCTCAATAATTAACTATTATTCAATGGATAATTGTGATCGTGGGAATGTTTTTTAACAATTCTCACAACTATTATCATTTTGTGACCGGTGCTCAAGAAATAACCAAATATAACGCCTATGATTCAGAACAATTGATAATTCAAAAAACAAATGTTCACAATCGCGTAGTGTTTGGAGGCAAAATGGATGTTTCTAGCAGCACCACTCCTAGCCCAGATAGAGAGCTAGTCCGTGTACAAAGTGTATCTAAGCAGTTTTCCGGAGTCGAAATCCTAAAAGACATCAACTTCTTATTGAGAGAAGGGCAAGTTCATGCGCTATTAGGAGGCAATGGTGCTGGCAAGTCCACACTAATGAAAATCATTGCGGGATTGTTACAACCTGATGGTGGCGAAATCACTATTCGCGGTAAAGCCATCAAACACTTTTCCCCCTCGACCGCGCACAAGCTTGGCATCTACTTAGTTCCTCAAGAGCCGCTACTATTTCCTAACCTGTCGGTACGAGAAAATATTTTGTTTCATTTACCTAAAACTCAGGAAATGGAACTTAAACTGACTCAAACACTACAAGCTCTAAACTGTTCACTCGATCTCGATAGTCAAGCAAATACATTAGAAGTTGCTGATCAGCAAATCGTTGAAATTATGCGTGGTTTGATACGAGACTCAAAGGTACTGATCCTCGATGAGCCTACAGCCTCATTAACGCCCAAAGAAACTCAACATCTATTTGCGCAAATGCGTAAGCTCAAAGCTGCTGGCGTAGGCTTAATATTTATTTCGCACAAAATTCCCGAAATATTTGAGATTGCGGATAACGTTACAGTCATGCGAGATGGTTGTATCGCTTTGAATGAGCCTATCCATGCAGTCAACTCAAACCAAGTGATCAGCGCCATCGCGCCACAATGTAAAATTGACCGAAGCAAACAAGAAAACGGTAAGTCCTATGATTTTCAGCTAACGACGCAATTTCATACTGCAGACGTGGTTTTGTCAGTCGACAATCTAACGGGGGAAGGATTCAAAAACATCAGTCTCGAGGTCAAGGCTGGTCAGATTCTAGGGCTTGCTGGGGTCGTCGGCGCAGGTCGCACTGAGCTAGCAGAGACTATCTGTGGTATCCGAAAACCCTATAACGGTCATATTCAATTTGGCAGTCAAGAGATTTCCAAGCTCACTTTTTCTGAACGACTGCAGAAGGGAATTGTATATCTTCCCGAAGATCGACAATCATCAGGGCTATTTCTTGACGCTCCTTTAAGCTGGAATGTCCGATCTATGGTCCATAACCGATTTGGATTTTGGCTCAAAAGCCCGCTTGAATTAAAGCGCCTCAATAGTTACATCGATGCGATGGCTATTCGTACCACCGAAAAGGATCAGCTCGTACGGACTTTGTCAGGTGGTAACCAACAAAAAGTACTAATCGCCAAATGTTTAGAAGCGACCCCTCAACTACTGATTATCGACGAGCCTACCCGAGGTGTTGACGTCTCAGCTCGTTATGAAATCTACGAAATCATCCGCTTTATTGCATCAAAAAATGTTGCTGTCGTTGTTATTTCATCTGACCTAGATGAAGTTGAATTGCTCTCAGACATCGTATTTGTTCTTCATCAAGGTGAACAAAGTGGCCAACTAGTAGGCGAAAAAATCTCTGTCGAGAACATCATGAATATTGCGTTTGGCGGCGATAAGGAGACTAACCATGCTTAGTTTTATTAAGAACAATCGCGAATCTACAGTGCTCATCGCTATTTTGATTCTTTTTTTATTCATTAGTCTTGCTGATAGCAACTATTTCCATATTCAAACTCTCACCATGGTGTTTTCGAGCGCACAAGTACTCATCCTCTTGGCAATCGGTGCTTCAATGGTGATGTTGACTCGTAATATAGACGTCTCGGTAGGGTCAACTATGGGGTTATCTGCCGTCGCCGTTGCCACTGCACTTAATGCCGGATTTCCTTTACCAATCGCAGTATTAATAGCCCTTTGCGTAGGTGCTGCATGTGGTTTTCTCAACGGTGTTTTAGTCGCTATTGGGAAAATACCCGCTATCGTCGCAACACTAGGGACCTTAGGATTGTTTCGCGGGCTTATGTTGCTTTGGACTGGAGGGAAATGGATCGAAGGGCTACCTAACTCAATAAAAAATCTCTCATCCTCTGATTTTTTAGGTATCTCTTACTTTGGCTGGATCATTGTGCTAATCACCGCCGGTTTTGCTTTCATGCTGACTAAAACGCATTTTGGTCGCAACTTCTATGCCGTTGGTGACAACTTACAAGGCGCTAGGCAATTAGGTGTAAAAGTCGATATGACGAGAATTATTGCTTTTACCCTCAACGGCACAATGGCGGCTATGGCCGGTATTGTTTTCACTTCACAAATTGGTTTTGTTCCAAACACAACTGGTAATGGTTTAGAGATGAAAGCCATTGCAGCATGTGTACTCGGTGGGGTTAGTTTACTCGGTGGAGTCGGAACCGTCATAGGAGCCGTACTTGGTGCATTCTTCTTAACTCAAATTGACAGCGTATTGGTGCTCATGCGACTACCTGCTTGGTGGAATGACTTTATCGCGGGTCTAGTACTACTCTCGGTTTTGGTCTTTGATGGTCGTTTGCGTATTTCAATCGAAAAGGCAATTAAAGCACAACGCTATGCAAGGTTCAGAGCCGATGCTACAAACGAAAATGATGATAAGCCAGAAAGCAGTTCAAGTATTTCCACGGGAGCTAAAGGGAGAGAATTATTATGAAACTTCGTCAATTAGCGAACTGGGAAGGCGCGCTAGCCGGACTTATAGTAGTCGAAATCCTCATTTTCGGAGCAATTAACCCCAGCATGTTGAGTTTAAACGTATTGCTCTACAGCACCAGCGACTTTATTTATATCGGCATTGTTGCCCTACCACTAACATTAGTTATCGTTAGTGGTGGAATGGATATATCTCTTGGATCAACGATTGGTTTGAGCGCTATTGCCATGGGGGTACTTTTCAAGCTCGGATTACCAATTGAACTGTGTATGTTTTTAACAATTTGCATTGGCGCGCTTTGCGGGCTAATAAATGCGCTGTTGATCATTTATACCGGCGTCAATCCATTGGTTATCACCCTTGGCACTATGTATCTCTATGGTGGTAGCGCGTTGTTGCTTTCAGGTATGTCAGGAGCCACTGGTTACGAAGGCATTGGTGGATTCCCAAATAGCTTTACAGATATTGCCAACGGAATGGTGTTTGGACTGCCCTTCCCGCTATTTTTATTTATTGTTGCAATTGGGTTGCTTGCCATGATCTTACATCGTTCAGCAATCGGACGTAATCTATTTCTAATCGGCCAAAATGACCGAGTCGCAAAATACAGCGGCATACCTATCACTTCTACATTATGTTTTGCCTATAGCATGGTCGGTATTTGTGCTGCAATTTCCGGCATCTTATTGGTCTCATACTTTGGCTCAGCACGCTCGGATTTAGGCATTTCATTTTTGATGCCGGCGATTACAGCTGTCGTGCTTGGTGGAGCCAATATCTACGGGGGCGCTGGCTCTATTTTTGGTACTGCACTCGCGGCACTGCTAGTGGGGTACATGCAGCAAGGTTTACAAATGGTTGGAGTTCCCAATCAAATTTCCAGTGCGTTATCAGGTGGTTTGTTGATTATCGTGGTTGTTGCACGCTCAATCGTCAGTCACCGTGATGTACTACTCGATAAGTGGAGTAGGATTCTTTCCACCTATCAACTTGCCAAAGAAACAAAGTAATAACCTACATTGAAACGGAAATCCTTCGGAGGATGTATGAAAAGGTCAATGAAAGCACTAGTGTTAGCAATTTCTTTAGGTATCGCAACGACTTCCGTCGCTCAAGCAGAAGAGAAAATTGCATTTATACCAAAACTGACAGGTGTTGGTTTCTTTACCAGTGGTGGTCAAGGGGCTGTTGAAGCCGGTAAAGAACTGGGTGTCGACGTAACGTATGACGGTCCAACAGAGCCAAGTGTTCCTAACCAAGTCCAGTTGATTAATAACTTTGTTAACCGTGGCTATGATGCCATTGTGGTTTCTGCGGTTTCACCTGATGGTCTGTGTCCTTCACTTAAAAGAGCGATGCAACGTGGGGTAAAAGTACTAACATGGGATTCAGATACCAAGCCTGAGTGCCGCAGTATCTATATAAGCCAAGGCACCCCTGACCAACTCGGTGGTATGTTAATCGACATGGCGGCGGATCAAATCACCGAAGAAAAAGCTCAAGTCGCATTCTTCTATTCTAGTCCTACCGTTACTGACCAAAACCAATGGGTTGCAGCTGCAAAAGCCAAAATTGAAGCTGAATATCCCGGATGGGAAGTGGTTACCACACAATTTGGTTACAACGACGCGACTAAATCTCTGCAAACCGCAGAAAACATCTTAAAAGCCTATCCTGATCTAGACGCGATCATTGCTCCAGATGCGAATGCTCTACCCGCAGCAGCTCAAGCGGCAGAGAACCTTAAAGTCAATGATGTCGCGATTGTAGGCTTTAGTACACCTAATGTTATGCGCCCATACGTTAAACGTGGAACGGTTAAACAGTTTGGGCTTTGGGACGTAGTCAACCAAGGTAAGATCTCTGTACACGTCGCTAATCATCTACTTAAAAATGGGGACATGTCGGTAGGCGACACCTTAGATATCCCTAATGTCGGTCCCGTAAAAGTATCAAAGAACGCAGTTCAGAAATACGACTATGAAGCAAAAGGCAACGGTATTGTGGTGATGCCTGAGCGTACCGTATTTACAAAAGACAACATCGACAATTTCGATTTTTAACATTCGATAACAGGGTCAGCGCCTGCGCTGACCCTATCCTCTCTCATTTTTGGAGTAAGACAAATGGCTGATTTAGACGATATCAAAGACGGTAAAGATTTTGGTTTAGATACACCGCAAGTGAACCCTATATTCGATATCAAAGGGTGCGGTGCATTAGACTGGGGCATGCAATCTCGTCTTTCACAGGTATTTAACCCCAAGACGGGTAAAACTGTGATGTTGGCATTCGATCATGGCTATTTTCAAGGAGCTACGACCGGTCTAGAGCGTATCGATTTGAACATAAAACCCTTATTTGAATATACCGATGTATTAATGGCAACTCGCGGAGCCATTCGCTCAATGGTGCCAGCCAACACCAACAAGCCTGTGGTTTTACGCTGTTCAGGGGCGAATTCTATCCTTACAGAGCTTGAAAATGAAGCCATCGCGGTTGGCATTGAAGATGCTATTCGCCTCAATGTTTCAGCTATGGCTGCACAGGTATACATTGGGTCTAAGTTTGAACACCAATCCATTAATAAC
>Ga0193961_1000170_pt1 | contig 26118 bp, 19 predicted proteins | sample FB_4_MG_FD_140371 | JGI IMG/M metagenome (GOLD analysis project Ga0193961, IMG submission 140371) | Microbial mat bacterial communities from the Broadkill River, Lewes, Delaware, United States - FB_4_MG | ecosystem: Environmental > Aquatic > Freshwater > River > Microbial mats | place: USA...
GAAGATTACTTTGAGAGTCAAGCAGCTGATGATTTACCAAAAGTAAAAGAAGAAATTGTAGATGAAGTTACTACTATAGATAGGTCAGGTAGAGAAACTGCTAAGCAGAAGTTCGTTAGAGAGTCGAAAGAAAGACAAGCTAAGAGAATGAAGAAGAGAGTAGTTACTATTACAAGTAACGATAAGCGAGAGAATCACATGACCTCTACAGTGTACCTAAGTTGTGGAACTACTAGTAGAATCGTACCGTTAGATTACCCAGTTGAGTTAGAAGAGGCACTTACTATAGTAGCTGATACTACACCAATTACATTACATACTGATGAGATTGTTGAAGGCAAGAGAACAGGTAATAAAGTACCTAAGACTATTAAAAAGTTCAATATCTCATATGAAGATATGAAACCACAAAACGACTAGTACTTTTATAGACTCCTCACAGAGGGGTTTATTAAAAATATAAAGGATAGACATAATGATACCAATAGCAGACATAACAAGTAACGTAGCTACCGATGCTGGCTACAATGTAACAGGTGACGGGGCGTTCGATAACCTAATGGAGACAGTTAATGCTCACATAAAGGCACAGTTCGATGCTGATAGGATTAAAGAGTCTGACATCGCTAATATGTATGTAGGTATTATACCTGCTGTACTAGCCCAGAGTGTTAAACTAGCTCTTGAAGCTCCTGCTGCAGCTAAAAACGAAGAGGTGCTTGAGGCGCAGAAGTTGCTGTATGATAGACAGCGGGAGGGATTTGATGATAACAAGAATCAGAAGCTATTTGAAACTCAGATGAATGCTTGGAGTTTGATGTTCTCTAGCGGTATTCTGCCTGAGAAACCAACAATTATCGAGGACCAAGAGGCGTCTAGGCTTTATAAACACCTTATTGCCGACTTAAATCTACCTGACCCAGCGTAGTGTACACTTTATCAGAGTTGCTAGTTGACGATATAGCAATATGTGTTAACTATGTAACAGATGAGTACTGTAAGCGTACAGGCAAAGCTACTGGTGATGTGGATATCATAAGTGCTAGTATAGAGCTGGCCGATAATAGGGTTAAGGTTACTGATAGTAGTGGTAAGGTAGTAGGGTTTATCTGCTGGGACTACGATAGAAAGGTGGTACGGCTGATTAGTTACTTCGTAGCAGAAGGGTACAGAAGAAGCGAAGTACTATACCTTATAAGTAAACAGATAGAAGGTGCAGTCAAAGACTGTAGTAAGGTAGTGTACAAAGAATTGTACCCTAATATGGTACTACCTAGAGTAGCCAAGCCAGGCGGTACTGTAGATAAAGATAAGTACTTAGCAAGATTAAAATTACTAGAAAGCAAATGGAGTAACTAATGGGTAGTAGTACAAGGACGTATACAAACTTACAGCTGCAACCTTTAATGGACGATGATACAGCTGCATATGATGACGCAATGCTTAATGTGTATAAGCAGAATTTGGTCGGGTTCGATAAAACACTTAGTGTATACGGTAAGACAATTAGCAGTAATAAGTCACTATTTAATAGCGGGTTCTTAGATGCACTAGGGTTCGACCCTGCAGAGACCGCTACTAGGTACGTATTGGATAATGCTAAATTACTTGCTTGGGCAAAGACTAATGTGGATAGTAGTATTAGTAGTGTGAGAAGGTCATCGTATGCTCCCCTTACTAACAGACAGGCATCAGAGAAGTACCTAAGTGGTACATATAGTGACTATAGTTTTGACACTAAAAGGTTTACTCACACTGATGGCTCTGAGTATACCTACTATGGGGAAATACTTGTTAGTATAGACATACTAGAGGTATCTGCATACAGGAACAGAGAAGATACAGTAGACGACTACGTAAGCGGCTTAAATAGTAATGCAGATGTAGATGAGTCGTATACAGTAATAAGCTACGGAACTAGATCCGGAAACCCCCAAGCATGGAATACTGAATTAAGGCACACTTACGTAGTTACCACTCCTGCTACTGACCCTAATACTGAGCCTACTACCTCCGTTGTTACGGAAGTAATTAGTGAAAGGGTACCAGTAGACATACTAAGTATACAGATACCGACCACTGCAGCATCATTAGTACCCTATGTAACGTCTACGTGGGAAAGTCGTAGGGAGACAATCACTGTGAGGAATTTATTTAATGACAATAGTATACGGTTTATCTATGACATGGTACCTACTGTAGTAGTTACAGGAGCTAGTTCGTTTACTGTAACAATCGATATGGATATAACTTATGTTGCACTATATGACGGGTTTGGTTACGAGGAGCGAGATCAGTCAGAGTACGAACAAGAAGCGGCGGCGTTCAAGGCTGAATTGGAAGCGGAGATTAAAGAGTACGTGAAGCAGGACGCGTCATATTTGTATTTTCAGTATACTACTACTGGGAGTAGTAGTACAACGGCGTACGCAGACATTATTAGTAGTAGTACCTTTGAGACTATCTCATCAACTGAGATGCTTGAGTCATACCCTATAATACCAATAAAAAGGAGGAAAGTATTCTCCAGTGATTCTACCAAAAGGAAGGTACTACTTAATAAGTTAGGTATGCAAGGGAATGAGTTTGAGGAGTCATTGGCTGATAATGATATATATTCAGCTTACTTGGTATTCGGTATTGATATTAACGACACAACTACCTACGGACAACGTTACGTGTTTGAGGCACTGGATGTATTAACTTCATCTCAGGTTGATAGTATGCAAATACAGTTTTCCGGCCTTAGTATCAGTACTGAGCTGTCCGCCACAAAAACAGTCAAAGTAAGTACTGAAGCTAGACCAGTAGGTACCTACTGGGACTTCACTTACACTACTGTAGAGACTAGGTACGAATTAGTAATAAGTAGCGGAGATGATGGCCCGAATTGGGGGTATGTTGACTACGAGACACTACATAGAGTAAAATGTAAACAGATATCTACTAGTTCATATAAAGAGATTGACGTATATGCGTTCGGGACTACTTACAATGTGGATGGTAAGATTAACGAGCCTGTTGACGACTCTGCTCTTATACCGATACTGTACGATGTAGTAGTACGACTACCATTTAAAGAGTTCATGTATGTACTAAGTAGGTCACTACAGCTGCTGGTACTTACTAGAGTGAAAGTAAAGACTAAGTGGTACCAATCAGGATTATTCAAATTCGTGATGCTCGGAGTTGCGGTAGTTGTATCAGTACTATCCTTCGGGACAGCTGCTGCAGGTTCTTTTGCAGCGTACGCTTCCGTGGTCTCCATGGTGGTAGCTGTAGCTTCGTACTTAGGACTACTGCAGGGTACGCTAGGAACTGCTCTATCAGTAGTATCAGTAGCATATGGAGGTTATGCTGGATTAACATCTACAAGTACCAGTGTAGGTATACAGACATTACAATTAGCGAATGTTACTGTACAAATAGCTTCTTTAGCTAACCAAGTACAGCTGTATGGTGTTGATGGGGCTGGCGGTAAGATAGGTGCTATTAGGGAGGAGGCAGAAAGTAAGCAGGAAGAATTAGAAGAAACTGAGAGGTTAGCGAAGGAGGTAGAAGATTCTACCTACAAAGCTATAATGATGCCGCAAATTACGCACAAGTATGCAGATACCTACTACACGATGGCATTAGGTGAACTAGGTTACAACTACGACATACTGTATGATTACAGCACTGTATACAGTACGAGTACAGTACCTGACCTCATGTAAGCTAGTAATAAGGTGACTACAGGTATAATTGTAGTAAACATAATTAACAAAAGGAATTTAGTATGATAGATCCATATAGTAATCAAACGATAGAGACGCCGGCTACAAATAATAGCATAAGTAGCCCACGGTACGACACGGGGTGGGTAAATAACTTTAAGAACTCATTGGCATCAGGTAACAACCTTACACCAAACCAGGCACTAGCGAATAACGCGTATGAGGCGTTCAACCTTAAGTACCCACAAGGACCCAACGTGTTTAACCAATCAGCGTACAATGCTGACTTAAATACCCTTAATACAGGAGCAGCAAATGCAACTACGTCAGGAGCCTTCAACACTGTCGGTGATGAGGTAAAGGGGCTAGCAAGACCTAATAGCACTGGCAGTATATTGGGAGGTCTATCTACAGGAGTGAGTATCATTGGAGGTATCAATGATATAATGAATAGCCGTAGGGCGATAAAGTCTGCAGAGAAGCAACTCAGTAAAGATAATGCAAGAAAAGATGAGCTAATGGCTATGAATAGGGAGAAATACAATACCTACAAAGCTGATCGGGCTAGGTTAGCAGCAGAGTATAAAGGAAGTTAATGGCAAGTTTAATACCAAACACAAATGTACCTGGAGTACTAGGTGGTAATGCCATCGGCTCGCTCCTCAGTGCCTACCAAAATCAGGCGAATGCAGGTAGGCGCTTTGCTAAAGTCTTTACAGATGCTCGTGATAGGGACATTGCTGAGCAAGGTAGACAAGATAAGCTACTACAGCAAGAGGTAGCTAACCAGAGAGCTAATGATTTACTAAGTATACAACAAGCACAGAACGAGAGAGCACAAGCTACCGCACTTAGAAATAAAGAACAAGCAGGTAGGAACTTGTTAAAAGAGCAAAATACACAAAAAATGCAAGGCATAGTAATGAATGCTGTGGCAGGTAACCCAAACTTCAGTGATAAAGACTTAGCAGGTATACTAGAAGCTAATAAGGACATAGCACATAACGTAGACCCGAAAGCGATACTAGACTTAGTACCAAGCGCACCAAAAGCAGGTAAGTCAGAGTTGTTCTATGTACCAAACAAAGAGGCTAAGTTAGGCTACTCACCTAGAATGCTTACTAGAGACGAGCTGCCTTCATACGGTGGTGCGATATCAGAAAGTACGTTCAATAAACAGTTCGGTAGTACTAAAGGTAAAGGTACCGGAGGAGGTAGTGGTGGACTATTATTCGATAATAAGAAGCAGACTACGTGGAAAGACTTCAAAACAGGAAGTACGCCAGATAAAATGCTAAAAGACATAGCAGGTAATGATGATTGGTGGTTCGGACTTGGAGCTACTAGTAAAGGTAACGCAGGAAAAGCTATGAGTGAAGGTATTAAAAAGCTAGAAGAAGCAGGCATTACGTACACACCAGAAGCAGTAACAGACTTGAAGGAAGCTATGTTCAACGCTACGTTAAAGGTAGAGGGCAATAAGAAAGTATTCAATCAAGGTGCATTCGATAAAAAACTAGATGCTACAATAGCTAGCTATAAAGCTAACCAAAAAAAGAATGCAGATGAAGCTAAGAAGATACTAGGTGGTGTGGTTAGTCAAGAACAAGTAGTACAACCGCAACAGGTACAGCGTGCTGGTGGTGTACTGAGCGCTGGTCAAGCTAATCAGATTAGAAACGAGATAAGATCATTAGAGGAAGGTGGTATATTCTCTAGCGGAGTTACTTCAGTAGCGGCCAAAGAGAAGATCGATAGCAAGTACGGAGAAGGTACTTACGATAGACTAAAACAGTAAACCAGAATTAAGTATTCCTATGGTATAATGAAGGCATTAATACTAAAGGATACAGCTAATGGGAATACTAGGCGATAAAATACAAGGGCTTAGAAGAGCCAAAGAAAATAAAATAAACTTGCTAAGCGGTGATGTCGCTTTAGCAGGTACTCACAAAGACCCAGCATACATAGAAGATAACGGAACGTTATACAACGCAGGGAACAAAATAACTAACAACTTAACACCGGAAGACGTGCAGTACTTAGAAGGGTACATGGCTGCAGATAGACAGATACTACAAAATGACGATGGTAGTCTATACAGAACAGATACACCAGCACAAGCATTCACAGGAGACACAGGCACACAGTACCAGTTCGGAGCTAATGAGGAAGGTGTGACTAAAGTAGGGAAATCACTAGGTTACTTACCAGATGCTCAAGGCAACATAACAAACGTACCAGCAGAGGCTAGGTACATACCAGGTACAGCTGATGGGTTACTAGGACGTACAATAGGAAGAGATGGCTACGGATGGAAAGCAGGGCCTGCAGGAGTTAACGTAGACGACAAACAGATGGGAATCAAGTACTCAAAAGCAGATAACGACTTACTTGAAGGGGTGAAGCACTGGGCATACAGAGACTCAAGAACTAATCAAAGAGTAGATGGTAGTACGGCATTCGAACCAGGAGTAGAGGATAGCTACGGAAGTGGTAAATCAGAGTACTACAATGAAGGGTTCGCAGGAGATACATCAAAGTCAGAGTTAACAGCAGATGAAGCATACCAAAAAGGTAAATCGCTATATGATGAGTTGACTGGACAGAAATACGTACAAGAGGGATTAGATAGCCAAGTACACATACCAAATACAGCTAAAGAGGTAGCTGCAGAAATAGGGATAGATCCACTAAAGCTAAAAGATGCAAGTAGTGAAGTGCTATACGAGCTAGTTAAGAATACAGACAACGAAGAGCTGAAAAGTAAGTTACACAGGTATGCAATAAAAGAAGCAATACCAAGTGACACAACTAGCGCAAGTGATCAAGGATGGTTAGAAGGTACTACTAAAGCGCTAGGTAGCGGATTCACTAAAGAGTTAGCAGTTGACTTCGTCGATTTCGTAGGGGATGCTACAGGGCTATACGACGTAGGTAACGAAGACGAAAAGACTGAAATGGTTAATGACTGGTTCAACTATACACCAACTACAAGTGAAGAGACTCATAAGAAGGTAGCAGTACTGAATAACGTAATATGGGATAGTAAAGCAGACACAACAGATAGGCTAGCAGCAGTAGCAGAGTCGATATACGAAGCAGCCAAAGATGGCGAGATGCTGGGTAGTAGCTTAGGTGTAATAGCTGCATGGTTCGTGCCAGGGGTTATACTTACTAAAGGAGATAAAGCAGTTAAGGCGTATAAGGCTATAGACAAGTTAGTAAATGCAGGTGAATTATCAGCTAAAGCAGGGGCTAAAAAGAAGCTTAGTATATTAGGTTCCAAAGAAGGCGTGAAAACAGCACTGAAGAAACAAACAGGGCAGATTACCGGAGCGCTAGGTAACGTTAACGACCAGTATGAGACATGGGTAGCTAATAATAATGGTGTAGGGCTAGAAGGTATGGACAAAATGGTGCACTTAGGTGAGTCATTCGGTATACAAATGCTGAACCAGAACCTAGACGCAATTACTGCTGTTAGTGTTATAAAAGCACCAGGACTAATAAATGCAGCTAAGCAGTCAATACAAGGAATAAGTGACAAAGCATTCGGACAGCTGATTACAGGTATAGGCAAGGCAATAGGGTCAGCAGCGTTTGTACAGATGCCAAAAGAAGCCGGACAAGAGTATATACAGAAGATGATGGAGCTTGTTAACGAAAGATACGGATCAGAGAAGTTCAAAGACCTAGACAGCTTCGTAAAGTTCCTTACAGATGAAGGAGTAATGAAAGAAGGTACAGTTGATGCACTAATGGGTGCAGGTGGTTCAGTGCAGTTCCAGGCTATAGGAGCAGTACCAAACTTGGTTAAGTCAGCTAGAGATAAAGTAACTAAAGCTAGAGATACTAACACAGAAGATACATACGACGTAGAGAACGATCCAATAGTAACTAACGAGAAAGCTACAAGTAGACCGATATACGATGACATAATGGGATCAGCAACTAAAGAAGAAGCTGATGAAAAGTTCGCTACATACATGGCTAAGAGTAAGAATGATGAGTTAGCACCAGAAGAACTACAGCAAGTAATAGAGGCATACAAAGAGTCAAGACAAGCTGAGGTAAAAAGAAAAGTAGAGTCAGGTGAGTCACTAGGAGCTACACCACAAGAAGAGCAAGACTTAGTTAATGCATACTTCATGATAGAAGATGAGACAGAAGCAGCTACATTCAGAGACAAAGCAGAAAAACTGAATCCGGAAATGAAGTCGAAGTTCGAAGTGGCTGGTACAGAAAGAGAGATGTATAAAGAGTTAGGTGGAGGTAGATACTCAGTTAGAGAGGAAGTAGTATCGAAAGGAATGGATGGTAATAGACTAGGATTCAGAGCATACTTCAGACAAGCAATAACAGCTGATACAGAAGAAGAAAGAATTGATGCAATTAATAGATTAGAGAAGTTCACAGATTCACAAAGAACTAAGATAACTAGATTAGATGCGATTAAGGAAGAGTCAGAGCAGAAAGTAGTTAATAAGATAAATAACTTAGCACGTAAGCTAGGTAAAAGCGTAACTGAAGAAGACGTGATGAAAGCAGCGCTAGTAGCTAATAATGTACTAGATGGAGCACCAAAAGGTTACTACCAAACAATGGCTAAAGTGCTAGAAGCAATGGGACACAGTACAAAGACTAAAGACGGTAAGTTCAGATCATACGATGACGTGAAAGAGAACTTGTTCAAGTACTTAGAAATCAAGACTAAGACTGAAGGTAAGTACGCATCAGCTAAAGGTGCACGTAGAGCAGATGAATCAACACCAGGAGTATTCACAGCAGAAGATAAGAAGTCACTAGTACACGTAGCTAGTAGATATGGATTGACACCAAAATTCGCTAAGGTATTCGTAGATGATAAAGGTAATGCGCAATCACAAGTAACTAAGAGAATAGATGAGATAGCTAGAGAAGTTACATCAATGGAAAAGGCTAAGAACTTAGTAGCTAAAAGAGTAGCAAGAGAAGCTGGAGTAGTAGAAGAAGGTGAGGTAGAAGTAGAGCAAGAAACACCTACAGAGCAACCAACTACAGCAAGAGACTCGCTAGATGAAGGACCACAGAGCGATTACCAAAAAGTAAAGGGTGATGAGCTAGTACAACCAACTACAGAAGATAAGCCAGTAGAGCTGTCAGATGCAAGAAAGAAGTGGGTAAATGGCGCAATAGCTACTGGTAGAGATAGAGAGGCAATAAGAAGAGTAATTGATGCTAATAGTAAACTAACAGCGGATGAACGAATAGCTATGAGTAATTACCTGGATGAGCAGATGGGACCAGTAGTTGAAGAGACAGTACAAGATACACCACCAGACATAGTAGGTGAAGAGATAAACGAGTATGCACAGACTATACAAGATACAGATACAGCTAGTATGAGTGAAGAGGAATTAGTTGCATTCAGTAATAAGATAGATAACTGGAATACAAGTAAGTACGATGAAGCATCAGTTAAGGCAATACAAAGCAAGCGTGAGCAAGTTAAACAAGAGCTAGCTGACTACAAGAAGAAAAGACACGAGAAGGAAGCTAAGCGTAAAGATAAACTACAAGCTAAGATAGATGAGTTGACTGGAGTAAGAGACGCAGCAAGCAAGAAACTAGAGCAGGTAAAGGAGTCAGTAGCAGACATAAAAGAAGCTACAAAAGACATACAAGCTAAGTACGAAGAGAGAGCAGCAGTAAGAAACAAGCTAAAAGAAGCGATGAAAGAAGTAGACAAGGCTAACGAAGACGTAGAACTAGCTACTAATGAGATGAACGGAATACTGCAGAATACAGATAGCCAGTTAAAAGGAATAACGATTGATGACATAGGGTTGATAGAGAAGTCAATAGCAGCAATCAAAAAAGTAAACAATACACTAGGTAGTGCAATGGAAGCATTCATAGCTAGAGTAAAAGAGTTACTAGGGATAGTTAGCAAGTACAGTGCAATGGCTAGATTACTGAAAGATGAAGAGAAGAAGCTATCAGATACGATAAGAGACATGGAAGCAGTAGTTACATACGAGCTAAATGACGAGCACTGGAAAGATAGAAGATCAAAGGCTAAGAAGGACAAAGCTGAGCAAGTAGCGATAGTAAAAGACAGTGATAGTAAAATAAAGAAGCTAAAGGAAGAGCTAAAAGGTACAGCATACACAGCTGAGATGATTAAAGATGGTAAGAAAGGTAGTAGAGCTAAAGTAAGACCAACTACAGCAGAAGTAGAAGTACCACTAGACATGAGTAGTGTACTAGTAGCTAGTAAAGCAAGTACTACGTTAGGTAACCAAGAATTGACAGATGCAGAGTTAGCTGAGCTAGGAATAACAACTGCTGACATGCAAGATAAGATAGGTCAGTTAGGTGAGATAACAGATACAAAGCTAGCTAAATACACATACCTAATGATGCTACTGAATAAAGATAATACGATCAATAAGAATACACTAGCTGCAATGGTAGTAGCTACAGATAACTACATAGGAGAAAACTTAGGATCACTAGAACAGGTAACTAAGAAAGACATCGAATCAATGTACGGGATCAATGACTTAGCTACAGTAGAAAATGCAGGTAAGTACTATGCAGGTGGTATACCAAGAGACCAAGTAGTTAGAAGAATAGCAGGTGACATAATGAACATGCTAGGAGTAAACTACAAAGGAATAAAAGACGAAGATGGTAACATAGTAGATACACAAGAAGAGTTGTACGAGAAGATAAGCGTAGGATTAGCTAATGCAGCAGTACAAGATGCAATTGACTCAGGTAAGTTACAAGTGGTGCCAGTAGATAAAGATGGAGATAAGAAGCCATGGATGACACTGAAGTTCACACAAGATACACTAGCTAATGAGAAGACAATAGCAGCTAATAAGATGGCAGTGATTGATAGGTTGGATAAGTACGAAGCACTACTAGGATTAGAGAAACCGGCTAGAACAATAAAGACTGAAGCAGGTATAAGAACAGTAGAAGATGCGAAGGCAATCAAGAGAAATGATTACACAGAAGCAGCTACGATGTCAGCAGAAGCAATAGTAAAAGAAGAGCAGACAGCATGGAGACCGAATAGAGAAGTAATAGGTGGGCTAGTAGAGTTAGGTGAAGAGTCGCTGAAGAAGCTGCTAGGATACAAAGAGGTTAGCACAGCTGAGGCACTAGAAGAGCAGTTATCGACAAAAGGTAAGAATAGACAAATACAGGACGACATCGATAACTTGATGATACTATGGAATGCGATGGAAGATGGTACAGTAACAGATGAGATGTACTTCGATTGGTTCATAAGTAAGAACGGTAGATTGATGATAGATGCAAAAGGAGGGTTCAACCCACAAGCAATCAAGTTACATAGGTACTCAGCGTACAAAGATGGAATGAAGGGTACAGTAGAGCCAGATGACGAAGCAGCTATGCAGATATACAAGTTAGGGATAGCTCAGTCAATGGGTTACGCAATAGACAAGAAAGACGTGAAAGACAGTATAGCATATGCAGAAGTACTGCTAGAGACAGAAGGTGCACTAGATGAAGTACTGGAAGCAATGAAAAACCCACAAAGTATAGAACATAACTGGGTAGAAGCTAAACCAGGTAAGTGGCACATAGAAGTAGCTGGAGTAGAGATAGAAATAGAAGAGCCAGCTCATGCAATGCAAGCAATTACAGAAGGTAAGAAGTACAAGAAAGATGAAGCATTCGATACAGTAATGACACTGGAAGTAGATGGATTGACTAACGGATTCGCACATAAGATGCTACAGTACCTAATAACTAAAGGTAGTGCAACTAGTACAGAGATAACACCAGAGGCAATGATATGGCTAGAGAAAGTAGGAATACGAGTAAAAGAAGGTGAATCACTAGGTGACATATCAGCTAGATTAGATCAGAAGCACGAGGAAGCGATAGTAGATGCATACTGGACACTAGGTGGTGAGCTGACTAAAGGTAAAGGTACACTAGCAGATAAGATAGTGAGTAGGTATAATGACGACGTAGAGAAGATAGGTGAAGAGAACGCACTAGGTAAAGCACTAAAAGGGTTCACAGGAGCTGCAACACTAGAAGATGCTAAGAAGTCAGCAAATGCACTACTAGCAGTTACAGAGAAGTTAACTGAAGTAGATGAGAATGGTGAGACAGTGATGACTAAAGCAGTAAGAAACCTGATGAAGTACCCATTCATGACATGGGGATACCAAGCAGGATTCAAGTCAATAGCTAACACAATATCATCAGCACTAATAGGAGACGTAGCTAAGCAGATAGTAGAGTACGATGGAAGTAACAAAGAGATAGCTACACTCGTAGAAGGACTAGGAATAGGTAGCATACAGGAAGTACAGAAGAGGTTATTAACAGAGACATACGGACAAGTAGGTGCAGGTAGTGATAGAGGTTCATTCGAAAAGCAGTTCAGAGAACAGATAAAAGCAGTGTACGGAGATGCAATACAAGTAGTAATGGAAGATACATTCGGTGGTGTGATGGAGATTAATAACTCAGTAACACAATCGACTAAAGTGATGTTCGAACTATTCGATAGCATACTACAAGACCACATGAAAGATGGAGTACTGCCGAAAGACGAGCTAGTTAAGCTAGTTAAAGAAGAGCTGTGGGACGTATTCCCACTAATAGAAGGTCCGCTAAGTGATAGTGAGCAGAATTACATACCAGCAGTAACTGATAAGATGGCACCGGCAAGAGATAACAAGTACGGACCAATACAAGTATTCACAGGCAAAGAAGGTGAGGATAGCTACACTAGTACAACAAGAAAGACACTAGGTGAGCCAGGAGTAGGTATCGGAGTAGGGTTGACACATAATGAAGATGCGGCAGGTACAGTAATGAATATGCTAAGACACGATTTGCTACAAGTATTCGATGCATACGTAATCGGAGTAAACCAATCAGATGCGATAAGTGATGCCAATAAAGACTTCGCAGAAATGAACATGAGAGAAGACTGGTCACAAATTAAAGCAGTAGAACAAGGATTACAGAGGGTAATTAGTAACTTAGAGAAGCTACTAGGTAAAGACGAAGCACAAAAGCGCATGAATGGGGTGCACAAGAAGCTAGAAGACGAAGCAATAGAAAGAGCAGAGCAGTTCGGTGAGCTGACAGGAAAGAGAGTACTGAAGATAAAAGAAGGCGTACTGACACCTGCACAACAACTAGCTGAGATAGCTAACATCAGAAAAGCTAATGACGCAAGAAGAGGGCAACTAGCTGATAAAGAAGTAGACATACAGCAATTCGTGCATGATGAAGCGACTGGATACGTACATGAAGGCGATACTAAGAAGGTAGGTGAGCAAGGTACAGTAGACAATGGTATGATAGGACAGATAGAGAGTAAGTACGAAGGTAAGTTCGAGAATAGCAAAGTAGGTAAAGAGTTAGTTAAAGAGATGACTAAGGACAAGTATGATACAATGCTGGAAGTAATAAAACAAGGATGTAAGTAAAATGAAAAAATGTACACTAAAAGTATTAAGAGATGAGCATGGGTTCAAACCAGAAGACCTGAAAGCAGTAAGAAAATATGTGAAGAGTAAGGAGTACTGGGAGAACAATAAGCTAATCACTGATAGTGTGCTAAGAGACTCAGGATTATTCATGAACGCAATGTACAGAGGTGATGATAAGGAGTTAGCTGCAATCAATGCAGCAGGACCAAGAATCGGTAATGCACCACTATACGTACACGGAGTAACAAAAGACATAGCAGTAGTTACATACCCAGATAACGCACAAGGATACAACTTCCCGCTAGATGACCTGACAGTAGATGGAATCAACATGAAGACATACCTGAGAGAAGGGTTACATAAAGAAGAACCAATACAGCAATTGACTAAAGAGCAACAGAAAGCAGCAGATGAGCGTAGCGCATACATGCAAGAGAGATTAGGGCAGGAAGACATAGTATCAGGTAGAGGTACATACAGAAATGATCCAGATACAGGTAAGATAGAAAGAGGTGAAGTAGTACTAGATGGTAAGAACATAAACAGCTTCACAGCAATTAATGAACTAGCAGAGAAGCTAGATGAGATAGATGAGATTGGTACAAGTGATGAGCACAAAGTAGCACTACAGAAAGTACTGAAGACGATGCTGGCAGGTACAGCTAAACCATTAAGAGAGATGAACGTATACCTAAATGATAAGGGTAGAGATAATGGTGGTACGATTGACGTTGATAAAGAAGTAGGGATTAACATAGCTAAGGGTAGTAGAAAGAAAGAGTTCGGTAATGACATGAGCTTAATAGAGATACTAGTGCATGAGTTAGTACATGGTAGTAGTGGGTTCGGAATGGAGAATAGAGCACCAGAGATCACTAAACAGCTAGAACTACTGAAAGAGTTACAAGAAGCTACAATGAAAGAGTTGACAGTAGAGGACATGATGGGTGACATAACAATGAGCCCAGAAGTATCAAGACAGATAGCTGAGAGACGAATTAAGTACATGAACGATGACTTGCGAGAGTTCCTAGCATATGCACTAACACACGAGGGAGTAATTAATAAGCTAAAGACGATAACTATTAAGCAAGTGAAGGATAAGTACGATAATAAAGAGATGAACGCATTCGAGAGAATACTAGCAGCAGTAAAGACGATGTTCGATGCAGCACTGAAAGCGTTCGGTAAAGAGGATAGACGTACAGTTAGAGGTGATAAGCTAGCAATGAAGCTACTAAGTGACATAGCTAAAGTAAACCAGAGAGCAGAGCTAGAACAGAAGACAGGTACATGGACTAAGATAAATAATACGATAGATGACGTAGAAGCTAAGACAGTTGAGTGGTTAGATAAGAGTGAGACTAAAGCAGCTAAGAATGCGATGGACATATACAAGAATAAAGGTAAGAAGAACCTGTGGGATATGATGAAGATAATGTGGTTGGCAGCAGCTACAGAAGAAGGTACACCAATCATGCAGAGTTGGCTGACAGGGATAGGAAGAAAGCCAGAAGGGTTCGTACAGACAGTAATCAGACACATGAAGAGACCAGATGCAACAGGCAACAGAAGACAAGAACTGACACTGATGGCAGCACAGATCGAGACTACAAGAAAAGCTACAATAGATGGACTGACTAAGTTAGTTAGTAAGGTATTCAAGAAGAAGCTGACTAATGGTGAGAAGGTAGCAGTATACGCGTCAATGGAAGTAGCAGACGGATACAGACTAGTTAACGAGTTCGGTAAAGGTGCAGGCAAGTTATACGAGAATGAAGCAGAGCTAGATAAGGAGATACATAAGCTAGAGAAGGCGATAGGTAAGAATACGAGAGACGTACGAGATAGTAGATCAGTAATTAGCCAGACTAAAGGATTAGCTAAGTGGATGACTGAAGGAGTAGGATCGATAGTACAGAGAAGGAATGCGAAGCAGATAGTTAGATACGCGACTAAAGGTGAGAATAAAGAGCTAATAGAAGCAGTAGATACACTAGCATCACTATACGCAATAAAAGAGCTAGACAAGTCAGTAAAATCTGGAATAGCTAAAGTAATGAGTAAAGAGTACGATGCGATAGAAAGAATGGCACAGTTGAATAGAGGATTCCACGAGTACAAACAAGGTAGGATGACAGAGATGCAAAGAAATAACCTAGCTAAGAACTACCACAGAGAAGAGTACGACAGTATGGTTGAGACTAGAGTAGCTAAGATATCAGAAAGAACACAAATGAGAGAGTTAGGGTTCGAATTAGTTAAGAAGATAGAGAATAATGGGTTAGGTGGAAAAGGAAGTACACTAGCACTATACAGAAGTACAACTAACATAAAAGAGGCATTCGATACAAGTTCGATAATATACGTAGGTGAGGATTCGCAAGGTAGATTGTTGAAAGAAGACATAATAGCAGCAGGTAACTTAGATACGCTACCACTAGTGATGAAGAAACAGATGGCAGTAGCAAGACAGAAGGAAGCTAGATACGAAGAAGCAGTACGTAGAGGACAAGAGCCGGAGATTGATACGACAGTGATACCAGAAGTAGATGAGTACGGAGTAGTAGTAGACTACAGAGCGATAACTAGCATGAAGGATAAGTTAGAGCACATGGGACTAGAACAGAATCCGATGAATACGATAGGTAGAAACTGGGCACATGAGAGTGACCTAGAAGAGTCAGATAAGCAGAATGAGATAGTATGGGACGAGTTGATAGGTGACTTCGTAGATGAAGCACCAATGAATGGAACTAGAGGAATTAACAATGGAATGGACTACATAGAGGTAAGTAAAGAGAGTGGAGTGTTCGAAGTTAAGGATGCAGCTAGAATACTACCAAAGCAGCTACAACAGAAGCTAGTTAGAATAGAAGAGGCAAAGAAAGCGCTACTGGTAGCTAGAAGTATGTATAAGAGTGGAGAGTCAGATAAGGCAATACGCAAAGAGATGCACAAGATGAGAGGTGGTAGAGATGTGGAGTTCAATAGTAAGAAAGGGTTCTACCAAGTAACAGATGGAGCAGTAATTAGCGTAGTAGGTGAAAAGCACTGGAATAGGCTAAGACCAAGTAGAAAGGCAGCAATAAGAAGAAGGCTAGGTAGAGGTCACATAATGGTTAGAAGGGACATGATACTAGATACATTCGGAATTAGAGACTTGACAGCAGCGGAATTCGTTAATGGAAAGGTGATAGGTAAGAACAATGCAAAGGTAGTTAAGAAGTTGATACTAGAGATAGAGCACGTATGGAAAGATATAGTGCAGATATTCAAAGTGGATATGATTATTAGAATGCTGCCGGTAATAATGGGAAACATAGTGAGTAACATAATGTACTCAGTGCAGTACGGACACTTCCCATGGGAGATAGCTAAGAGACAGTTAGATGGAGTGAAAGCACTGAGAGATTACTTGAAGAGTAAAGAAAGATTGACTGAATTGATGGCTGAATTGTCGATAGACCCGGAAAATCAGCAGTTGAGAGATGAGCAAGCTAGAGTGATAGATGGGATGAAGACAAACCCAGCTATGCCGCTATTCGATGCGAACTTATACAGTCACATAGTAGAGGACGTAGGATTAACAGACTTCAAGTCGAATAGTAGATTGACTAGAATGATTGATGATAAGTTAGAGGGTGCACCACAGGCAGTTAGGACAGGAATAGACTGGATGTTCGTGAATGAGAAGACGAGCTTGTTCCAGATAGTAACAAAGGCTACTGCGTACAGTGACTTCGTAGCTAGATATGCACAGTATACGTTGAGTAAAGAAAAAGAGATGGCTAAGTTTGCCAGAGTTAACAATAGAATGATGAATGATGGTGAAGTTGAGAGATTGAGTAAGGAGTTAGTTACTCAGGTTAGGGATGCATACGTGAACTACGCGAAACCGGATAGTAGAGTACTGCAGTACATGAATGACATGGGGATGGTAGCGTTCACTAAGTATGCGATAAGAATACAGAAAGCGCTAGGTGATATGGCTAGAGGTAGACCAGTTAGGCTGGCATTGGCGATACTAGGACAGGAGTTATTCATAGCTAGTACAGGGATTAACTTCGAAGATCCACTAGAGAAGTCGTTCCTAAGTAGAAGCCCGGATAGTTGGTTGTATACGCCAGGAGTTAGCACGATACTAGGTAACATACTAGAGCCGCAGATGGTAGCTCATATGAGAGCATTGACAGATTAAGTAGTATTAGCGAACCCACTTGATGTGGGCTCTGTAAAGCTACCTCTCGTCGAGGATTGCTTGGAGTTTGGGTTCAGGAGCGAATAGTTCCTCCCACTGATCAGGCTTGATAACCTTGTTTTGTGAGTCCTTCGTGCCACCCTTCATAAGGTTAGCATCGTGGACAACTTGAAGGCCGTCGACCATCTGTGATGGAGTAATCCCTTGCATGTGCATGTTACCAATCTCAATGTATATAGCATCAAGACTAGAATCAAATGCTGCAACAGGAGCTACTTCCTCATTAGTAGTGCCATCAGTGTTATCACCAGTAGTTAACTGGACAATAGTACGAGCTAGTAGCTTAGGTGTATTGCCACAGTCGAGTTGATTAGCCAACTTGTCAGATAACGGCAGCTTCTCGAGTGCTTCCTCTATAACTAAGGCTGCTGCATTGCTAGCACTATAGCTGCCGTGAGGGTTATTCCATACGACGTCGTTAATGCGTGTGATGTCTTCGAAGAGATTCAGCAGTTGTTTCTTATGAACCACAGTTAAGTACCATGATGCGTAGTTGAGCAAGCTTCAACATAGTGTCTGCTTGAGACTTAGAGATTGGAGCTTTTTGCTTAAGTGTGTTGCCGATTACGTCAAGACACTGATTAGCTACTGCTTCAGGCTTCGATAATAGCAGTTGTTCAGGTTCAAGGTTAGGGATATCAGGGATAGCCTCGTCAAGTTCCTCTACAGTAGTTGGTTCGTTGAATGCTTCTATAGCTTCGTCGAATTCTGACTTTACTTTCGCGGCTTTGGCTTCGTCGATAGCTTCATTAAAGCCGTCGATGATACCTTGCCAGATTTCTTCTAGTTCGTTTGTTTTCATTTAATTATTCCTTAATGTTTTCATTGCGTGTACTAGTTCGATGTACTGATACAGTGGTCAAATATGTACTTATACTCTTCGGGTAACGCGCCAAATACACAGTTAGCTAATTGCCTGATTTCCCATAGTGCTGACTTAGCAGTACGTAGTGCTAGAAAGTTTTGTAGTGATCTAGCATTGATGGTCCAAGCTAGAGATGTCTTGTAGGCCTCAGGCATGGCATATTTAGCTTTATCGTTAGGTACACCTTCTCGTAGTAAGCTCTGCAAGTTGCATAAAGCCCTGTAAGAGTGCATGTCAACTTCCTGTATACCAGTTCGTACTAAGTACTTATCAGACATTCCGTACTCTAAATCCTCGTCTTTCAGCTCCTTAAGGGTGTACCTAGTTGACTTAACAGATAGGCTGGCTATTCTATGTCGAGCTAGTTCCTGAAGTAGTGCACGACTTACACCTTCGATAGTAAAGTTACATGTGATATGCTCCAATGTGGATGCATGCTTGTACTTGTTACCGATACGATCGATTAGAGCTAGGTCATTGGGTCCGCACTCAATAGCACCTGATGGTACTAATTCATATGAGTCAGACTTACCTTGTGATTGCCAACATTGTCGAATTGCATCACTACATATATGTAGCGGTGTTATATGTTCTAGATGTACTTGCATTTGAGTTGTTGCCTGGCTGAAATCAGATGGTACGTCTACGTGTGTAGTTGTCATGTGTGTTCCTTATTTGGTGAATGCGGATTCGGCAAACTCAGCCATAGGTGACCTAATAACTCGAGAGAGCTTGATAGCGTAAAGGCTAATAAGGTCCTGAGGTTTGAGGCACTCGTTGAGTAGTACCGAAAGTCCGTTGTTGTATTTAGTTACGTAAGGTGAGTCGATCTGGTTATTGGAACCAGTTAGGATTAGCTTACAGTCCTTACCAACACGGGTTAGCATCTTCTGAAGTGAGGCTTTAGATTGCCCTTGTACTTCGTCGATGATGATGATCTTGTTGGTAAATGTACGACCACGTAGGTTGAGTCCGGTCATTGCGGTGATATTGTAGTCAGACATTAGCTTGTCGACTTGCTGCTCGATGAATTCCTCGTATTCGAGGCCCTTGAGCTTGGATTGCTTACTGTTCGAGCGGGCAATGAACTCAAGTGAGTCACGTAATGGTAAGTAGAACCCAGCGAACTTCTCTTCGAGTCCTGGTAAGAAACCGACTTCCTCGATCTGCTCAACGTCATTAATAGAGGCTCGTATGTACAGAATTCCTTCGAATGGGTTGTTCTGCTTGATTAGCTTCATTGCGTTGGATAGGGCAGTGATTGTCTTACCAGAGCCGGCTTTACTGTCACAAACTATGATGTCGATAAACGGATCACAGATTGCCTTGGATAGTAAGAGTTGTTCGGAGTTGACTGGAGAGACGTCTTGACGACGTAACTCAGCTTCGGTTGTCTTGCCAATTACATCAATTAGGCCAGAACGAGAGACAGTAGCTAGCTTGTCATAGCCTAGTTCAGGGCAGTGGAAGCGGTAGTTAAAGTTCTCAGGTTGATGGTCAGGGTTGACTTCGTGGATTGGCGTGTTGTGCAGTGATGAGAAGATGTCGGAAGGTATATCCAGCTCCTTCAGGAACTCATAGGATGTCTTCTCAGTGATCTTCAAGTCAATTGCATTAAGACCTAATGAAAGAGCTGTAATGCGGCACATAACGTCGTTAGACATATAGGTTACTGACTCGTAGTACTTGTTGTACTCCAGAGCTACATCGATGATCTTGCGGTCATTTAGAGTGCTAGGGTCAACAGAAGTAGTGTCGAATGAGTAGCTAGAAGCAGAAGTAATGTGGACATGAGTACCATCCTCCAGGATTACTGGAGTGATAACTAGGTTGTCTTGCTTGAAGACTTCCATGATGGTACCACGAGCTATTAGACGACCAAATGAACGTGCCTGATAGCCAAGTTCACCGGGTACTGACTTCTTAGAGTCGAGTTCGTTGATTACGGTTTCAGGTAGAACGATAGTGGTTTCGTCGTTAGCTAGAATGGTGAGGTTGTTAGCATCCAAAAGGAGGATATTAGTATCCAAAATAAGGTACTTATTCATAAAGATCCTTTATAAGACCACCGATACAGCCTTTTAGTACACCTTTCTTGGCAGGGATGCCTGAGGAGTCTCTAACTCGGTACATTAAATTACCATAACTAAGGCCATTCTGTTTGGCGTATTCTTTTATAGTGATATCATAAAACTCTGTAATTACTCCATCAGGAGAGGTTAGAAACCATGGGCTGAACTTATGACTTTTCGTCCCGCACTGAGCATCACTCATCTTTGCTTTAGCTTCTTCAGTAAATGTACGGCCTTTTTGGGCTTTGCTCATATTCTTTCGTGTTGCAGCGGAAGCTTTCCACCCTTTGTTAGTTTCGCCGCCTTCAGTAAGGTTGTACCCATCAGTATACGATGCTTCCATGGCTATACAGTTTATCTCTAAATCAGAGAGTAATTCAACAGGTACATTCTCCACTAGAGTGTCCCATTCAAAGTTTTCTTCACCGTACTTATTGATAGCACGATGAAAGTACATCGATGTCTTGTTACATCTAGCGTCACTTAAGTGTCCGTTTTTACGTTCACGTAAAGACCCAGTAGTCTTTCCTACATACGTTTTACCGTTTTTTACGTTAGTTGCTTTATATATTAATCCTGTCATAACTTTACTCCTGTTATCAAGAAGTATACTGTATTTAAGCTTATATACACCTTTGTTGGTATCTAATACTAGGTATTTAGCTGTTTCTAGAGATTTCATAGTAGTCCCTTATAGTAGTTTCTTACTTCCATAAGAAGCGATCCTAAGTGATTACTACCCTTACCTTGGTAAGTTCCCCAGAACGTGTCATTCCAGTCGTTACGTTCTTCTAAGTACTCGTCACCAGTGTCAAGAAGTTGTTTAACAAGTGACGTGTTTTGTGCAAATTTTGCCATAACACCTACTCTCATAACTCCTAATTTTATGTCATCCCAATCAGGTCTTATTTTATCTTTATTCTTATTAGCGATAGTTTTAGAGTTTAGTGGGGTACATTCCTGCAGTTCTGTAACAAGTTTATCACATACAGTAGCGAACTTCATAGACATATAGTAGTTCTCTGGGCTAGGGTATGAAATGCCGTCTATGACTACTGTTACAGGAAACATATTAGATAGAAATCGCTTATCGTCTTTAAACTCGACGTTATCCCAATTTATACTCATTACAAGCTCCTTGTAAAAATTTTAGATATTTGTTCTGTTGTTCCATCTTTCAAGTACCTCTCGGCTATTTAGCCAAATATCGTGGTCATCTATGACATCAGAAATCTCTTCTTCAGACAGGAAGCCTTTGTAATAGTCTCTGAATGATTCGTTGATTTCGTTGTTAACAAAATCCATTTGGTCCTTAGCTTCTTTACCTTTACCTGCAACACCACCACTGTAGTTGTGTATAAGGAATTCAGTATAAGGAGCTACTTCGATAGTATCACAAGCCATAGTAAGCACTGTAGCAGCTGATGCAACTGTACCAGACAGTACACCATGGATAGTTGCTTTACACTTCTTCATAGCTGTATAGAGCATGTTAGCTGCTGATAAGTAGCCTCCAGGGTTGTTAATATGTACAGTGATGCTGTCACCTACTTGAGCAGATATTAGCTTGAAGTATACTTCGTTGTAAGTAGATGGAGACTCGATAGCATCTGTTAAGAAGATATGTACTTGTCTTCCATCTGGCGTTTGTACTACAGGACAGTAGTTGTCCCATACACTAGTTTTGTCTTTTGGTAACTCTATTTCAAATAGTTGTTCCATTAATTTCCTTTGAGTTGTTTAAGTAGTTTATTTATTGCCGTTACTTCGTACTTACTATTAAGTACTATGTGAGTCTTATAATAGTCTTCATCACAACACTCACTAGAAGGATTTACTGTTGTAGCTACTACAGAGTACCCACCTAAGTAAGCTTCTACAGCAGTGAGTGTGGAGTTCCCTGTACCACGAAGACCTCTAATAGGCATGTTATGCTGTTTTGATAATCCCAAACACTTAAATACATACTTTACTAATGGTTTTGGGTACTTATCTTTTAGATACACATACATTGTCATTTAGTTCCCTTTAATTCTATCTAATTCGCGTTGGGCGAAGTAGATGATTTTATTTAGCTCACGTTCGTAGCTAGTAGCATCATGACGTCCTTGGTTGAAACAGAATGCTACTTTGAAGATGTTGCCTTGAGAGTAGTTCATGACTCTGTCTTCGATTACATCCTGAGCCATAGACCAAGAGTCATTGATTCGATAGTAGTCCGTTGAGCCACCATTGTTGTCAGATGAATCCTGTTCGACTATACCAAGAGCTTCCAGGACATCCTCATGAGTAGTAGGGACTTCGAATTGCTCCGATATTGACTGAGCAGCTGTTAGTGCTTCATCAGATATTACATAATCAGGAGTGATAAAAGGCTCGTCGTCTACTTGGATTCGTCTGCTAGATGAACCTACTTGGCTCATGATTCGAGCTTTGTCGGCGTTACATGCAGGACAGTCGTCCACTTCACAGCAGCCACAAGTGTGGGCTGGTTGTTGTGCGTCTATATGATTACCCATACTAGTTCCTCCATGCGTCGTAAGAAATGTCACCCCAGTTACCTTGGACTTCCTTCGAGTACTCAGTTACAGTACCGGAGAAGAAGTCAGTATGAATCATACCAACTGCGTCGTCCATGTAAGGTAGAGGGTTAACAGTTACGTTGTAGTTAGGCTTCATACCTAGTTCCTTAAGGGCGTTATCTGCAGAGTATTCCACATAGCGCTTAAGTGATTCGTTAGACATGTGGGGTGGGCGTAGGTAGTCAATTAGAGCGAACTCATAGGAAACTACTTCACGGATACCTTCGTAAATATCGAACTTGAGAGCGTCGTCCCAGATGTCCTGGTTCTCAGCGATGAAATCACGGAAAAGATGAGAGTTACCTACACAGTGCATAGTTTCCTCTTTAAGGGAAAACTCGACAATCTGACATAAGCCAGGGTACTTACCTTCGAATTGGTACTTCAGAAGTGCTGCGAATTGTGCTAATAGGGAGATGCCTTCGGTACCACCTGCATAGACGGCTAGCATACGAGCTACTGATCTGCGGAATTCCTTGTCAACTTCAGCGTCACTAAGGCCGACTTTCTTGTAGTCCTCATACTTGCGAACCTTGGCTTTGTCAAGGTACTCAGTCTTAGATGACATAACAGGTATATCAAGGAAGTCAGAATAGATTGAGCTAGGTAGACCAAGTGTCTCAGTGAATAGGGAGTAGTTCTCGATGTGAGTATACTCGCGAGCATTGAAGTTAGAAAGCATAGCTTGTACTTCGACAGGCTTGAAGATTCGTAACATAGTGTCGTAACCAGCGCCTACCAATACTTCGTTCTGAGTAAATGTCTTCATCACGTTTGTAATGTAAGTTTTCTCTTCGTCGGAAGCTTTTTGGAAGTCCTGTACGTCTTTAGTTAGGTTGATCTCCTCTGCGGTCCAATGCATACGGTCATGCTGCTTGTAGTACTCCCAGAAGTGTGGGTACTTGAAGCCTGAGTTAGGCTTGAAGGTTAACATTCCGTTTTGCTTAATTAAATTGCTCATTATGCACATCCTATACAAGCATCAGACATCATTGATTCCATCGATTCAGTAGATGATGTGATTACTTTTCTTTCTTTTGATTCTGTCGATCCACGATTCACTGCACTAGATCGTAAGTAGTATAGTGACTTAACATTGCGTTTCCATGCTAGGATATGAATGTCAGATATACGCTGTACGTGTGAGTTACCTGGGATGAACAGATTGAGTGATTGGGCTTGGTCGATCTTAGGTGCACGATCACCTGCGAAGTCGACTAGCCATGTTTGGTCGATTTCGAAGGCTGTTTTGAATACATCCTTAGTCCACTGGTCAAGGTAAGGTAAGTGCTGAACTGAGCCGTCGTTCTTCATAATGCTAGACCACTGAGTAGCTACCCATGTACTGTCTAGGTTGTTAGAAGATGCGTAGTTGTCCAGTACTTGCCCTAGGAACTTATTACGAACAGGGAATGAACCTTGCTTCAGTTTCTTAGTAAAGGCATTAGTTACCCAAGGCTCGATACCGCCAGAAGCTAAGTTACATAGGTTGGAAATAGACATAGTTGGAGCAATAGCCGTTACGTGGATATTACGCTTACGTGAACCAGTACGGATTGCCATAGGACAAGGATTGTTTACAGCGATGTTATGCGAGTCACAGCTAGATTTGATGTGAGTGAATACTTCGTTGTTAAGTCCCTTGGCCATAGGAGTTTCCCATGGTAGATTACGCTTTTGTAGTAACGAGTGAAAGCCCATTACGCCAAGTCCGATAGATCGTTCGTCGATAGCTGAGTTACGTGCCTTGGCGAAACCAGGCTTGCCATCAGTCATGTCGATGAAAGACTGTAGTACGTTGTCAAGGTAGTCCTGACAGTCAGCTAAGAATAGAGGGTCGTCCTTCCACTCGTCGTAGTATTCAAGGTTTACAGATCCGAGGCAGCACACACCAGTGTTGTTATCATCAGTACGTAGAGTTATCTCAGTACATAAGTTTGAAGTAGTAACTGAGATGTTGTCTGAGATGTACTCAGGTGGAGCTAATCGGTTCACCGTATCGATGAATAGCATGAATGGCTCACCCTTTAGGGTAGTACGTACTTCAAGAATACGAGTCCACAATTCAGAGGCTGAAATAGTTTTGATTACTAAGCCGTCCTTAGGAGAGATTAAATCCCAAGGCTTGTTGTGAATAACTGCATGCATGAAGTCGTCAGTGATAGCTACACCATGATGTAACTCAGGTGCTCTACGTCCTTGGTCACCAGTAGGCTTACGGATGTCCACAAATTCCTCGATTTCAGGGTGAGATACTATTAGGTAGTCTGCCTGAGAGAATCTACGGATACCACCTTGCGAGATTGCGTTGGTTAATGTACCGTCGACTTTCATGAAGGGGATAATACCAGATGATGAACCGCCGTATTGGCCTACTTTGTGGTTCATTTCACGTACTTGGTTCCAGTCCTTGCCAACTCCTCCACCGTGAGAGCCAAGCCAGCATGATTCAGTCCACGAGTCGAAGATACCTTCTTTCGTGTCCGGTACAGAGCCGGTGAAGCATGAGATTGGTAGTCCACGTGTAGTTCCAGCGTTGGAGCTAATAGGAGTAGATGGGTGAAACCAGTAGTTGCTGATGTAGCTAGACATACGTTGTCCGTGCGCAGAGTCGTTCTGATAAGAACTAGTTACTCTGTGTAGCCAGCCAGCGTAGTCTTCATCAGGAAGGAAATAGGTTTCTTGGTACAAGGCTTTAGATATGTCAGGTAGGCCTGAGTATCCTCTAGACTCAACCACCTGTAGCTCCTGCCATAATAGCTACTATAAGGATAATTAGATGCGTTCCGAACCATTCGAAGTTAGTTGGAGTGTATGGTTCATTTAGTTTCTTCAGTAGGTTTTTCATTGAGGTCCTTTGGTATAAATGTTACGATTACTCGTGGGTTTTCTTTGTCTCTTTCGATTACGTTGTAAGATGACGAGAGGTGATGCCTTACGTTGTCATCCTTGATATAACCTGCATGCTTGAGGGCGTCTAGTGAGACTTTCTCAATCATAGCGATTACGTTAGATGGATCACAAGCTACTGACTTGTAGTAGAGGTCGTAATGCATAGAGAACGACTTGTGGAGAGCATCAGAGGTACCAACTTGGTTGAGTACTAGTTCTGTGAACTCCTGCTTGAAGTTGTTCTGGTC
>Ga0193961_1000171_pt1 | contig 26103 bp, 30 predicted proteins | sample FB_4_MG_FD_140371 | JGI IMG/M metagenome (GOLD analysis project Ga0193961, IMG submission 140371) | Microbial mat bacterial communities from the Broadkill River, Lewes, Delaware, United States - FB_4_MG | ecosystem: Environmental > Aquatic > Freshwater > River > Microbial mats | place: USA...
TGAATTTAGTGTATCAAGTTTAATATTTAAATATGATTTATGATGATGTGATATTTTATACAATACTAAAAAGATAGAAAGTTGCATAAGTAATTTAGTAGCTTTTTCATCACTAACATCGAGCATATTTTCCGTTGTATTTAAATGTGCTAATAGCTCATATACAAACTCATTATTTTTTGCAGTATGTACTAAACTCTCTCTTGATTTATAAACACCTAATTTTTTAAATACTAATCTATCATACTCATTATTTGTAATAATATTATCATCCACTAAGTCTTTGCTATAATGAATATCAGTAGTAGCACCACCAATATCAATAACAATAAAGGGATCAGCAACATCCAATTTTGTATGTATTAATGGTAATGATTTATTTACTATATATGGTGTAGAGAAGATTTGATTTGAAGTTAATTCATACAATCTTTTGATATCTTCTTTACCCATGATATCTGCTTGATATAAATTTGTGAGATACTCTTTTAATTCATCTTCTACCATTTTTAATTTATTATCAATGATATTTGGTAAAAGTACTACATTTGGAATATTTTCTTTTAAAAAATCATGTTGTGTTACTGCACCAACATATACTATATTTGAATAGTTTAATTTATTTAAATAATCTATTAGAACTTGATCATATACATTTTCTACACTATCAATTGCACCTACAACGATAACAACATCTAACATCTCAGATGGAATTGGATATGTATCAATTTGAGAATACACAACAGTCTCTATGATATTGATACCAGAATTATAAGCAATATTTGAAGCATATTTTAATGAAAAAGATTCAGTCAAACCAATAATAAGAGTACTTAACCCTCCATTAGCAGAACTACATATCTGAATATCTTCTTTGTCACAATTTTTAAGTTCATCACCACATTTTAGTACTAAATCATCATAAATATTTTTATCAAAGTTTCTAAAATGATGAGAAATTTTATCCTCTGTAGCTACTTTAAAATATGTACTACCTACATCAATTAACATTTTTGAATTACTCATTATAACATCACTCCAATATCATGAATTATTTGATTTACTACAGAATCTGGATTTGCACCTAAATCTATTTTTGATTGTTCATATTTAAAACTCTTATCAGAAATAGGAAGTTTTCCTTTTTTATAGATTCTAATATTACTTTGTTTATCTCTTACAGTGATCAGCTCATTATTATTGATAATATGAGGAGAGAAAGGAACATCAATAATTCCATTTTTAATAGAATTAAATACTTTTCTCCATAATGTGTCTGCTTTATCATTGAAAATTGCTTCAAATATTTCATTTACTTGGTTAGTAAGATTTTCTTCTTCCTCTTCATCTACAAAAGAAGGAATACCTTGTAACATATTAAGAGTATATTGTACATTCGCAACAGCTTGTGCATTATCTTCTTTTGTAGGAATACCAAAAGCTTCTGCTCTTGTTTTTGTGATAATTTTATCTGCACCAACCATCTTAGCGATCATAGCCCCAGCATCAATTAATGAATCTGATTTAAATTTATCTCTTGGAAATGCACCCATCCATTGGTGATAAACAAGGTTAATTGTAGCATCTGTTACACCAATTTTATGTGCATATTTAGTAGCAAGTTTTCGTAATACTTTAGATGTAACTAAATCTTGATTCAAACTTCCAGTTTGAGCGAAACTTACTGAGAATGATTTTACACCCTCTTCTAAAGACAACATCATCTCTGCAATTTGGATAACAATAGTAATACATGGTGGCACTAGCGTGGCTGTTAATGGTCCAAATGATTCTCTATTTATAGGTTCATTAATAGTAGAGTATTTAGCACAAACTCTTTCTACATGTTTCCAGTATAAAAATGCTTTATCTTGTGGAAAGTTTTTAGAGTAAGGCAAAATATATGTTATTGGTCCACCTTCGATTTCAAAAACACCTGAAGCAATTGCAAGTTCAATTAATAATCTTGCATCTGGAGTACCATGTCTTAAACTCACTGGTGTATCAAAATGAGTTACCATTTTTCTAGTAGTTCTATATCCATGGTTAATAAGAGGATAACCATTTAATAGATCTGTTTCAGTCTCTTCTGATAAACGAAGCATTTTTGCAGCACTACCATAATCATTAAGTCTAGTATGAGAATCAATTGTCATAGGCAAAACATTAACTACAGGAGCAAATTGTTCATATAACGCATACATCTTATCGTAAGTAGGAAATCCTCCACGAGGCTGTACTAATGTTTTCCCTTTGTTATTTTTAAAAGCATGTGAAATAAAAAGATTTTTACTCGCATTTTTAACAAAATCTTCCACTTCTGCAAAATCAAAATTATCTACATATTCGTTTGAAAGGATGATATCCCTATCTCTTTGTAATAAACTCATTAGTTAATTCCTCCAAACTTTTTTTGAACGAACTCATTTAAAGTATCAAGACCTTCCATCAAGTCTTTTTGGTGAAATACTAAATCAAAACCATACTGTTCAAATTTTGGTACAATCTGAGTCTCATCACCTTCTCCTACACTCAGGTTTCCACCAATAACAAATACAACATCGTCAAGTTTATATTTATCTTTTAAAACTAAAAGATCTCTACACCAACCTTCTGCTTCACCATTTAATGATGAGATTAAAAGAACTTTTGCATCTGTTTCTACAACAGCATCAATAAACTCTTCTAAATAAGTATTTACACCTAAATTAAATACCTCATACCCTCTACTTTGTAAAGATATATCAATCAGCCGATTTGCAACCACATGGATATCATTACCTACTACACCTATAACAACTTTCATATTGCCTCTTATCATATTTAAAATTAGGCGATTATATCTTAAATCTCTTGATAAAAAGATTTTGAATCTTATCATTTATACATTATTGTTACATAATTATTAGTGCGACTAAGTTGCATTTAATTACTTATTTTATACAATTTCAACTTAGGTTCTTAAATGACACAAATGCTAAGACTAAAATAATTTAATTTGGATAAAAAAGCATCTTTTACTGTATATTAACTATACAATATTAATGTTACTAAATTAACTTTTTTATATTATACTACTCTTAATCATTTAATGAATAACTAATTAAAAGGAAAGAAAATGAACAAAATATATATAAGTACAATTGCAGCAGCAATGTTAACAACAGGAGCAATGGCACAGAGTAATACAGTAAAAGAAGCATTTGCAAATGGTAAAGTAAGTGGAGATATCTCTGTATATGGAGAAAGTGTAAGTAAAAATGGAACAAATAAAGACTCTGGATTTACTATGAGTTCTATTGGACTTGCATATGAAACTGATTCTTTTAATGGGTTTAAAGGCTCAGTTGCAGTACGAGCAAACCACAAATTTAATGAAAAAGAGTCTGGTGACTACAGCGATGGTACAGATCCTGAAGTTGCACTAAGTACAGCTAACATCTCTTACTCAACTGATAAAGCAAGTATTATTGCAGGTAGACAAGAGATTGATTTAGAGTGGATTGGTGATTTTCATGAAGCTGTTGTTGGTGTGATTAATTATGTACCTGATACTACAATTGTAGTTGGTCATACAACAAGATTTATGGCAGTTGATAATGATGCAGCTTTAGCTAAAATGCAACACATTAAAGATGCTACAGGTGTTTCAACTAACAATGGTGCTACAGTAATTGATGCAAAATATGAAGGTATAGAAAATACTACTATCAATCCATACTACATGAATGCATCTGATGTGTTTAGTGCTTATGGATTAAAAGCTACTACATCTGTTTCAGGTATTGATTTAACAGCTCACTATGCTGGCACTAGTGAAGATGTTGCTGGGGTGAAAGATGGTTCTATTACTCATTTAGAAATTGGTACTACTATTTCTGATATTGCTTTAGCTGCTGGGTATGTTACAACAGATAAAAATGGTGGTGTTGGTTCTATTACTGCGTTAGGTGATAATATCGATCCTTTTGAAGATGGCGGAGATATCTACGGTACAGATGCAGATACTTATTATGTTAGTGCAGCAACAGAGATCTCTTCTGTTTCTCTAAGTGCGTTCTATGGAAGTACAACATCAGGAACTGCAAATGATAAAAATTCTGAAATAGTTTTAACTGCAGGTGCCCCTATAGCTGAAAACTTATCATTAGACTTACTAATCTCTTCTATTAATGCAGAAAATAGCTCTGATGATACTGATAAAGTAACTTTAATGGCTTCTTATTCGTTTTAGTAAATACAAAGAAAGATAATATATCTTTCTTTGCCCAAAACTTAGATGCAATAAAAAGTTCTTTTTATTTTATGTGAGTTTTGCCCTTTATCCTTAAAATTTCGAAATTTAACAAATATAGTATCTTTTTCATACTTTTGCAAAGCTCACAATTTTTAAATAGTCGAAATTATTTTTTAATAAAAAATATTGTAGCATATGATAAATTTTATTAAGGATTTTCTATGAAATCATACACAGCAGATATCTGCGACAAATATCCAAATGATGTACAAGTACTTGATCCAAACTACCAATCTTTTGGTGGAATAGCTATGTGTCATGGAGAAATAAAAACTATTAAACTATTTGAAGATAATAAAGCTTTAGTTGAATTATTAAGAGATACAAAGGGAGATGGAAAGATCTGCGTTGTTGATGTAGTGGGTGATTACTGTGCAGTTGTTGGTGAAACACTTATGAAGTATGCTTATAAAAATAACTGGCAAGGTATTATAATCAATGGTTATGTAAGAGACACTCATGAAACGCTACAGATACCTGTTGGCTTATGGGCATTAGGAACATACCCATTTAAAAGTCAAAAAAAACAAGATGCAATTTTAAATGAAACTTTACAGTTTGGTAATGTGACATTTAATGTTGGAGAATTTATCTATGCAGATAATGATGGGATAATAGTTACTAAATCAAATCTAGAATAAACATCTAATCTTAATCTCGATATAATCCCAAAATAAACATATAGAAATTTGGGATTAACAATGCAACTTTTAACAAATAAAAACATTCTTGTAGCTTGTACAGGTAGTATTGCAGTATATAAAACTTTAGAACTAGTAAGATTATATGTCAAAGCTGGTGCAAATGTAAAAGTAATAATGAGTCAAAGTGCCAAAAAGTTTGTTACTCCACTTGCTTTTGAAACAATTTCTCAAAATAATATACTTGATGATACTAATGAAAAATGGGACAGAAGTAGTGTTGATAATCATATCGCCGTAGGTAAATGGGCAGATATATTTGTAATTGCTCCTGCTACTGCAAATACAATCAATAAAATAGCAAATGGAATTGCAGACAATATATTACTAGAAACTGCTATTGCATATCCTCGCATAAAACTACTATGCCCAGCTGCAAATACAAATATGATAAATAACCCTATCACAAAAAATAATTTAAAAACTTTAAAACTTTGTAATTTTAAAATCATTGAAAGTCAAGTAAAAGAACTTGCTTGTAGAGATATTGGAAATGGTGCAATGGCGGAGGTTGAAGATATTTATCATGCTACTCTAAAAGAACTCTTAACTGATGTGTATTGGTTGGATAGAAAAGTAGTATTAACAGGTGGTGGTACTATAGAAAAAATTGACGATGTTCGATATATCAGTAATTTTAGTAGTGGTAAAATGGCTACAGCTTTAGCTACTGCTTTATATTATAAAGGGGCTGATGTATGTTTGATTACTACAAAACATTTAAATATTCCTAAAGAGATTCATACGCTAGATATCAAAAGTACTGAGGAGATGTTTGAATATGTACAAAGAAATATTCAAATTGCTAAAAAAGGAAAAATGTCTTCATCTTTGACAAATAGTCATGAGATGGAATTGATACAAAAGAAACCTTATTTTTTTAGTGTTGCTGCTGTTAGTGATTATATTCCAAGTATTCCAAAAAATGGGAAACTGAAAAAAAATGATATTGGAGAAAAGTGGAGTTTAGAACTTAAAAAAAATATTGATATTTTAGATTCTATTGATAAAAAAGGTATTTATACTATTGGATTTAAAGCAGAATTAGATAATACTATCGCTACAAAAAATGCAACTGATATGTTACAAAAGAAAAAGATTGATGCTGTTTGTTTAAATATTATTGATCAAGATAATAACTTTGGTTCAAATACAAATGAAATAGATTTCATTACTCATAGTTCAATAACAAAAATACCAAAAGAGACAAAACTCAATATTTCTTTTAGTATTTTAAATCAATTAAAAGAAGAGTTTAGTGAATAATATAAATATACCAAAACATATAGCTATTATCATGGATGGCAATGGTCGTTGGGCAAAAAAAAAGGGACTTAATAGGACAGCTGGTCATGAAGAAGGTGCAAAAACAGTACGAAACATCACCATTCATAGCAGTCAATTAGGGGTAAAGTATTTAACTCTTTATGCCTTTAGTACAGAAAACTGGTCTAGACCTAAATTAGAAGTAGAATTTTTAATGAAACTATTAGAACGGTATTTTAAAAGTGAATTACCTATTTATCTTGAAAATAATGTTCAGTTTAAAGCAATAGGTGATTTAAGTAAATTTTCAAAAAAACTTCAAAATATTATCAAAGAGACAGAAGATAAAACTTCCTCTTGTACAGGTATGACGCAAATTTTAGCTTTAAACTATGGAAGCCGTAATGAAATAACAAGAGCTGTACAAAAACTTCAAAATCAAAATATTGAGATAACAGAAGAAAATATTGGAAATTTTTTAGATACAGCAGGAATTGATGATGTAGATTTACTGATTAGAACAAGTGGAGAAGTAAGAGTTTCAAACTATCTTTTGTGGCAGATTGCTTATGCTGAGATGTTTTTTACAAAAACATATTGGCCAGAATTTACTACAAATGAATTCGATGATATAATATCAGATTTTAACAACAGAGAAAGACGATTTGGTGGGATTTGAAACATTTTTCATTATTCTTTTCGGTTTAACTATCGGTAGTTTTCTAAATGTTTTAATCTATCGTTTACCTCTAGGTATCTCACTAATAAATCCAAAAAGATCAACTTGTCCAATATGTAATCATACAATTAGATGGTATGAAAATATACCTCTACTATCATATATTGTTTTACAAGGTAAATGTTCTTCTTGTAATTCTACTATTTCGATTCGATATCCTATTATAGAAATTATCACGGCTGTTATTACATATCTATTATTTAAAAAGTTAGGATTTAATCAAGAATTTTATTTTATATCACTTATCATATACCTTTTAATTATTTTATCATTTATTGATTTTAAATATAAAGCCGTTCCAGATTCACTATTAGTAATTATTACAGCTATTACCCTTGTGTATCTTTTTCTTCATAAAAATGAAAATATAACAACATTTTTTATATTTGCAGGGGGTATTGTTATCATTGAATTATTTGTTACATTCTATATTCAAAATATCAAAGCAGTTATTTTAAAAGATGATTTACTTAGAGAACAAAAAGCTATAGGAGAGGGTGATATTCCTATTATTGCACTTATTGGAGGTGTATTAGGTTTGGAGTTTGGAATAATGGCTATTTTTTTATCAGCTATTTTGGCTATAATCCCATCAGTAATAAATTTAGTATTCAAAAAAGAGATTGAAACACCTTTTATTCCATTCTTAGCAATGGGACTAATTATAATCTATACGAATCAAAATATTATTGAAAAAATTTTAAAAGGATTAAATATAATATGAAATTGTTAAAAAAATATCTATTACTCAATTATTCGGAAACATTTTTTCCAATATTTTTAACTTTATATACTATTACTTCTATTATATTTCTTGTTAAAATTGCATCACTAACTTCAATCATACAAATAAATTTTTTAGAACTTTTAGAGTTATACTCGTATTCTATCCCTACCATACTTTTTTATACTTTGCCTATTTCTGTATTTGTCTCTTTAGCATTAACTTTAAGTAAATTATCAAGTGAATATGAATTAATTGTTATTACAAGTTTTGGTCTTAATCCGATAAAAATATTAAAACTCATTTTTCCCACTGTCTTACTATCTAGTATACTTTTACTTCTTTTATCGTTAGCACTTATGCCAAAAGCTAGTTATATGAAAGAAACATTTTTACAAAATAAAAAAACAGAAGCACAATTTAATATTAAAGCAAGTGAATATGGACAAGCTTTTGGAAAATGGCTTATTTATGTAAACGAAGAAAACAAAGGTAAATACGAAGATATTGTTTTATTTCAACAAGCTGATAACAAAGATACATTTATAATCTCCAAACACGCAACTATGAATAATAACGGATCTTTATTAAGTTTAAATCTAGAAACAGGAAAAGCTCTTAATATTACGAATAGTGTAAACCAAATTGATTTTAAAAGAATGGTTATTAACAATGAAATTAAATCTTCATCAAACATTAATACTCTTGATGATTTAATTTTATATTGGAAAGATATTGTAACTGATAAATCCAAAGCAGCTGAATTTAGTTTTGCAATTTTATCTTCTATTTTTCCTCTTTTATCTATTTTATTTATAATCTATATTGGATACTATAATCCAAGATACCAAAAAAATCATTCTACTTTATTGGCAATTGGACTAACTACTATTTACCTTATATTGTCGCATAGACTATCAAAGGAATTTGGTTTAATGATTTTGGCATATATCCCTACAATATGGATTATTGTAAGTCTATTTATTTATAAATTTAAAATAAAACCACATTATTAAGAGTTTGTATTGAAAATTAAAATTACCCTTAGTTATGATGGAACAAATTACAATGGTTCACAAATACAACCAGATTTTCCAACTATCCATTCTCAGTTATTGGAAGTTTTAAATATATTAAATATCAATACAATTTTAGATTTTAGTGGTAGAACAGATAAAGGTGTACATGCATTTAAACAAGTTGTATCTTGTGAAATACCCGATTTTTGGAATGATTTAAAAAAACTCAAACAGGTACTCAATAAACAACTTCCTCATTCAATCAATATAAGAAATATAAAAAATGTAGATAATTATTTTCATGCAAGATTTAGTGCTAAAAAGCGTGAATACAGATACTTATTAACATCAAAAAAGTTAACCCCTTTTAATTCAAACTATATTAGTCACTACAATATTATAAATGAAGAAAAGATAAATGAAGCCATAAGATTATTTATAGGAATACATGATTTTGAATACTTTAGTAAAAAAGGAAGTGATCCTGTATCAACTGTAAGAGAGATATATGCAATCAATTTTTATAAATATAAAGATATCTATATATTAAACTTCAAAGCTAATTCTTATTTACGAAGTCAAATTAGAATGATTGTTGATTTTATTATGAAAATTTCTAGTGGAAAACTGACCTTAAATGATTTAAAAGCACAGTTATCAAAAGAAAGGTTAATATCGTGGACATTAGCCCCTTCTAATGGTCTGTATTTAAGTAAAATACATTATTAACTAAAATACAATTATAGTCTTTGAGGCATCTCATCTTTAAATGCAATTTTTTCTGCATTTTCAAGAATCTCTTTTGCTCCCTCTTTTATCATAATATCTGCTAATTCAAAACCTAAATGATCACATTGATTTAGGTTTTTACTAATAGATTTTTGTAAAATATTTGTACCATCAGGATAACCTATCATGCATTGTAGTGTAATTTCCTTCTGATTAATTGTTGCATTACAAGCAACTGGAGCTGAACACCCTGCACCAATTTTAGAGATGAAATCCCGCTCTACCTTAGTACAAATAAATGTATTATTATCATTTACACTCATTGCAATCTCTTTAATTTTTGCATTATTTGAAACAATTTCGATTCCTAATGATGCTTGTCCCATAGGTGGAATCATCATATCTAAAGGAAGCTTTTGGGTATATGGTATATCTTTTAATAAGTCCAGTCTATATAGTCCAATCCAGGCTAAGATTATCGCATCATACTGACCTTCAGCTAATTTTCTAAGTCTAGTGTTTACATTTCCTCTTAAATCTTTTACTTGTAAGTCTGGCCTTTTAGATAAAAGTTGCATTCGTCTTCTTAAACTGGTTGTGCCTACGATAGCACCTTCTGGTAAATCATCTAAAGACTTATACTTATGAGATAACAATACATCACTTTGATCTTGTCGTTCAGTTATAGATACTAATTCTAAACCTTCTGGGATATAAGTAGGTACATCTTTTAAACTATGAACTGCTAGGTCAGCATTCCCAGCAAGCATCTCATCTTCAAGTTCTTTTGTAAAATGACCTTTTCCTCCAACTAAAGCAAGCGGTTTATCTAAAATTTTGTCACCTTTACTTACTATTTTGTTTAATTCAACTGTTATATCTGGATATTTTTCTTCTATTCTATCTTTTATATGATATGCCTGCCAAAGCGCTAAATCACTTGCTCGTGTTGCTATTATTAGTTTTTCCATTATTTTATACCTATTACTTTAAATATTCTTCGTATTTCATTCTTGATTTATCAATTTCCCCATCCAAAAATAATGTAGGAGTACCATTAACAAATGCTTCATCAGCCATATCCAAATCGTACTCTAATCGTTCATTTAATTTAGTATCATTGATTTGTTCCATTGTGATATTTGTTTTAAATGTTTCATTAAAAAAATCTAATGCTTTTTGGTTATCTGTTTCTGCATAACCATCGTAAAAATTACTAAAGTTAGTTGTATAAACTTTATAGTCAACATCTTTAATGCCCATTTGTGTAGCAATTATAGAGGCTTTTGATAATGTACTTGCTGTAGGATGCATATCTAAAGGTAAATGGTAATAATACAAAGCCATTTTTTCTGGATTTTTCATCACATTTTTAATAATAAATGGAACTTCATCTAAACAAATTGGACATAAAGGATCACTAAATAATACTAGTGTATGTTTTGCACTTGGATTACCAGCAATTAAATGTTTTTTATCAAAATACTTATCACTTAATATTGGATACATCATATCTTTAAAAGATCTTTTTGTTTTCGCATTTATTAACTCTGGAGTGATTAATGTTCCATTTGTAAAAAGTGTATCTTTTTGAGTTAGTTGCTTACCTTTAACAGTAAATGTTAAGTTAAATACATATCCATACCAACCATCTTGTTTCAAATCTTTTTTGAGAATTATAGAAACATCATTTAATTCTATTTTTTGTCTTTTTAAAATACTTGAAATTTTTCTTTTTTCATATTTTAATATATCTGTATCTATTTTTTGGTTAGCTTGTAAACTAATGCTTAAGAGAATTGTTATCGTCAATAACTTCAACATCAATAATTTCATCGGTATTCCTTTTATAATTTGAATTGTTTGTATTTTTTGTATTTGTATTTGTAAATCTGCTGGTATCGTAACCAAAATCAGTTGAGCTAAAATTAGTAGAATATGTTGTTCTATGAGTAGGTGTTTTAAATTTAAACATTTTACTAAACATTACAACTAAAAAAGAAAATTGCATCAGTATTCCCAGTGTATCTGTAAAAAAACCTGGAATGATTAAAAGAACAGCACCTAAAGCTTTTCCTACATTTGTTTTAATAAACTCTTCTTGTGTAATTTTTCCATTTTGTGCTTTAGTTATACTTTCCATAAGCGATAATTTAAATGTTCTTAATATGAATATACCAATCATTGCAGAAATCAAAATCTCTAAAAATGTGTTAAGTCCACCTATTCTTCCAGCTATTGTGGAAGAGACCATCACTTCTATGAATAGATATATAAAAAAATAAATCATAAAAATCCCTTTTACTATTGTTTATTTATAAGAATAGATTTTTCCAAATGATACAATTCATATCTTATAGATTTAAAATTTTCACTTACTTTTATATCTATTAATTTTGCAAATTCTTCTAACACTCTTGAACTTTCCTGTGCTCTTTTAAAGTTTGCTATTAAGATGGAGGTTAGGTCAATTCTATTTTGTTCTGAAACAGTTGAAGTTTTTAAAACATCATTTTGTATATCTCGTGAATCTAATAAATCATTATAGATTTCTATTCTTGAATTATGTCTTAAATGTTTTAATTTTGTAGCAATTATTTTATCATTGAAGATATATCTATAGATATCTTCAACTACACGAATACCTTCTCTTAGGCGATTCAAATTTGCGTCTAATAGACGCAAATTTTCTTTAGTCATCTTTGTTATTGAAAGCGGCAAAGATTTGCAATAATGAGATAAACAAGTTTAAAAAATCTAAATATAAAGCAATTGCGGCTTCAATAGGAGTTGAAAATCCACCCTTGATAATCTGTTGGGTATCATATAATATAAATGCACTAAACACAAGTGCTCCAACCATTGCAATACCTAGTTGTAATATAGGTGAACCTATAAATATATTACTAATTGAACCAACAATAAGAATAATAACTGCAATAATCAACATTTTTCCCATACTAGAAAAATCTTTTTTTGTAGTTAATGCAAACATAGATATCCCACCAAAAGCAACTGATGTCATTAAAAAGGCTTGCGCTACAATAGACGCTCCACTTGGCATATTAAAAACACTACTTAATAAAGGTGTAATTGTTAAACCACTTACAAAAGTAAACGCAAATAAAACAGCTAGGTTTATACCAGGCTTATCTTTTACAGCATAAATACCAAATAATAGTGCAAATTCTAAAATAACTAATCCCCAATACCAGCTAGATATAACACTTACCATACCCAATCCAATATAAGCACCAGCCGTAGCAGCTAATAAAGAACTTGCGAACAACTGATATGTACTTCTTAAAAAAGCCATTATATCAGCTGGAGCTGATTGTTGTTCGCGTGATGAAGTATACGCTTCATTTTTCTCTGAATAACTTGAATCATTGTTATTAGATAAATAATCTCTGTTGTACATTGACATTCCTTTTATTTTTATTTCATGATTTTATAGTTATTTTCTTAAATCTATCTTTAAATATAATGATTAACATTTTCTGTTTAACATCTTTAATTCATTTATAGTAATTCTAAAACTTTTTTAGCTATAATATTTCTAATTTAAAGATGTAAAATACATATAGACCATTAATTATTTAGGAGACAAATATAATGTTAGACGTAGTAGAGATTCAAAAAATACTTCCACATAGATATCCATTTTTACTTGTAGATAAAGTTACAGAGATGATAGAAGGTGACAATGTAGTTGCTTATAAAAACATTTCAATCAGTGAACCAGTTTTTCAAGGACATTTCCCAGGACATCCAATTTATCCAGGAGTTATGATTTTAGAGGGTATGGCACAAGCTGGTGGTATTTTAGCTCTAAAAAGTTCAGGTTTATCTGATGAAGAGATCAAACAAAAAGTAATCTATTTTATGAGTATTGATGGTGCAAAGTTTAGAAGCCCAGTTAAGCCAGGCGATAAATTAGAATACAGAATTAAAGTATTAAAATTAAGAAAAAATCTTATTGTTTTAGATGGAAAAGCTTATGTTGGTGACACTTTAGTAAGTGAAGCTGAACTAAAAGCAATGGTTGTAGATAAATAAAACTATGAATATTCATAAAACAGCAATCATTGAAGAGGGTGCAGTATTAGGAGAAGATGTAACTATTGGTGCATTTACTATTATTGGTCCAAATGTTGTGATTGGTAAAGGAACTTCTGTTGCCAGCCATACGCTGATTTCTGGACATACAACAATAGGTGAAAATAATAAAATATATTCACATGCAGTATTAGGTACAGATCCTCAAGATCTTAAATTTAAAGGGGAAAAAACCTTTCTTATCATTGGAGATAACAATGTAATAAGAGAACATACCTTTTTAAATACTGGAACAGAAGGTGGTGGTTCTAAAACTATAATTGGAAACAGGAACCTAATCATGGGTCATGTTCACATGGGTCATGATTGTATTATTGAAGATAATATTGTAATTGCAAATTCTACAGTTTTAGCAGGTCATGTTGAGATTGCTAGTAATGCTGTTATTGGTGGTATAAGTGCCATCCATCAATTTTGTAAAGTTGGTGAATTTGCCATGTTAGGTGGTGGTTCTATAGTTGTCCAAGATATACCACCATACTGTATTTGTGAAGGTAATCGTGCTTCATTAAGAGGATTAAATATTAATGGATTAAGAAGACATCTTGAAAATAGAGATGATATAAGCCAAATTAAAAAAGCTTATAAAAGTCTTTTTGAATCGGGTAACCCACTAGCATCAAGTGCTAACGAACTATTAATAAGTTCAGAAAATAAATATGTAAAATTATTGGCTCAATTTGTATTAGATACAAAAAGAGGCATACCTTTTACAAGAAAGTAAAAAAGAATGAAAAAAGAAAAATTAATTTGTGATTTTTGTGGTATTAAAGATAGTCAAGAAAACCCAGTAATTGCTGGAGAAAATGCTACTATTTGTCAATCTTGTGCAAAATCTGCTTATGATATAATTGAAAAACATAAAAATGATGCCTCAACTTCAGATGAATTAGCAAATATCCAAAATGAAGAAGTTCAACAAAATATACTTACTCCTAAAGAACTTAAAACTATTTTAGATGAATATGTAATCGGTCAAGAAAGAGCAAAAAAAGTTCTAAGTGTTGCTGTTTATAATCATTACAAAAGAATATTTAAACAAAGCAATAGTGAAGACTTAACTGAGCTTACAAAATCAAATGTTTTATTAATAGGTCCAACAGGAAGTGGTAAAACCTTATTGGCTCAAACTATTTCTAAATATCTAGATGTACCACTAGCAATTGCTGATGCTACAAGTTTAACTGAAGCTGGTTATGTAGGTGATGATGTTGAAAATGTTGTAACAAGATTAATTCAAGCAGCCGATGGTGATATTAAAAAAGCTGAACAAGGTATTATTTTTATTGATGAGATTGATAAAATTGCACGAATGAGTGAAAACAGAAGTATCACAAGAGATGTAAGTGGAGAAGGTGTTCAGCAAGCTCTTCTAAAAATTGTAGAGGGAAGTTTAGTAAATGTTCCACCTAAGGGTGGAAGAAAACACCCTGGACAAGATTCTTTACAACTTGATACAACAAATGTTTTATTTATTTGTGGTGGTGCTTTTGATGGTATGAAAGATATTATAGGGAAAAGACAAGGTGGAAATATTTTAGGTTTTAATCAAGAGAAAAAAACTAAAATAGAACAAGATAATATCATGGAAAAAATTGAAGCTGACGATTTAGTTAAATATGGTTTAATTCCAGAATTAATAGGTCGTCTTCACATGACAGCTATTTTAGAAGAGATTGATGAAGAAGCTATGATACATATTTTAAAAGAACCTAAAAATTCTTTAGTAAAACAATACACAAAACTTTTTGCTATGGATGAAGTAACTTTAGAATTTGACGATCAAGCTCTTATTACTATTGCGAAAGCTGCAATTGATAGAAAAACCGGAGCAAGAGGACTAAGATCTATTATAGAAGATGTTATGTTAGATGTTATGTACGAATTACCTGAATATAAAGGTAAAACAGTTACTATAACAGAAGATGTTGTAAATAAAACAAAACTACCAAAAGTAGTATAAAAAGGTATAAAAATGATTTTTGATAAGTTTATTGGTTGGTTTTCAAGTGATATGGCAATAGATCTTGGTACTGCAAATACTATTGTATCTGTTAAAGGGAAGGGTATCATTATCAATGAGCCTTCAGTTGTAGCAGTGCAACATGATAGATATGGAAGAGATAAAATTTTAGCTGTTGGTAAAGAAGCAAAACAGATGATTGGTAAAACACCTGTAAATATACAAGCAGTTCGACCTATGAAAGATGGTGTTATTGCTGACTTTGAAATGACAGAAAGAATGATACGATATTTTATTGAAAAAGCACATGGACGAAAATCTTTTTTAAGACCTCGAATTATTATTTGTATTCCTCATGGAATCACACAAGTTGAAAGAAAAGCGGTAAGAGAGTCTGCATTAAGTGCAGGAGCTAGAGAAGTTTATCTTGTAGAAGAACCAATGGCAGCCGCAATTGGAGCAGGAATTCCAGTAAGTAGTCCAAATGGTTATGTTGTTGTTGATATTGGTGGAGGTACTACTGAAATTGGTGTTACTTCATTGGGTGGTCTAGTACTTAGTAAATCGATTAAAGTAGCTGGAGATAGATTTGATAAATCTATTGTTGATTATGTTAGACAAAACTTTAACCTTTACATTGGAGAAAGAACTGCTGAAAATATTAAGCTTGAGATTGGTACTGCAATCAAACAAACTAAAGATACTACTATACAAGTAAAAGGTAGAGATAGTTCGGGATTGCTTACAACTATTGAACTTACAAGTGAAGGTGTTAGAACAGCTTTACATGAGCCATTAAAAGAGATTTCACTTGCAGTTAGACAAGTACTTGAAGAGATGCCACCTGATTTAGCTGGTGATGTTGTTGATAATGGAGTAGTATTAACAGGTGGTGGTGCATTAATTAGAGGATTAGACAAATATCTTACTAGCGATATCAAACTTCCTGTTCGAGTTGCAGATGAACCATTATTAGCTGTTGCTTATGGTACAAGTAAAACTTTAGATGAAGAATCACTATTAAGACTTATATCGAATGAATAAAAAGTTTGCGCTTTTTTTAATAATACTTATTATTGGTATTTTATACATATTTAATGTAGAAAGAGTTATTCAGCATAAACTTTCTACTTTAAATACATCTATTCAATCAATTTATTTAAATTTTTTTGTATCTGTTAACAATACTATAAATAAGTACCTCAATCAATTAGATTATATTAATCAACTTAAAAGTTCAAATGAAATGCATTTAAAATATAAAGTTTTATATGATATACAAACAAATGAAGTAAATGAGTTAGATAAAAATATTAATATTCTAAAATCAAATAAAATTGAATTTAGCTTAGAAAAAGTAAAAGTATTGTCATATTATAAATTCAATGACAACTCAAGAGTTATCATTAATAAAAAAGATTTAAACAGCTCAAAAATATATTCACTTATAACCTTTGATGGATATAGCGCAGGTATAGTTCTTAATAAAAATGATATTTCAATAGCATATTTAAATGAAAATGAACGATGTAACTACACAGTTTTTATAGGAGAAGAAAATGTTCCTGGAATTACAAGTGGTATTTATGATGATGGTAAAATTCTAATCAAGTATGTGCCTATTTGGAAAAATGTAGCAATAGGTGATGAAGTGATAACAAGTAATATGGATAGCATTTTTCCTTTTGGTATTAAAGTAGGAAAAGTAACAGATATAACTGTCAAAGACAACATCCAAGAGGTTTTAGTATTGCCGTATGCACAAACATTAGGTAATCGTGATTATTATCTGTATAATAATACCTCTTCTAATGAAAAAATAATTAATAAGTAGACATTATACGGTCAACTGTATCCCATGAGATTTCATTATCTTCTTTTTTAAACATGTTAAAAACATACCGAGCAAACATATCAGTTTCAATGTTTACATTACTATTAATCTTATATGTTTGAAATAAAGTATTTTCAACTGTATGAGGTATAATAGTAAGTCTAAATGAATCTTTTAATACATCATTTACTGTTAAACTTATTCCATCTACGGTAATTGATCCTTTGGAAATCACATACTTCATAAATTCTTTAGGTATGGAAATAAAAAAATCTTTTGAATTACCATTTTGAATAATATTTATTATTTTTCCAATACAATCAACATGACCTTGAACAATATGACCTTCAAATCTATCACCCATCATCATTGCAGGTTCAATATGTACTTTTCCATTATAATTTTCCATTGCCAAGGTTGATTGTGATTCTGGTGATAATTCTACGCTAAATTTATCATTAAAAACTTCAACTGCTGTTAAGCATGCACCATTTATTGCAATACTATCACCAATTTTTGGAGTATAGCTTGCTTTTATTGTTAATATATTATTTGAGAAGTCTTCAACTTCTGCTATTTCTCTTATAAGTCCTGTAAACATACTGGGATTATACCATAACTTTTATTTAAGTAAAAAATTGTAAACTACTTTCAAATTAAAAGGAATGAATATTAAAACTATTTCTATAATTATCTTTACATTATTTTTCATTGGCTGTGCTTCAAAGCAACCAATTAAATCATTTAGTTCTACAATAATAATTAAAACACCAAATATGAAGTATTATGATAATGGTTTTATATTTCATTATCAAAATTATATTAAATTACAATTATTTAATGTTGGTAATGTAATATTGGATTTAGATATATATCAAAATAAAATATGCAAAGGAACATTTGAGTGTTTAAGTGCAAATGACTTTAATGAACAATATCTTCACAAATCATACAAAAGCGATTTTTTGTATAATTTATTTAAAAACAAAAAAGTTAATCATAGAGATAGAAAAAATAATATTTTAATTAAAATTAAATAAAGGAATAAGATGAATAAATTTGTAGGAGCACATGTAAGTGCAAGTGGTGGCGTACAAAATGCCCCTTTGAATGCAATAGAAATAGGTGCAAAAGCTTTTGCGTTATTTACTAAAAACCAAAAAAGATGGGATGCAAAACCATTTGATACAAAAACACTTGATGCATGGTTTAAAAACCTTGAAGAAAGTAAAATTCTACCCAAACATATTTTACCTCATGATAGTTATCTAATCAATTTAGGAAATCCAGATAATGAAAAACTAGAAAAATCGAGAAATGCATTTATTGATGAATTAGAAAGATGTGATACATTGGGTTTAGATAGACTTAATTTCCATCCAGGAAGCCATCTTCAAAAGTTTGGTAAAAAAGATCCTGAATATAGTGAAAAAATACATTATGCGGAACTTGAATGTTTGGATTTAATAGCAGAATCTATTAATTTTGCATTAGATAAAACAAAAAATGTTAAAGCAGTTATCGAAAATACTGCAGGACAAGGGACAAATCTTGGATATAAATTTGAGCATTTAGAGTATATCATTGATAGAGTTGAAGATAAAAGTAGAATTGGAGTTTGTATTGATACTTGTCATATGTTTACTGCTGGTTATGATATTCGAACTAAAGAAGCTTATGATAAAACATGGAATAACTTTGATAAAATTGTTGGTAGAGAATTTTTAATGGGAATGCATATAAATGATTCTAAACCTGCTTTAGGAAGTCGTGTGGATAGACATCATAGTTTAGGTGAAGGTGAGATAGGTTGGAATGCTTTTGAATATATTATGAATGATTCGCGAATGGATGATATTCCATTAGTTCTTGAAACAATAGATGAAACTATTTGGACACAAGAGATACAAGACCTCTATAAATTAGTAAAATAAGTTCTAGATAATAAAAAAGCCTCTATTGTAAAACAATAGAGGCTTTTTTTAATTTGGAAAGTTAAAACTTTTACGCAAAACTTCCTAAAGACATTAATCTATTATATCGATTTTCGTCTCTTTCTTGTTTAGAGATTTTTTTCAATTGAGAAACTTGATCTAAGAAATAATCTCCTAAAGCAGAAATTGCATCTTTAGGATTTCTATGTGCACCTATTAATGGTTCATTGATAACATCATCAATTAAATTAGACTCTAATAAATTAGTTGATGTAATTTTTAATGCACTAGTAGCTGTTTCTACCATATCTTGATTTTTCCATAAAATACTTGCACAACCTTCTGGAGAAATTACAGAGTATACACTATATCTCATCATCGCTAATTTATCCCCTATAGAAATTGCTAATGCTCCACCTGAACCACCTTCACCAATAACTACAGAAACAATAATTGTATCTAAATCACTAAGTTCAAATAAGTTTCTTGCAATTGCTTCACTTTGACTTCTCTCTTCTGCACCAATACCTGGATATGCACCCGGAGTATCTACTAAAAATAAAATTGGTAAATTAAACTTTTCTGCAAGTTTTGCAGCTCTTAGAGCTTTTCTATATCCTTCAGGATTAGGCATACCAAAATTTCTTTTAATTTTGTTTTTTACACCTCTTCCTTTTTGCTCACCAATTACAACACACTTTGTATCGCCAATGTAGCCCAAAAAACAAACAATAGCTTGATCATCAGCTAAATGTCTATCTCCATGAATCTCATACTCATCAGTCATAAGACCTCTTATATAATCCATTGCATACGGTCTATCTATATGTCTAGCTAATTTTAGCTTTTGAAAATCAGTAAGATTTGAATATGTTTTTTCTACCGCTTTAGATAGTTTCGCTTCTAAAATCGAGACTGCGTATTCATCTGCTTTTGTTTTTGCAACAATTATATCATCTTCAATTTTTTTTAAATCTTGTTCAAAATCTAAATATGTAGCCATAGCTTGTACCTACTTTGTATATTTTTTCATAATTATAACACCATTAGTTCCACCGAAACCAAATGAATTACTCATAATTACATTTAAATCAGCTTCTCTTGCAACATTTGGTACATAATCTAAATCACAATTTTCATCTGATTCAATTTGATTAATTGTTGGAGGAATAACACCGTCATCCATAGCTTTAATAGCAATAATTGCTTCAAGTGTTCCTGCTGCTCCTAAACAATGTCCTATTTGACCTTTTGTAGATGTTACAGGAGGACATTCTTGATTACCTTCAAATAATGCCTTTAATGCAGCTGTTTCATTTTTATCATTAACAGGGGTAGAAGTACCATGTGCATTTACATAATCTACTTTTAATTCTCCACCATTATTTTTCTTAGCCATATTATACGCAGCTTTCATAGCTCTTAATGGACCATCCATTGTAGGTGTTGTAATATGATTAGCATCACCACTTTCACCAAATCCTATGATTTCAGCATAAATTTTTGCACCTCTAGCTTCTGCTGATTCCAATGTTTCAACTACTAATGCTCCAGCACCCTCACCCATAACAAAACCATCTCTATTTTTATCAAATGGTCTTGATGCTGTTTTAGGGTCATCATTTCTTGTACTTAAAGCTTTCATTGATGCAAATCCACCAACACCAGCTCCACATACCGCAGACTCTGCTCCTACAACTAACATTTTATCAGCACCACCAAGTGCAATTGTTTTATATGCATCAGCAATAGCATGTGTCCCAGCTGCACACGCAGTTACAGCTGAGATATTTGGACCTTTTAAATTATGCTGAATAGTTATAAAACCACCAAGCATATTTACTAATGAAGATGGGATAAAAAATGGAGATATTTTACTTGGTCCTCTATTTCCACAAATCACAGAATTTTTCTCTATGTTCGTAAGCCCACCAATACCTGATGCTGCTACAATACCAAATGATTCAGCAATATCTTCGCTTACAATATTATCTGTAACTAAACCTGAATCTTCCATCGCTTCTTGGGCAGCATGAATACCTAACTGAATAAATCTATCAGCTTTTTTTGACTCTTTTTTTCCCATAATTGCTGTTGGATCAAAGTTTTTTACTTCTCCTGCAATTTGTGCAGAAAAATCACTTGCATCAAATAAAGTGATTGTATCTATTCCTGTTTGACCATCTACAATAGCTTTAAACGAATCTTGTACATTAGATCCAAGTGAATTTATCATCCCTATACCAGTTACTACAACTCTTTGCATATCTTATATCTCCATTACTTATAGTTTATAATTTAAATAAAATTAAAATGTTTTTTAACTTTATTTAGATTAAAAATTCGTACAGATAAGAAAAAAATTATCTGTACTATTTAGAAAAATTATTTATTATCTTCGATATATTTTAATGCATCTGCAACTGTTAATATACCTTCTGCGTCTTCATCAGGAATTTCAATATCAAATTCTTCTTCTAAAGCCATTACTAATTCAACTACATCTAGTGAATCTGCACCTAAATCTTCAATAAACTTTGAATCTTCTTTTACTTCTTCTGGATTACAATCTAGTTGTTCAACAACAACTGCTTTTACTTTTTCTAACATTATTTTTCCTTTTTAATTAAAATTCTCAAAATTATAGCATACTTTCATTAAAAGCATTCTTTTTATATACTTTTGATTACTTATTATACGTACAATCCTCCATTAACTTTTAACACTTCACCTGTAATATATGCAGAATGATCACTTAATAAAAATGCTACAGCATCAGCAACATCTTTTGCTTCTCCAAATCTTTTTAATGGAATATTTCTTGTGTATTCTTCTTTAACTTCATCTTTTAACTCATCTGTCATATCTGTTCTAATAAATCCTGGTGTTACACTATTAAATCTTATTCCTCTAGCTGCACCTTCTTTTGCAAATGATTTAGTCATACTATTTACTCCACCTTTAGAGGCACTATAATTAGTTTGCCCTGGATTACCCATCTCACCAACGATAGAAGAGATATTTACAACTGAACCAAATCTTTTTTTACTCATTGCTTTTAATGCATCTCTACAACCAATAAATGTCGATTTTAAATTTGCGTTTATAACATCATCAAAATCTTCAATGCTCATTCTTAAGGCAAGTTTATCTTTAGTTATTCCAGCATTATTCACAACATAAGATATAGCTCCATCAGCTTCCACTATTGTTTTAATAATATTTGCCCAATCAGATTCAATAGATACATCACCTTTAATAACAGCTGCAGTACCACCTGCATTTTCTATCTCTTCTTTTACAGCATCTGCAAGTTCTGGTTTACTTCTGTAATTTATCCATACTTTTAATCCATAAGTAGCTAAATCTTTTGCTATTTCAGCTCCAATACCTTTACTTGCACCCGTTATTAATACATTTGTTCCTGTAAATTTCATATAATTTTCCTTTGTAATTTAATCAATATATCTTTTAGTAATGTTATTATAACATTCTATTCTTCTATCTCGTAAAAATGGCCACCATCTGCGTACATTTTCACTTTTATTTAAGTCTATTGTTGAATATAATATCTCTTCATTTTGATGTGCAGCATGTGCTAAATACTCCCCTTGGGCACCAAATACAAAAGAATTTCCCCAAAATTGAGTTCCATCTAAAACTTCCGAATCATCTTTTTCAAATCCTACTCTATTAACTGTCACAACAGGTATTCCATTTGCAACAGCATGCCCTCGTTGAACAGCAATCCATGCATCAAGTTGTCTTTGTTTTTCATCTTCACTATCATTTTCAAACCACCCTATTGCAGTTGGATAGATTAGAATATCAGCACCTTTTAATGCCATTAATCGTGCCGCTTCTGGGTACCATTGATCCCAACATATCAAAACACCTAACTTTCCAATACTAGTTTGTATAGGTTCAAAACCAATATCGCCTGGTGTAAAATAAAATTTTTCATAAAATCCAGGATCATCTGGAATATGCATTTTTCTATATTTACCAGCAATACTCCCATCTTTATCAAATACCACGGAAGTATTATGATAAAGTCCAGCTGCTCTTTTTTCAAATAATGAAGTAACCAGTACTATCTTATTTTTTTTTGCAATATTTGACCAAAACAAGATATCATCTTCCCATGAATTTGCTAAATTAAATAAATCCACATTTTCATTTTGACAAAAATAGTGTGTTTGATGTAATTCTTGTAGTACAACTAAATCAACTCCTTTGTTAGAAGCTTCTTCAATTTTTAATACTGTTTGTTTTATTGTTTCTTGTTTTGTTTCATAGTATTTTTGTTGAATTAATGCTATTTTCATTTAATACCTTTTCTATAATTTTGGATACTGCATCGTTACACAATGAAGACTTCCATGTTGTCGAATAAGTGTCTGACAATCTATTCCTAATATATCTCTTTTAGGAAATAATTTTTTAAATATCGCTATTGCATTATCATCATTTTTATCACCGTATACTGGAACTAACACTGCATTATTTATAATCAAAAAATTTGCATAAGTAGCTGGCAATCGATCTGTTCCATCATATTTTGCTTCAATCCAAGGTAAAGAAACTATTTTAAATTTACTCCCATTTAACTGCGTAAAATTCAAAAGTTCTTTTTCCATTTTTTTTAATTCTTCATAGTGAATATCATTTTCATCATCACAACTTTGATAAACAATTGTATCAGCACTCACAAATCTTGCTAAAGTATCAATATGACTATCTGTGTCATCACCTTCGAGATAACCACTATTTAACCATAAAACTTTTTTGGCTCCTAGATACTCAATAAGTTTTTTTTCAATTGTATTTTGCGTTAAATGTGGATTTCTATTTTTTTCCATTAAACATTTTGTGGTTGTTAAAATAATTCCTGTCCCATTGCTCTCAATAGCTCCACCTTCTAACACAAAAGGGATGGATTTATGTTTATACGATTTCAGTAATCCCTTTAATTTTAGTTGTTGAGTAATTTGATTATCCAATTTATAAGAAAATTTTTTACCCCAAGCGTTAAATTTAAAATCTAAAACAGTAAATTCTCCATTATCTTCTACTGTAATACCACCAAAATCCCTAGACCATGTGTCATCACTATCTATTTTTACAAATATAAGATTTTTTTTATTTTGAAATAATGATTTTATATGTGATAAATTTTTTGCAACTATCAAACATTTTTGATATTTACTAATCGTTTGTGCAATCTCTACAAAAGTTTTTATCGATTCATCTAAGTACTCATTCCAATCTGTTTGTTCATGAGGAAAAACAAGCTGTACAAATTCTTGTTTTTCCCACTCTGCAGGTAGTTTCATTATTGTGCATTTCCTTTCAGGAATGATTTTTCCTCTGTTTCCTCTTCTTCCGGAATTGTAAAACCAATATTTTTTCTTTTTGACGGTATTTGATTTTTTTTATTTTCTAAATTTTTTTCCGCTTTTTGTATTGCAGCTTCAAATCTAGCTCGTTTCGCTTCCTGTTTTGCCCGCATATAGGATTTTGTATATTTCCTCGTTTTATGTGGTTGTGCTTTCATAACAGTTTTTAGTTTATTTAATTTTGAAATTACTGGAAACAAATCTCTTCTATCTTCAACTTTAAAAAGATATACTTCTTTTCTAATTTTATCAACAAATTCTAATTCAAAATCATTTAATATAGTAAAAATAGCCCCTATACTATTAAATTTTACTTCGACTATATTATCAAATGCATAGATGCTGCCATTTTCATTTAAATAGTAATTTTCATCTGATTTTGATTCATGAATATTTGATTTTTGAAAATATTTATAATAGCAAATTTCATTTACTTTATTAAAATAGCACTCTTTTGCAAAAAGAACATAGTTTAACAATAATAAAATTATAAAACTTTTCATCATCTAAACACCTCTTTTATTATTCCAAACTCGTATATGAAGTCTATCAGAATATTTATACCCTTTTTCTAAAGCAAATTCAATTACACTTAAAGAGTTTTTGTCAATAATTTCAGAAGTATCTCCTAAAGGCATAAGATATACTTCACATTTTGGAATCTGTTTTAAAATCTCTTCAATCTCTTCTGTTGCACTTGCAAGAAACATTTTATCAACAACAAATTTTAAATAACTTGTTTTTGAGTTATTAATAATATTTTGTAATGTTTGTACATTTACTCTTTTAGAAAGTTTTTCACCACTATTACTAAGCTTTACACTCATTGAGAACATCAGCTTTTGATGCCATATTTCACCAAGTTCTATATCAATTGATGCATTTGTTTCTATGGTAACTAAAAAATCATTTTCTACATAGTATTGTAAAAATTTTTGAAACTCTTTATCTTTCCAATATAGTAATGGTTCACCACCAGTTATAACTAAATCAACTTTATAATTTGGCAATATTTTGGCAAGCTCTTTTATCAGCTGTTCCGCAGTTCTGTATTTTTTCCACTCATCTCTAAAAGCACTATCTGATGCATAAAAACTATCACAACTACACTTTTTAATCCCACTTGGTGTTTCATATTCAACTTCAAATCCAGGGCATTGCATATTGCATTTTCCAAATCGTACAAATACAGAAGGATTACCCGTGCACTTTCCCTCTCCTTGAATAGTAGGTCCAAAAATTTCATTGATCTCTAACATTTTATTTGTCTTTTGTTATGAATAAACAACACTTCTACTTTTTGGTGTTTCAAAATATTCTAAATGTGATACTTTTATATCTATTTGTGCCATTTTATCTTGAACAATTTTTAATAACCA
>Ga0193961_1000173_pt1 | contig 25886 bp, 21 predicted proteins | sample FB_4_MG_FD_140371 | JGI IMG/M metagenome (GOLD analysis project Ga0193961, IMG submission 140371) | Microbial mat bacterial communities from the Broadkill River, Lewes, Delaware, United States - FB_4_MG | ecosystem: Environmental > Aquatic > Freshwater > River > Microbial mats | place: USA...
GCCAAAACGACGTGCTTTTGAACCATCGGCAATAAAATCGTAATCCCAAGCAAAAACGGCATCGCCAAATTTCCATGACGAAATATCCTCATAGGGGTAGCTAAGGTTATATTTCTGAGTCATTTCATTCCAGAGCGGCTCTTTATCTGCCATCATCGTATCTAGTTCCATATGGAGAGGTGGTGCAACGTCTAGCTCAAAATACGTAGCGATTTTTGGCCATAGCTCTTCCCATCTAAATAGATCGCCATTGTTAATATTAAATGCTTGGTTTTTGCAGTTGTCACTCGTTGCAGCCCATACAATAGCTTTGGCTAGAAGTGATGCATCTGTCATTTCTAGTAATATATTATAGGCGCCGGGCTTTCCCGGAAACCGTAATGGCAGGCCAAGTTCTTTCGTTATTGATGCATAAATAGCGATGACCATCGCTAGATTCATAGGGCTGCCTATTGAAAAACCACACACCACTGAGGGGCGAATAGCAGACCAGGACCAAGACTTACCTTCTTGTCTCTGCGCTAAGAAATTTTGCTGGTCTATGTTGAATTCAGGCGGCATATGGTCTGGATCTGACTCTCGTGCCGGGGTTTTAAATGGACCAAGATGTGCCCCATATACCTTATAACCCTGCATTAAGCTAACATGAACTAGCCTCGGTGATACTTTTTCTATAGCTTCAACGACATTGACTAACATGGCGAGATTAGGGGGTACCAGTTCAGACCATGTGGGTCTATCTTGGAAGGCAGCATAAAAAATATGTGTTATGTGGGTTAATCCACGTAATTTTTGCGAACAATCATTGGTATCAAGTAAATCTACTGATATATGTCTTACATTAGCTTGTGTGTCACAGTCGCGTCTTGATAAGCCTATGATCTCCCAGTCTGGTAATGTAGCTAGATGTTTTACAAGGTTTTTTCCGATAACACCTTGGTCACCAACCACTAAAGCTACTTTATTTTCTATATTCATCCGAGACATCTCTTTTAGTTAAGTTCTATAGTTCGATTATTGTCGAACTATAGAACTTTGTCAATGTGCTTGGTAGAATGGCTTATGAGACAAATAAAGCACCCCTCTATGGCCCAAGTAGAGCTTACTGATATTATGTATGCTTTTGCCGACCCAATACGTATTGATATTGTTCGTCAACTAATTGGGAACCATCGACCCATGAGTTGTGGCGAGCTTAATGCCAACCGACCGAAATCGAGTATGTCCCACCATTTTAAGGTTCTTAGGGAGTCGGGTGTCCTTGAGACCGTTATCGAGGGCAAAGAGCATTTAAACACAGTGCGACTAGATGATATTAATAACAAGTTTCCGGGTTTACTAAACGTACTGCTAGATCTTATAAAAAAAACTGACGTTTAGTACTTCCCAGAAATGGGTGGTGTATTAAGTGCTAGCATTGTGATTTTTTACGTGATTGGGGTGAGTGTTATAGTTAATTTATTATAGTAGGCAGCTATAGGCTACCTCATCAAAACGCAACCTGTACTGATAGCCGATCCTCGAACATGATGGCATTAATAGTTAAACACGCTGTTGGTGAACACGTGCTTGGCGCTGTAGTGATAGTACAAATCGATCAACCATTTTTTGCTGAACACTATCAAGGGCTACAAATTCAAAGCCACAATGGGTTTGGCCTGTGGTTTTGTCATAGCGCGGGTGTCTGGCACTCATTGCACAACGCAGTTCTAACCCGCCTGGTACGGTAATCGCACAATCATCAAATAGCTCATTTTCACTCAGCGCAGGTTGAATATAACCTTCAAGTGTGGCGCCAAGCCCTGAAGCGGATAAATTATTAGGGTGCCCATTAACGCTCTCTAGGCGATTGTTATTGTAGATAGAAATTTCAGCTTGTCGATTATAGATAATGGGTGCTCTGAAACATTGCCGGCGTTGCCGGTAATCGATAGCCTCTGGAAAATCAATCATAAAGGCATTTTCCCACAGCTGAGAATGAGCTGGTTTTGCAATATTATGATTAATAATGACCGGTAAATCTTCAAATGCAATAATGTCAAAGTGGTCGCTATTATTTAAACGTTGATTAATTGTATCATTATTGACTGCATCGATAATAAAGTATTGTTCTTCTAAATTCGCGTCTAATATCATACTGCTGTAATGGTTACGCCGATTATCTTTAAAACGCAAACTGATCACACTGCGTTTGCGTACAATACTATGCAATACTCGATAAATATCATCGGGGTGTGTGAGTAAGTTTTCATCTGTATTCGTTGTAGTTGCAAGTTTATGAGTCGCCATTGTCTAAGCCCTTATCACTGTTTTGGAAGTTGTTGTTGTGTGTTTGTTACCACCGGCGGTATATAGTGATGTCGGTTCAATATTACCGCGCAATAGTTGTAACAGCTGGGAATAAATCTGGCGATTGCGCACAAGTAATTTACCATTAATTTCGTTGACTTGCTGGCAACGGTTTAAATTTCCAGTGACCTCTTGCCATTGCTCTTTTAACACTGGAATACCTAAATTGTTAATGAAGTGGCTCCAGTTTTCTTCAGTGGCAGCTTGATTGAGTGAGCTTAGCCAATCGCTGCGTGTTTTTGCGTGGGATTCTAAATTATCTAATAAATGTACTTTTTCTTCGACGATTGTTTTTAACTGATCAAAATCGCGCTTTTGAGTCGTAAGCTTTTCTTGCTCTAAAAGGGAAAGCAATTGCCGACTGATGGCAAGGTCTTGCTCTATCATTTTCTTAACGTGAGTAAAACTGTGTGTGCTCATGAATAAATCTCTTATAAATCAGTATGGTAGGGATTGCACTGATCGCAATAAGCCATGTTCCCTGCGTTATAATAAATTTTTGCAAGACTAATGCCATGTTGAGCTGTTCAGCATTGATCAACGTAATATTATTAAACACACAAGGATATTGTTGAGACAGGTACTGACAAATAAAGAGAATAATGAGTGACCTCACAAAGTGCGGCCACTCATTAAAAGAGAGAGGTACTAAGAGCTGCTAATTATTTTTTCAGCAATGCGATCAGCATCGATTTGAAAGCGGCCATTGTCAATCGCTTCTTTTAAAGCGGCAACACGCGCTTCATCGACATCGGGGGTTTCATTAATGCGAGATTCTAAATTCGCAAATGTTTGGGCTTCTTTACTTAACAATACATTGTCAGTAGGCGCTGCCGTTGGGGCACTTTCCGTAGGGCCTGCAGGGCTTTTGTCTTTTGTTGCCGTTGCATCATGCAATGCAGGGTGGTGACCACCGTTTGCCGTGATACCATTATTATCAATAACCATGACCTTAGCCTATTGTTAATTGACACGATCTCTATGTGCTTGTAAACCACCATAGAGGGCGCTTTTTAGGGTTCTACTGATTATATCGGCCAGTATCCCTATAACTTTATACTTAATTGATAAAAAATAATGAAAATATTAACTTTTTTTAAATTGAGGTGATTTTTAAAAAGTCTTTATATTTCAATGGGTTATCTACATATTAATTTTGACTCTTCCGGGGGCGACAATTTCTGCCCGAATTATTCTCGCTGATCGGCGATTCTCAACCCTGATCTGTTGCCCCTGACGCCCATCGGCAAGGGCAATACCTGGGGCAATCACTGATAGGCTGCCGTAGTGCGCCTCAACTATCACCGCATCGCCTTTTTTAACAATATTTGGCTTTTTTAACTGATAGTCGCGCAGTACTTCTCCGGGGCGCAGGCTACGCTTTAGTTCTTTTCCCACCGCGTAATCAACTTGGGTAATATAGCCTCTACGCAATTGGAGAATATCGTGCTTTACCATATCGATATCGTCTTTTGTGAGAATATGGCCCCTTGCCAGTGCTCCTCTTAGTATAGCAACGCCCTGGAGATGCTCTACACGATTATTGACAAAAATCGACCAAGGTTTTTCCCCCTGACAACTAACCTTGACCGCCACATTGGCACGATTAGCACTGTTATCTAATTGTTTGAATGTCAAATCATTGGCACATTGACTCAGTTTAAGACGAGGGTCAATCTGGCGCGTAACTATTTTGACATCACTATCGTATGATGAGGCGCCACGGCGATCATATTGTGCTAGTAAAAATTCATTGACTTTATTTTTAAGTTGTCGCAAATCCATAAAATCATTAGCAATTAATGGCATAGACGGTAAAAACAGTGAAAAAATCATCAAAAAATTACGTAGTTTCATATTCTTGTCCTATGCTTTAACTAGTGCCTGTTAATGCTCATAGATTAATATTTAGTAGCAAAAAAACAGGATTTAAATGGCGTTACTACTGAGTTATATAAGTCTGAGCAAGTAGTGTGCCGGTTCCAATAAATGTATTTAATCCCGTATAGTGAGGGTTTTTATGTCTGGTGTATTAGACTCGGTTAACCAACGCACACAACTTGTTGGCCAAAACCGCCTTGAGTTATTGCTGTTTCGCTTAAACGGTAAACAACTGTATGGGATTAATGTATTTAAAGTAAAAGAAGTATTACAGTGCCCACCGTTAAATGAGATTCCACAACGCCACGATGTTGTTCGTGGTGTCGCTCATATTCGTGGAGGCACTATTGCCATCATGGATATGAACTTAGCTATTGGTAATAAGCCGGTTAAAAATATCACTGAAAGTTTTGTTATCATCACTGAGTATAATGGTTCCACTCAGGGGTTTTTAGTACAGTCAGTCGAGCGGATTATTAATACCAACTGGGAAACTATTTTGCCTCCGCCAAAAGGTGCAGGTAAAGAAAACTATTTAACGGCAGTCACTCAATTAGAAGAACATTTAATAGAAATTATTGATGTTGAGAAAATCCTGGCGGAAGTATCGCCACTTGATGAAGATGTCAGTGATGGCATTATTGAAGACGGCATCTCTGAGCGTGTAATACAGCGTCATATTCTCATTATTGATGATTCCAGTATTGCCCGTAAGCAAATACAACGCGTTGTCGAGCAAATGGGCATTAAAACGACCTTGAAAAAAGATGGGCGCGAGGCATTGAAATATCTTGAGGGCCTTATTGAAGAAGGTAAAACACCTACAGAAGAGCTCGTTTTAATTATTTCCGATATTGAAATGCCTGAAATGGATGGCTACACCTTTACCACCGCAGTAAGAGATAACGAAAAACTAAAAGATCTACACATTATTCTACATACCTCTCTCAGTGGTGTATTTAATCAGGCAATGGTGAAAAAAGTGGGTGCAAATGACTTTCTCTCTAAGTTTAACCCCGATCTTCTCGCCAAACGCGTTAATGATTTGATCCTCAATATGACCGGTGAAAGTATATTGCCACCAGATGACGATGACGATGAATAAAAGCTAGCTATAATATAGGAACCTCACCAATAACCACATGAAATAGCCAATAGTTTTTGCCGTATTGTGGCGACAGTATTGGCTATTTTATAAAATCTTTCTGTATTACCTTCTTACCTGTTCTATATAATAAGCCTATTAAGAAAGCCTATGTGTTAATAGAGCATGTATGGCTTTTCATCGATCGATAATATCTTCAAATGATAGCTAAAGGTCTCTTAAATTTATTCCTATCATTCACCGGCAATCATTGGTCATGCAATAGGGCAATAGTTTGCCGCTATGTTGGCTAAGCCTTCCTGTGTACTGCTGTTATTACATTACTCATAAACTAGAGTTAATAAAAAGCTAATAAAATCATCACCTTAAAAAATATGTTAACTATGGCATAGGTTTTGCTAACTATATATTGACACCAACAATAGTGGCAATAGAAGAGGCGTGTTATGTCATTAAGTTTTTCTAACGCATTAGGTATTCATGAAAGTGCACTGAAGGTTCGCTCATCAAGAGCAGCCGTATTAGCCAATAACTTGGCCAATATAGATACCCCTAATTTTAAAGCACAAGATATTGACTTTAAAGGTGCCTTACGTGGGCAGGTGCAAATGAATAAGCAGCGTATGGATATGGCAACCACCCATGGTGGGCACCGTGCAGGTTCTTCTATGGTGAGCACTGGTGATGAACTTTATCGTATTCCACAGCAGCCTTCAATCGATGGCAATACAGTCGAAGAGCATGTTGAGCATGCACAATATATGGAAAATGCAATGGCATTTCAGGCAAGTTTTACGATATTAAATGGCCGCTTTAAAGGTCTGCAAACAGCCATTCGAGGAGAATAAATAATGTCATTGAATCATGTATTTTCTGTTGCCGGTAGTGGCATGAATGCGCAAAGTTTACGATTAAACACTACAGCGAGTAATCTTGCTAATGCCGATGCTGCCGCCTCCAGTATCGATGAAACCTATCGTGCTCGCCACCCAGTATTTGCGGCAATTAAGGATAATTTATCTCTCGATAATAAACACGACGATGCTGCCGCTGGTGTTAGTGTACTCGGTATTGTTGAAAGCGATGCGCCATTGCAGCCACGTTATGAACCTAACCACCCACTTGCCAATGAAGAGGGGTATGTGTACTACCCCAATGTGAATGTAGTGGAAGAGATGACCAATATGATTTCAGCATCACGCTCTTTTCAAGTTAACGTAGAGGTGATGAATTCGGCAAAACAAATGATGCAACGGGTACTAACACTCGGACAGTAAACACTAAAAGATTATTGCTACAGCCAGTGAGACTACGATCATGACCGACATAACCACCAATGACTTTTTAAACAGTTTAACCTTTGAAAGCCGGCAAAAAGAAGCGGCTCAGAGAGCTGAGGAAGAAGGCGATGATGGGTTGGGGCAGACAGCATTTTTAGAGTTAATGATCACCCAACTTGAGAACCAAGACCCACTAAGCCCACAAGAAAACGGCGATTTTATAGCGCAGCTAGCACAATTTAGTTCGGTTGAACAACTGGGTAACCTCAATGACACCTTTGGTAATTTCACCGCTAGTTTTCTTTCCAACCAAGCATTAGAGGCATCCTCATTAGTAGGGCGGTTTGTGACCGTCCCGACAGAGAATGCAACTCTTGGTCAAAATAGCTTCGTTGGCGGTGTTGTTACATTACCTGCAACTACCAGTGATATGAAACTGAATATTTATAATGAAGGTGGTGAACTTGAACAGGAAATCCCATTAGGCCAACACGCTGCCGGTGATGTGGTGTTTCGTTGGGATGGCAATTTATTAGAGGTCAATGGTGAGCTATTAGATTGGGAGGCAGAGGCCGCCGCTACTCCCGGCGATTATCGTTTTGAGGTAACAGCCTCTATTGATGGTAAAGCTGAACAGATCGATACCGCATTAACCGCCAATGTTAATAGTGTAACGGTGGGCACTGATAAACAATTAACACTTAACTTATCAGGTATTGGGCCTGTAAGTATTAACGATGTTAAACAATTTAACTAATATTTTTAGTAGCTGTCGGTTATAGCAGGAGGGTACTATGCCTTTTAATACCGCACTCAGTGGCATTCGCGCCGCTAATGAAGACCTTCGCATTACAGGTAATAATATTGCCAATGCGTCGACCACTGGTTTTAAAGAATCCCGCGCTGAATTTGGCGATGTCTATACCACCTCAGTGCTGGGGGCGGGGCTTAACCCGATTGGCAGCGGCGTTAGAATTCAGGATGTTTCTCAGCAGTTTGGCCAAGGTAATGTGTCTTTTACCGAGAAAGCCTTAGATTTAGCTGTTAACGGCGGTGGCTTTTTTGTCGTTAGCCAAAATGGCGACCAGCTCTATACTCGTTCGGGTACATTTGGGCTCGATCGCGACGGTTTTATCGTTAACAATATCGGTGCAAGATTACAGGGTTTTGGTGCCGACAGCTCCGGTGCTATAGGGGGCATATTAGGTGACTTGCAAATTGAAACCGATAATTTACCACCTCGTGGTACTACACTGGTAGAGTCTGGGCTCAACCTGAACTCTAAAGAGCAAGTGCTACAGCGTGCCGGTGTTAGTTTTTCCACTGAAGGTAATGCCATTGGTGTTACCCAGGCAGGCTTGCAGTCGGCTACAACAACCGCACTAAGTGGTGGCACATTTACATTGCCCTTAGCGAATGACTTCAGTACAACACCTGTCACCATGGATATTGAATTGACGGGTTCATCAGGTAATAACGGCACGGTATCTGTCATTGTGAATTCAGTCGCTGGTGCGCCTGCTAGTGTCAGCTCTTTTAATGATCTGCGCACTTTAGCCAGTGTTATTAATACACAAATATTTTCACCGACACTGCCACAAACGGCAATCGATGTTGTGGCAGTTGCTGAAGACCTAGGCGGCGGCAATTATGGTTTGAGCTTTCAAACACTGCAATCAGGTGAATCATCTCAAATTCGTATTACCGGAACCAGTGGTGCTAATGTTACACAATTAGGGTTGGCGGATCCAGGCCCGGTTACATCGACAACGGGTGTGCCTGAGGTCAGTAATGGTTATCCCGCACAGGCGTTAAATATTACCAACCCTGATGGTGATGTATTAACCTATAACAGCAGCCTTGGTGCTAGTGCTGCACAGACAGCCTCAGAGCTTAATGCGATCTCAGGGGTAACAGCAACTGCGCTCACCACAGCAACTATTTCAAATGCCGGTTATACCAATTTAAATGGCAATATGGTATTTACCTTAAACGGCATTGATTTTAACGGCAATACATTAACAGACTTGGCTGCCGAGATTAATGCATTAACCTCGTCATCACTGCCTGGCATCTCCGCTGAGGTCAGCGCTATTACAGGTGATCTTACGGTATCTTCATCGGTGGGTGAAGATCTGCGTTTTTCAATTGCCAGTATTGATGATGCCGATACTATTACTGTACGCGGTAATCAATCAGCTCCGGCGCAAATACTAGAAGTGGAAAACGGCGGCGGCTTAACAGTTGCCAGTGCGATTGATTCAAGTAATAATGCGATTGTTGTCGGCGGTGGCATTAATGTGGTGCTCGATGAAAATTACAGTGCTAGTGATCCAGTACCGGCAGCCATTGGTTTATTTAGCCCCTTTGGTCCGACGACCTTTGAACCTGTGGTTATCAATGCGTTCAATCCCGGTGAGCGCTCTACCTATAACCACTCTACATCACTACCGATTAATGACAGTTTAGGTAATTCACACTCGCTAGAGCAGTATTTTGTGAAACAACCCTATGACCCAACTGATCCAACGACATCACCTAATCACTGGGTAATGTATGTGCAAATTGACGGACAGGATGTAGGCGATCCAGACAGTACATTACCGCCACCACAAAACACACAAGCAACACTCGCTAGTTTTAACTTACACTTTAACCCTGATGGTACGGCAAATACATTACTCACCGATAGTATTTTAATTTCAAACTGGACACCGGTTGACGATGATGGCCAGCAGATTGGTGCGCTAGGGCCACAAAATGTATTACAAGGTGGGGCTATTCCGGTGCCTGATCCACCCACAAGCTCTAACTTTCAAATCGACATGGCAGAAACCACTCAAGTAGGTAACCCTTTTGAGGCCAGTAGTGTTGATCAAAATGGTTTTGCAACCGGTAGGCTCTCTGGTGTTAGCTTTAGTGATGATGGTGTTATCTTCGCACGTTTTACCAATGGTGAGGCTAGAGTATTAGGGCAGTTAGCCTTGGCTGATTTTCCTAACTTGCAAGGTCTACAACCTGTTGGTGATACCTCATGGTCGCAAAGTTTTGAATCGGGTGTGCCAATTATAGGCCCGCCGGGCACGGCATCGCTGGGTCTTATTCAAGCGGGCGCACTTGAGGATTCTAATGTTGATTTATCAGAGCAGTTGGTGAATTTAATTATTGCCCAGCGCAACTTCCAAGCGAGCGCGAAAACGATTGAAACGGCTGATCAAACGACGCAAACTATTATTAACCTACGCTAACGATGATTGCCATCGTCTTATCAGACGATGGCAACACATTGAATTCTTACACTGCCTTGTGACAGTACATCTCTATCTCTGTGTATTAACCCTATTGTATCGACCACACTAATACCCTGTCATGAGCTTGTTTGCTTGTGGTTATAACTTACGGTTTTTCGTTATAGCGCTCATGAATTATTGCTTCATTACTCATGACTATCTCATTGCCGCTCATGGCTGTTTCACCTGTCTTTTCTTCTTCACACACTATCAATAATTCATTGGCACTGTTCTTGCTGTTTTAATAATGAGTTAGGCAAATGCCAAAAAACCAGCAATAGGCAATCACTATGGATAAAGCACTTTATATTGCAATGACCGCTGCTAAGCACAATATGCTTGGGCAAACAGCGAGAGCAAATAATCTGGCGAATGCAAATACGGCAGGGTTTCGAGCAGACTTTGAACAAGCCCGCAGTATGCCCATTTTCTATGGCGATGGGCACCCAACTAGAGCTTATGCACTAGCGGAAAATCCTGCGGTTGACTTTCGTTCAGGCCCACTGATTAATACCGGGCGCGATATGGATATTGCAGTAGAAAACGATGGCTTTATTGCAGTACAAGCACCTGATGGTAGTGAAGCGTATACTCGTGCAGGCAGTTTAAAAATTGACAGTGCCGGTGTACTACGTACCGGCAATGGTTTGCCTGTGATGGGCAATGGTGGGCCGATATCTTTGCCAGAATTTCAAAAACTGGAAATTGGCGTCGATGGTACCATCAGCATTGTGATCAAAGGTGGTTCTCCAAATAACCTATCTGAGGTGGATCGAGTCAAACTTGTTAACCCTGAATTATCCGAATTAGAAAAACGCAGCGATGGTTTATTAAAAGCCGATGAACCATTAGAACCCGATGCTACAGTAACCGTCGTTACTGGCTTTCTCGAAGGCAGTAATGTGAATCCTATTGAAGAGATGACACGCATTTTGACACTGGCCAGACAATATGAAATGTCAGTTAAATTAATGCAAACAACACAACAAAATTCAGAAGCATCGGCGCGATTATTGCAAATTAATGGTTAATCTTGTCACAGTACATGAATTTATATGAGTGACACCACAGAATATTGAGAGGGTTTTATGCACGCCGCCTTATATGTTAGTAAAACGGGTTTAGCTGCTCAGGATATGAAGCTGACCACCATATCGAATAATCTAGCTAATGCCTCAACGGTCGGCTTTAAACGCGATCATGCCAATTTTGAGGATTTGCTATACCAAATACAGCGCCAGCCCGGCGCACAATCAACCCAAGATACACAACTGCCCTCTGGTTTGCAGCTAGGTACAGGCGTACGCATTGTCGGTACGCAAAAGCAATTTACCGGTGGGAGTGTGCAGGTCACTGATCAGCCATTAGATATGGCGATTAACAACCGTGGCTTTTTTCAAATACTGATGCCCAGTGGTGATTTAGCCTACACCCGCAACGGGGAGTTTCATCTAAATTCTGAAGGGCAAATTGTTAATTCAACCGGCTTATTACTACAGCCTAATATTACCGTTCCCGATGGTGTTAACAGCGTTACTGTCAGTAGCGATGGTATTGTGACTGCACGCAGCACACTCGATGGCACCACGCAACAATTAGGTGATATACAGTTGGTTGACTTTATTAACCCTGCTGGTTTACAGGCGCTGGGTGGTAATTTATTTGTCGAGACCGCCTCTAGTGGCGACCCACAAACAGGCACTCCAGGTGAAAATGGATTAGGTACATTATTGCAAGGTGCGTTAGAAAATTCAAATGTCGATATCGTTGAAGAAATGGTCAATATGATTACCACCCAGCGCGCTTATGAAATGAATTCAAAAGTAGTTTCTACGGCTGATCAAATGTTGCAGTTTATATCACAAAATCTCTAGTGGCAGATACCAAGTGTTACTACGGGAATATGTGTGGAATCGTTATTATGTGTTATACAATATTATTACAGCGCTTATTTATTGCGATAGCTATAGTGTTAAGCAGCGCCTGTACTATTCAACCCACGGTATTACCCAACGATCCTCACTATGCTCCGGTGGTAACACCAACCACACCAAAACCCCGACTTCAAGAAGGCTCTTTATACCATGAGGAATATGGTTTGGCGCTGTTTGGTAACGGCAACAGTCATAAGCTTGGCGATATAATTACTATTTTACTGGATGAGCGCACTGTTGCGTCAAAGTCTAACAGTGTCAGTATTGAAAAAGAAAATACAATCGATTCCAGCAATGGTTCTATTTTAGGGAATACACCGGGTTTTAAAGGCTTAAATTTATTAACTGATGTCGATCAAGAACGCGAATTTACCGGTGAGGCGGATGCAGATCAAAGCAACCGCTTACAAGGTAATATCAGTGTTACCGTCACTGATATAATGCCTAATGGCAACTTAGTTGTACGCGGTGAAAAATGGCTAACACTCAGCCGAGGCGACGAATATATTCGCATCAGCGGTATGGTAAGAGCAGGGGACATTAGCTTACAAAATACCGTTTCCTCAACAAAGCTTGCCAATGCAAGAATTACCTACAGTGGTACCGGTGAGTTAGCGGATGCACAAAAAATGGGTTGGTTGAGTCGATTCTTTAATAGTGTCTACTGGCCTTTTTAGGAGTATGCGTGTGTACAAGTATTGTCTGCTATTGATTACATTATTGCTGAGCACGCAAACAGGCGCTGAGCGTATTAAAGATATCACGAGTATTGCCGGGGTGCGCAGTAACCCTTTAGTGGGGTATGGCTTAGTTGTCGGGCTTGATGGCAGTGGTGATCAAACTAATCAGACACCTTTTACGACAGAATCATTTATCAATATGCTAAAACAGTTTGGCATTGCTATTCCACCGGGTGCACGCATGCAGCTAAAAAATGTTGCCGCTGTCGCTGTGCATGCAGAACTACCGGCGTTTGCTAAACCTGGCCAACCTATGGATGTCACAATTTCTTCGATTGGCAATGCAAAAAGCTTACGCGGTGGTACGCTATTAATGACACCGTTAAAAGGTGCCGATGGTAATGTTTATGCCCTGGCGCAGGGTAATCTCGTCGTCGGTGGTTTAGGTGTGGAAGGGCTCGATGGTTCAAAACTAACCGTCAATATTCCTAGTGTGGGGCGCATTCCCAATGGCGCCACAGTAGAGCGCTCGGTGCCAAATCACTTTGCCTCTGGGCGACCGATTGTCTTTAATCTGCATCGCGCTGATTTTACGACGGCTAAACGTGTTGCCGATAGTATCAATGATTTGCTAGGTCCCAATGTTGCTCAGGCGATAGATGCTATGTCGGTAAAAGTAAGCTCACCGAAAAACCCCGCACAGCGGGTTGATTTTATCTCGCTACTTGAAAATATTAATGTTAAACCCGGCGAGGCGCCGGCTAGGGTTGTCATCAATTCGCGCACAGGAACAATCGTTGTAGGCAAGCATGTCAGAATTGCCCCGGTTGCGGTAACCCACGGTAGCTTAACAGTTACCGTTACTGAAAATGTAGCCGTGAGCCAGCCTAACCCCTTGGCCGATGGCACGACTGTGGTATTGCCTGAGAGTGATGTCACCGCAGAAGAACAAATCAATCCTATGTTTAATTTTTCACCTGGACCTACGCTTGATGAATTAGTGCGGGCGGTCAATGAAGTCGGCGCAGCACCGGGTGATTTAATGGCAATACTAGAGGCCCTTAAACAAGCCGGCGCATTAAAAGCCGAGCTGGTTGTGATTTAACGAGGTTTAGCGTGAATACACCATTAACTGATCTTAATCGTATGCAGGCCCAGCAATCTTATCTGGATCTAAATAGCTTACAGTCATTAAAACAGGTGGGGCGAGAAGATCAGGATGAGGCATTAAAACAAATTGCCAAACAATTTGAATCACTATTTATGCAAATGGTGATGAAAAGTATGCGCTCTGCTAATAAAGTGTTTGAAAAAGATAACCCCTTTAATAGTTCTGAAATGGATTTTCATCGCGATATGCTCGACAATCAGCTCAGCCTCCATTTAACCGGTGATAACGGCTCAGGCCTTGCTGATGTATTGTATCGTCAACTCAAACAGGGCTACCAACACAGCAACGCCATACCTTCACCAAGTACCGATGCTATCACACGTGGCAGTGAAACTATTGATAGTATTTATAATACCCCACGTCCGCTGAAATCGCTCAATGAACAGGCATTGTTTGATAATATCAACAGTGCACAGGAATTTGTAGAAAAAATAACGCCCTATGCGAAAAGCGCCGCTGATGAGCTGGGTATAGATTATCGTGTGATTGTTGCGCAATCGGCATTAGAAACCGGCTGGGGAAAACATGTTATTAAAGATACGCAAGGTACTAACAGCTTTAATTTTTTTAACATTAAAGCAAATAAGCACTGGTCTGGTGAATCGGTTGCGGTATCAACGCTTGAATATAGAAATGGTATAGCGGCAAAAGAGCAGGCGCATTTTCGTCGCTATAATACAGTCGATGATAGCTTTTCTGATTACACTCAGCTATTGCAACAACCTCGCTACGCACAAGCCTTGAGTATCGTTGATGACCCTGAGCAATTTGTACATGAATTGCAAAAAGCAGGTTATGCAACAGACCCTAATTATGCCGATAAAATTATTCAGATCATGAACAATAACATTGTTCACAATAATCCTGAAAGGGCACCCTGATGGCTAGTGATATTTTAGGTACCAGCTTATCGGGGTTGCGTGTTAGTCAAAATGCATTGCGCACTACTGGGCATAATATTGCCAATGCCGATACCGCAGGCTTTAGCCGGCAGCGAATAGAATCGCATACACTCGGTGGTACATATAATGGAAATTATACCGTTGGCAATGGCGCGTACACTGCAACGGTAGAGCGTATAGCCAATGAGTTTATTACAGGCCAGGTGCGCAGTGATACATCACTGTACAATGAACTGAGTGCGTTTAATGATAACGCATTGCAAGTTAATACAATTTTATCCAATGAAATAACCGGCTTAACTAATGGTTTAGAGTCTTTCTTTGCCGCCACGCAAAATGCAACCGATGACCCAACTTCAAGCGCCTCGCGCCAATTAATGATTAATGAATCGGGTAATATTGTCGATCGATTTAACATTCTTCATGAGCGGTTTCAATCCGTTAATGACGGTGTTAATGAAAGTCTGTCAGTTGCGGTTTCAACGATTAATAATTTATCTGAAAATATAGCACTACTTAATATTCGCATCAGTGAAGCAGGTGGTGCAGATGAAAACTCAAGCCCTAATGATTTACTTGATCAACGTGACGAAGCGCTACGAGAACTATCAGAATTAGTTTCAATCAATGCCTCTTATCAAGGTAACGGTCAGGTAAATGTTAGCATTGGCGATGGTCAAACCTTAGTTTTAGGTAGTGAATCACGCCGCTTAAGTGTCGTGCAAGATGAATTTGACCCCAATAAAAGTGATATTATCTATACGAACCCGAATGAAAATAGTATACAGCCTATCACCGATTCACTCAGTGGTGGAGAAATCGGTGGGCTTATTAAATTTCAATCAACTATGCTCGACCAAGCCGTTAATGAAATGGGTCGCATTGCACTAGTAATGGCTGATAACTTTAATCAGCAACAACAAAAAGGTATCGATCTTAACGGTCAATTTGGCAATAATTTATTCACTGATATTAATGCACCAGATGTCGCCAGTGATCGGGTATTACCCAGTGGTAATAATACATCATCTGGTCAAGTAATGGCGTTGAATATTATAGATACACAACAGGTGACTACCAGTGATTATGTGTTATCTGTTAATGAAAGCAGAAATCTGTATCAAGTAACACGCCTTGATGATGGTGTTGTTGTCTCTGACGGTGTCATGCCCGTAGAGCGCCCTGCGAGCATTGCATTTGATGGATTGGAGTTTACGATTGCATCAGGCGATATTCACTTAGGCGATAAATTTTTATTTAAGCCCACCGCATTAGCTGCCAGAGATATCAATAGCGAGTTAACTAATCCAGAGGATTTAGCATTGGGTAGCCCAGTACTAACGGGTTCTACCTCTGGTAATTTAGGTAATGCCGTTATTAGCCCAGGCGATGTACTAGGCCTAGTGGATAGTAGCGCTCAACCGCTACCACTATTTGCCAATCAAGGTGAAATGTCACCGCCTTTTTTAGTGCGTTTTACCAGTGATACTACCTATGATATTCTCGATAATTCTAATCCTGGAAAACCGGTACAGTTAGACCCACCGCTACGAAATTTAACCTATGTTCCAGGTGTTACCAATAATTTATTTCCTGAGGATATCAATCAGCAAACGATTACTACTAAGGGTACGGTTATTGGTATTCCTCTTGGTAAAACCGCTGCTTCACAGGCGAGCTTGCAACCGGCAAGCCCACCGGCGGCGATTCCTAATTTTGCCACGACAGACTTCAGTGGTGCTACGAATCAGTTCTCGTTTGATATTGTCGTTAGCGGCACACCCGGTGCAATTAATGATGGCACTTTTAGTGTGACCATTGATAGCCCCGGGGTGATTGACAACACGACTTTATTGGCAGAAATTAATAATAATCTCGCGGGTTCTAATGTACAAGCCTATATAACCGATGGTGGTACGGTGGGGTTTTCCTATGCCGATACAGGTTATGCTGATATTAGTGTACAGAATTATAACGCAGACCCTGACGGCGGCGGTAATAATGCACCCGCTGGGCAGGCGAATACGCTATTAGGATTTGATGTTGAAGGGAGTTCGTTTACAACCATTAGTAACGCTGATGGTACAAGTGGTCGTGGTATTGTGAGTAATGGATACCCCTCTGAAGGGCTCACCTTTTTAAGAACTCACCCACAGACAGGTGCGGTTAGCTCACAAAATATTTTTACTCGCCCCGGTGCGAGTGCAAAAGAGACCGCCAGCCTACTTAACGATATTGATGGTGTGTCAGCAAATGCACGCAACGCTATTGAAATTTCAGATCTTAATGTGAGTGGGAATGAACCGTTACAGATTCAATTAAATGGTGAGAATTTACTTGAATATACGATTGATAGTAGTGGCAATAGCGTGCTTTCAGCGAATGTACCTGACCCAACACTCAATAACGGCGAAGACTTTAATGATTACCTTGCACAGCAAATTAATGCCAATACACGATTAGCGGCTGCGGGTATTCATGCAAGCAGTAATTTTAATGCAACCAACAATGATTTTGTTCTGCAAATTAACTCAACACAAGGTGATGACTTTACTGTCAATTTAACGGCCGCAGCAGGAGAGAGCCTGTTTGTTGGTGATGGCACTAATCCAAGTGTTGCTTTAAGTGGTAATGGCAATAGTGTGGGGTCTGAAATTGTTGTGGGTGGCAATATTGATATTAGCCTCGATGATGGGTTGTCGCTATCGACACTACCGCCAGATAGTTTATTGTTTGGCGATAGTACTGCGAGCGACTTCGCAACCTCTAGCTACTGGGGCATTCAGGCAAATATTACGGGCACACCAGAAGCGGGCGATAGTTTTACGATTAACTTTAATACCGATGCAGCTCTCGATAACCGCAATGGCTTGGCAATGGTTGGCTTACAGCAGGCAGATACCTTAGATAATGGTGGTTTAAGTTACAGTGATGCCTATAACCGTCTTATTGAAGAGGTGGGTATTAAAACTAACTCATCAAAAATCAATACAGAAGCGGCACAAAAAGTGCTTGAACAATCGACAGAGCTTAGAAACTCTATTTCTGGTGTGAACCTTGATGAAGAGGCGGCCAATTTAATTAAGTTTGAACAATTCTATGCGGCAAATACTCAAGTTATTAATGTGGCTCGCGAGTTGTTTAATCGCTTACTGGATAGTCTATAAGACGAGGAGCTAAGCGAATGCGTATATCGACACAACACATTTTTAATATTGCCTCTAACAGCATGCGAAGTGCTGGTGAGGCGATTGTTAAAACACAAGAGCAAATATCGACAGGCAAGCGAGTGTTAAGTCCCGCAGATGACCCTGTAGCGGCAACGAAGATTCTTCAATTAAATAATAATGTGGCACTAATTGAGCAATACAACAACAATATTACTATTGCAGAGAACAATTTGAATCTAGAAGAATCAACACTTGATAGTATTACAAACCTATTGCAGCGCGCCCGTGAACTAACGGTGCAGGCCGGTAATAATGCCACCTTATCGCCGAGCGAATACAGTGCTATTGCCGCCGAAATGCAAGCGCGTGTCGATGAATTATTTAACCTTGTTAATACACGTAATGTTAATGGTGACTATGTGTTTTCGGGTTATAAAAGCAATAGCCCTGCTTTTTCAGGCTCCATCGAAACAGGTTTTTCTTACGATGGCGATGAAGGCAAGATCGATATTAAAATTGATAATAATACCAAGGTTGCTGCCAGTGATTCAGGTAAAACAATTTTTGAGGCTATTCCCAGCGATAATAATGTGTTTACGACCAGTGCCAACGCCGATAATCGAGCGCGCCCCGAGGCGAATATTTCTCTGGGGAAGATTGTTGATCAAGAAGCCTATGACCGATTTTATCCTGAGGATATCGTCATTACGTTTAACCCCGATAATGATGTAGCTCCACCGGCTAAAAATTTCACCGTCACTGAAAAATCAACCGGGAAAATTATCGACGCTAACCGATTACATGTGAGCGGAGAAGAGGTTGTCTATCATGGTACCAGTATTCGTCTTATTGGTGAGCCAGCCTCAGGCGCTCCGGCAACCGCCGCCACACGCAACTTTGGCGCTGATGGCCCGATTGCTTTCCCCGTTGATTTCTCTATTACTAACGGTACTTTTTCAATACAGGTTAACAACCAAATAGAAACCTTTGTGCTCGATGCGAATATCACCAATACAACAGATTTAGCGGCCACCTTAAACAGTGCTGCTAATGGCAATGCAGCACGTTTAGCCAATTTAGGGCTCAATGTTGATACCACGGGCTTTAGTTCATCATCGGGCGAGAACTTTGCTATTACCGCAGGTAGTACAGCTGTTGATGGTGTACTGGGGTTGAATTCGCTCTCAGGTACAGTCTCTAGTGATGGGGTTGCGGTTACCGATGGCGATCAGTTTTTTGTAAATTCATCAGCCACTCAAGGTGTATTGACTACCTTGGCACGTTTCACTCAAGCAATGCGGGACTTTGATGGCTCTGCTGAATCAGTTAGTCTATTAAATACATCGGTTGCGGCAACCTTAACTAATTTAACCAATGCACAAAATTCTGTTACCGATAAGGTGACTGAAATAGGCGCTCGTTTAAATACGATTGAAAGCACACGAGAGTTACACGCTGATAATGAATTAGTGACTCGAACGGTACTGCGTGATATACAAAGTCTGGATTATGCTCAAGCGGCTAGTGAGATATCACAACAGAGTTTGGTGCTAGAGGCCGCTCAAGCGACTTTTTTACGTGTAAGCCAGCTAACATTATTCGATCGCTTATAGTATTTTTGTTATTTATTCTGGTAAATTTGGTTTGCTTTAGCTCTCCGCTTAGTCGCCAGTACATCCTCTTGTAGTGATTGTGTTTTATTATTGGCATAGTGAACGAGCTGATCGTTAAGTGTCGTAATATGCTGCAATAAATCCACTACTTTTTTTGGCTGAATGTTGTGCGCGCTAGAGTTATTAATATCTAATTGTTGCATGAGCTTTTTTCGACAGACATCACTTTCTGCAAATGCCTCCCATTGATCATCCTCAGCCTGTGATTTCATTTGTTGCGACAGCGCCAATATTTCTGTCAATAACATTTCGTTGTGAGGCGGCAATACGGTGTTAGTCATTGAAAGTCTCGCAAAATTCATTGTTTGTGAATGGGCATGGCAAGATAGGCGGCAATAATCTGCATAGTACCGGCCTAACTCTTGCCGCTTGTTAAGTATAGTGTAGGCTAAAAAAGTAGTTTTTTTGGTTAACATGCTTATTTTAAAAGGATTTTTAAATGTGGCATAGCTATTGCTCTTATTCTAAGTAAGCAAACAGATTGGCGACAATTAACCGCCTTTGTTTATTCATTAAAGTTTCGGGCCTGGTCTTTCTGGGTTCAGTGTTAGTCAACACACAAGTAATAGGAGATTGGCTATGCCATTAGTGATTAATACCAATGTGTCTTCTCTGAACTCACAACGGCAGTTAATGAAGTCGGGTAATGATTTAGATCAGGCGATGGAACGTTTATCATCGGGTAAGCGTGTTAATAATGCCGCCGATGATGCAGCGGGTCTTGCGATTGCTAATCGCATGACATCACAAATTCGTGGTCTCGATCAGGCGATACGTAATGCAAACGATGGTGTGTCGTTAATTCAAACCGCTGAGGGGGCATTGGATGAAACCACCAATATCCTACAGCGTATGCGAGAGCTATCCATTCAAGCGGCAAACGGCATCTACTCTGATGCTGATCGCTCAACACTGGATGCTGAAGTACAGCAACTAAAATTAGAGCTTGACCGTATCGCAGAGACAACGACATTTAATGGCCAACCTTTATTAGATGGCAGCTTAGGTGATGTCACCTTACAAATAGGCTCTGAAGCGAATGAAACAGTCGATTTAACGATTACTGCCATGGATACTGACTCACTCGGTGGTGGCTCAGGTTCTGATGTTGTTGGCACTGAGATGGGGTCTGCGATTGCCGGTGCGGTAGCATTAGTCGATGGCACCACAGCAAGTATTAGTATTAATAATCAAAGTGTCGGTGATCTTTCGGGTGAAACTACGATGAAAGGTGTATTAGATGCAATGAACGAAAACATCAGCGGGGTTGAAGTTAGCGCGTTTGTTGAGATTGTTGCCAGCACCGATGGCGATGGTGTACTGCGCGGCGGCGACCATCTCGATTTAACCGTCATAACCCTTGACGGTGAAACTCAGGACTACGATATTGGTGATACGGGTAGTATGAATGATTTGGTGGCTAAAATAAATGAAGTCACCGGCGGTACCGTGAATGCAAGCCTCAATGACGATGGCCGGCTGGTGTTAACTTCTGAGACTGCCGGGGCCGTGACGGTGGCTTACACTGGCGATGATGTGTCAAGCTCGGGTGTAGCGGCAACCACTTACCGGCCAACATTTGCCTTTGAAATTACCGATAGTTCCATTGAACATGTAGATGTAGCTATTGTCGCCTCTGATGCGGCGGCTGAAAGTGCTATTGGTCAGGCATTTGGTATTCAAGAGCGCACCGACAGTGATTTAAGCAGTGGCGTTATCACCGGTAACACTGCCATTGTTGAAGGTGATATTGTATTAAACGGTGTAGCGCTAAGCGGTATGGCTGCAACAACAGGGGTGGCATCACAGGCGGTTGATTTAGCGGCAATGGTCAATGCAAAATCAGATGATCACGGTATTGTTGCAACCTCTACGGCTACAGGAATTGTTTTAAATTCTGTCAGTGGTGAAGAAATCACGATTGACCTAGGTGCAACGGCTACTTTTGCCGCCACCGGTTTACTGGAGACTAACAATGCATCAACTGTGGGCGATGCTGTTTCCAGTATTAGGATTGATACCGCAGCTGATGCACAAAAAGCGTTGGATATCATTGATGTTGCTCTTGAAGAAATCAACGATATTCGGGCAGATCTTGGTGCGGTGAATAACCGACTGGATTTTACCGTCAGTAATTTATCGAATGTGGTTGAAAACACCTCGGCATCGCGCTCGCGTATTATGGATGCCGATTTTGCCGCAGAATCAGCTAATTTATCCCGAGCTCAGGTACTGCAACAAGCCTCGCAAGCCATGTTGGCACAGGCTAATGCACGGCCTCAACAAGTATTGCAATTATTGCAAGGTTAATCACCACCGGGTAATGAATCACAGAGAAAGCAACCGTTGTTGCTTTCTCTTTTTACTGCCTTTATATAGTTACACTCACTCCGGGTTATGTTTTGTTATTATCGCCCTGTCTTTTTAATCACTTGGTTATTAAAATCCATAAAAAGCCTATGTAATAACCAAATAGTTGGCTTATGCCTATTTAGTGATTTATTTAATCTAAGTTAATTTATCATGTAACGGCGAGTTATGTGCTGAATTTATCATTGTATTGTATTGGTAATATTTTGATTTTATTATATTTTTTATTAAAACTTTAATCTGATACAAAGCTTTCTTTCGATTTGTTACCCCTGTTTAAGTTTTTTATAGAGATGTCGATATCTATTTCAGAGACATTACAAAGCCACTGGCTGAACTGTCTAACAGTAGTGCTGACTGATCTCAGTTAGTGTTAGTTTTATAAAAAACTTGTAGGAGACTCACTATGTCTTTAGTGATTAACAGTAACATTTCCTCGTTGAATGCTCAGCGTCAGTTGTCTCAATCAGGAATGGATCTCAATCAAGCGAGTGAGCGTCTAGCATCCGGCCAGCGTATTAACTCAGCCGCTGACGATGCCGCTGGTCTTGCGATTTCCAATCGACAAACCTCGCAAATTCGTGGTCTTGACCAAGCGATTCGTAACGCCAACGACGGTGTATCATTGATTCAAACCGCTGAGGGTGCGCTGGATGAAACGACTAATATCTTACAGCGCATGCGCGAATTATCGGTACAATCAGCTAACGGCATTTACTCCGACTCTGACCGTGCAACACTCGATGCTGAAGTTCAACAGTTAAAATCAGAAATTGACCGTATCGCTGAAACAACCGCCTTTAATGGCCAGAACATTCTCGATGGCAGTCTAGGCGAGCTGGATTTACAAATTGGCTCAGAGTCTAACCAAATAATCAGCGTTGAAATTGGTACACTCAATGCGGATGCTCTAGGTGCAGGCACCAGTGGTGATGTTGTCGGCACTAATATGGGCTCTGCTGTAGCGGCAGCTGTTGCATTAGTTGATGGTACCACAGCCTCTATTAGCATTAACAACCAAAGTGTGGGTGACTTGAGCGCTGAAACCACACTACAAGGTGTTATCGATCAGTTTAATGAAAACGTATCCGGTGTTGAAACCTCAAGCTTTATCGAAGTGACAGCGACTGCCGATGGTGATGGTGTCTTGCGCGGCGGTGACCACCTAGATTTAACCGTAGTGGCTCTTAACGGTGAAACCCAAGATTTTGATATCGGTGATACCGGTAGTATGGCAGAGCTTGTTGACAAAATTAACTCTGTCACTGGCGGCACTGTCACAGCCAGCCTCAATGATGATAACCAGTTAGAATTATTCAGTACCGATGCCGCCTCTATTGCGGTTGCCTATACCGGTGATGATGTATCCAGTTCTGGTGTGGGTGCAGCGACTTATCGTGCCTCACTAAGCTTTGAGATTACCGACAGCAATATTGAAAATATCGATGTCTCTATTGTCGCCTCCGATGCGGCAGCTGAAAGTGCTATTGGGCAAGCCTTTGGTGTACAAGAGCGTACCGATAATGATATCAGTAGCGGTGTTGTAACTGGCACTACAGCCATTACCGAAGGTGATATTAGCCTTAACGGTGTTGCCCTAAGTGGTATGGCCGCGACAACAGCGGTAGCCTCGCAAACGGTTGATTTGGCGGCGATGATCAATGCTAAATCCGATGAGCACGGTGTAGTGGCAGTCTCAAGTGCCACAGGTGTCACACTGAACTCTGTTGATGGCAGTGAGATTCAAATTGAATTACAAGGTACCGCGACCTTTGCAGCAACAGGATTACTTGAGGCAAATAACTCTAATAATTCAGGTGATGCGGTATCGGGTATCGATATTTCAACCGCAGCCGGTGCGCAATCAGCGATTGATGTGATCGATGAAGCATTAGAAGAAATTAACGCGGTACGGGCAGATTTGGGTGCGGCGAATAACCGGTTAGACTTTACGGTCTCTAACTTATCCAACGTATCAGAAAACACCTCAGCGGCGCGCTCTCGTATCATGGATGCGGACTTCGCCTCTGAAACGGCCAACTTAAGTCGAGCTCAGGTATTACAGCAAGCCTCACAGGCCATGCTGGCACAAGCCAACGCCCGACCTCAGCAGGTCTTATCACTTCTTAACTAATAGAGAAGTTGTTGTTGCTCGCTGATACCTACAGATACACCGTAGACTATCAGTGAGATGTTTTACGTAGTAGTGAGGTAACAACCCATGAATGAAGTCAGAGCGACGCAAGCAACCACACCCGTGGTGACCAGTGCTGCTTCATCACAGGGGGTCGATGTAGCTAAAAAATTGCCGGACGGCAACAATGTGCCGGTCAATAAAGCCACAGAATTGCCGCCAGAGCCTGAAACGGAGACAGAGCCTGTTGATATTAAGCAAGCAGTTGCTGAAATTAACGACTTTGTACAAAACATACAGCGAGATTTACACTTTAGTGTTGATGACGACGCAGGGATGACAGTTATTAAAGTGTTAGATCGTGGCACTGGCGACTTAATTCGACAAATTCCCGAAGATGTTTTTCTAAATTTGGCGCGAAACTTGCGAGAGAATGAACCGATTAACCTTGTTAATGCGCACGGGTAAGCACTGTATTAATACAGGCAAACCAGCCTCAGGTACAAGGTTGTCAACAGTTTTGATTGCAGTGAGTGATTAAGAAAGCGACGAAGGCAATTGTTAACTCTCAGGTGCACCTTACGGGGTGTGCCTGTCGTTGGTTGATGCCCTTTGAGTACTGGCAGTCATACTCGTACATTTAAAAAGATACCGTATGATTAGGTATCGATTGGAGGTGATATGACGCAAAATATTGTAAACCTGTTAGGGGCAGGCTCGGGTATTGATACCCAGGCGCTGGTGACTCAATTGGTTGAATTACAGCGTGCGCCCACTGAAACACGCATTGAGAATCAACGCACGGAATTAGAGGCCCAGCTCTCAGATTTTGGGCTCATTAATAGTGCGTTATCTACGCTCGATGATGCGGCTAATCAATTGAGCGACCCCGATACTTTCAATACAAAAAATGCCTCATTCAGTGACTCTACTATTCTTACCGCAACCAATCTCGATGCCGATGCCTTAACAGGAGAATACTCCTTTGAAGTAACAGCGCTTGCTAAAGCACAGTCGCTATCAACCGAGGCGGTTTTTGATGACCCTACCGATGAGATAGGTACCGGTACATTAACCTTTAATTTTGGTCAGTGGGATGTCGCACTCCCCCCAGCTGACCCAACGACCTTTAGCGCTGACAGCGAGCGGCCCCCCCAGAGCATCACCATTAACCAAACGAATAACTCCCTCAATGGTCTAGCCGATGCAATTAACGATGCGGATATGGGCGTACAGGCGCGTGTTGTCAATGATGGCAGTGGCTATCGGCTATTAATGACCGCAGACTCTGGCTTAAATAATCAAATCTCGATCGATGTTGTCGAAGATGGTCTATCGGCCACCAATACCGATGATACGGGGTTGTCTCGTCTTGCATTTAATAATTCAGCGTTTCAAATGACGCAAAATCAGGCGGGTCAGGATGCGGGGTTAATTGTCAATGGTTTAAGTGTAACACGTACCACCAATGCAATTGATGATGTCATTGAAGGGTTTGATTTTACTTTGAATGAAGCATCGCCTGGTGAAGTCATTAATGTGACTATCACCGAGGATAAAAGTGTTGGTGAAACGGCTATTCGTGATTTTGTGGCTGCGTATAATACCTTTTTAGAAGTACTTGAACCCTTGATTGGCAATAATACTGAAACCGATGAATTCGGTAGCCTGAAAAACGACAGTATTGCCAACAGTATTCCTACACGCATTCATCAACTCTTAGTAGATAGAGTACCTGGACTCGCAGGTGATTATACCTCGTTAACAAATATTGGTATTCGTACTGAACGCGACGGCACATTGTATATCGATTCTGATGACCCCGAGCGTTCCGATGATTTTAATCAAGCCATTGAAAATAATTATGACTTATTAAAAGAGCTTTTTTACGCAAAAACAGAATCCTCTAATGATAATGTCATTATAAATGGGTTTAACAGCTTTGCC